>Ga0268285_1000622_pt1 | contig 19893 bp, 14 predicted proteins | sample saktaG_2_FD_190144 | JGI IMG/M metagenome (GOLD analysis project Ga0268285, IMG submission 190144) | Saline water microbial communities from Sakinaw Lake, British Columbia, Canada - sak_2013_06_06_120m | ecosystem: Environmental > Aquatic > Non-marine Saline and Alkaline > Saline ... | reverse complement strand
TACCGGGGCCAAAGACATTTTCTCATTCTTCTTGCCCTGAGGCCTGCCGAGGTGGCTCATAAGAATCAGCGCGCCGCCGCCCTCTAATATCTTCTTTATCGTAGGCAGTGCCTTAACGATTCGATCATCACTGGTAATGTTGCAGTCATCGTCCAGCGGCACATTAAAGTCGCACCGCATCAGAACCTTTTTGCCCTGCACATCAATATCAGCAACAGTTTTCTTTGTCATGCTATCTACCCTAAAAATTTCTTGTGCTATCTCTGCCAAAGGAAAAAGTCTCCATTTAGCCCCGTGTTTTACGCGGAGCTTTAGCTTAATAATTCTAAATTCATTGTTCGATAGTCGCTACTCAGATTACAACGCAGCCATTTTTTCCATAATATCGACGCTGCGATTCGAATAGCCCCACTCGTTGTCATACCAGCTTACGACCTTGACGGTCTTGCCGATGACTATCGTGCATAGAGAATCATAGATGCTCGAATGAGGATCGTTGACAATGTCGCTGCTGACGATAGGCTCGTCGCAATAGGCCAGGATGTCCTTCATCGGGCCTTCCGCGGCTTTTTTCATCGCTGCATTGACGGCATCGACCGTGACGTCCTTTTTGACGTTTACCACGAGGTCAACAATGCTGCCTACCGGGATGGGCACCCGAATCGCAAAACCATCGAGTTTGCCGGCAAGTGCGGGAATGACTTTGCCGATGGCCTTAGCAGCACCGGTGCTGGTGGGGATTATATTCGCCGCAGCGGCACGGGCCCGACGCAGATCCGAGTGGATCATGTCGGCCACTTTCTGGTCGTTGGTATAAGCGTGAATCGTCGTCATCATACCCTGCTCGATTCCAAAGGTATCGTTGAGGACCTTTGCTATAGGTGCAAGGCAATTGGTCGTGCAGCTTGCGTTCGATACGCAGTTGATCTCACTGGTGAGCATCTCATCATTCACACCCAGGACGATTGTAGCGTCGATATCATCCTTGGCCGGGACGCTCAGCATGACCTTTTCGGCGCCGGCTTTGATATGGTCGGCATAACCGCCTTTTGGAGACGAAGCCAGGCGAAACAGTCCCGTAGATTCCAGAACTATTTTCACGCCCATATCCTTCCAGGGCAGCTCAGCGGGATTCCTGACAGCCAGAACCTTAATTGTTTTGCCGTTGATGACCAATGCGTCACCTTTTGCCTCGACCGTTCCGCCCCATTTGCCCATCACGGTGTCGTATTTGAACAGATGAGCAAGGCTCTTCGCATCCGCGAGGTCATTGATAGCGACAAGTTCCAAATCGCCTTTTCTTTGCATAATAATTCTTGCTACGGCCCTGCCGATCCGGCCGAAGCCATTAATTGCTACTTTTGTTGCCATTTTGTACTTCTCCTTATTTTTAATATCAAAAACATTGTTTTTCGTGCCTTAAGCCCCTCACCATATACTGCTATAGGGTATACGAGAGAGCTACTTTATGTTTTTGCCGCCCCGCTGTCAAGAATTTCTTCCAAATTTGAGAATATCGCTGGGTAATACCATTGCGTACAATAAAGCATGATTTTCACACTTGACTCAGACTCTCGCCTCTGATATATTAATAATAACACCTGTAGCGGAAGCATCTTGCCGGGATAGCTCGTTTCGTTCATTTATATAATTGAAGTACGAGGCGTTTGTTCTTTGACCCATAAGGTGGGCAGAGGAGGTCAAAAACATAACTACTGCCAATAATTCACGATTTTTGCAGACAATCTCTTTGAGGACTACTCTGTCTAAAAAGTTGCTTTATCTCACCTCTTTTGTTTTAGTGCTGAGCCTGGCTGGCAAAGGATGGTCATACGCCTGGAATCCAAACCCCGCTGATGGTACCATCCATGAGGAAACATGGGTGAGCCTTGTCTGGCAGCCGGGAGATTATGCAGTCTCATTCGATATATATTTCGGCGAGAATTTTGACAATGTGAAACATGGCATCGGGGATACGTTCCAGGGCAACGAGAGTCCGACGTTTTTTGTAGTCGGCTTCCCCGGATTTACTTATCCGGATGGCCTTGTTCCAGGGACAACTTATTACTGGCGAATCGATGAGGTCAATGATCTGCACCCGGACAGTCCGTGGATAGGAGATGTCTGGAGTTTCATGGTCCCACCCATAACGGCTTATGATCCTGAGCCCGCTGATGGCGCCGAATTTGTAGATCCCGATATGACCCTTAGCTGGCAGTCGGGCCTTGGTGCTATATCGCACACTGTGTACTTCAGTGATATATTTGATTATGTGAACTATGCCTCTGGAGGAATCCCTCAAGAAACTGCAACTTATACTCCAGCCCTACTCGAATCAGGGAAGACCTACTACTGGCGGATTGATGAGTTTGATAGAATCACTACACATAAAGGCGATGTCTGGAGCTTTACAGTCGGGGCGGGAGTGCCACCCGAGATAGAAGGAAGAGTTATCTACGTTGACGATGATGCAAATGGTGCAAATGACGGTACAAGCTGGGCCGATGCGTACATCTTTCTGCAGGATGTTCTGACAGCCGCAAGAACCGTCCAGAAACCAGTCGAAATCCGTGTCGCCCGGGGTATATACAAGCCGGATCAAGGAGTATTTCAGACACTCGGTGACCGGAGAGCCACATTTCAACTCATCAATGGTGTGGCTATTAAGGGCAGCCACGCCGGATTTGGAGAGCCTGAGCCCAATGCGCGAGATATCGACCTGTACAAGACTATCCTCAGCGGGGATTTGAACGGAGACGACGAGCCGTATTTTATGAACAACTCGGAAAACAGCTATCATGTAGTTATGGGTAGCAGAACCGATGAGACGGCTATATTGGAAGGTTTTACAATCACCGCCGGCAATGCCGATTTGATTCTCGGCTCACAGGGAGGTGGTGGGATGCGTAACGAATATGGTAGCCCAAAGCTGGCTAACTTAACGTTCAGCAGCAACACAACACAACCGAGATGGGGTGGGAGTGGGGGTGGGGGGATGTATAATGCAGACAGCAGCCCAATCATGAACAATTGCGACTTCACAGGAAACATCACCAATGAGTCTGGCGGTGGAATGTACAACGAGCGGAGCAATCCAAGACTTGTTGAATGCACGTTCAGCTATAATTATTCGGAGAGAGGCGGGGGGATGGGTAATTCATACAGCAGCCCAATCATGAGCAATTGTTCCTTCATAGGAAACACTGTCGACCTCTCTGGTGGTGGAATTTACAACTCGCAGAGCAACCCGAGACTCGTCGAATGCACATTCATTTACAACTGGGCAGATGGAGGCGGGGGGATGGGTAATTATGGTTACAGCAGTCCAACTTTGAGTGACTGCAAATTCTTCGGGAACTTGGCCGTTTCCGGCGGCGGCGGAATAAATAACATTAGAAGCACGCCGGCCCTAACCGGCTGCATATTCCTCGAAAACACAGCATCTTCTGGTGGAGGAATTTTCAACCACTCAAGTGATTCAGAGATTGTTTCATGTACTTTTGTTGACAACAGGGTGCGCTCAAACGGTGGCGGTATTTTTAATAATTCGGATAGTAATTCAACACTGACGAATTGCAGAATTATTGGTAATGTGGCCGGTGTTGTAAATGGAACATGGGGAGCCGGTGGAGGCTTGTGTAATTCTTACAGCAGCAATCTTAAGCTAACCAACTGCATAATCACATCTAATCATTCTACTGGCAGCGGTGGTGGATTTTTTAATGAGCGCGACGCCAGTCTAATGCTAATCAACTGCACAATAGGTAGTAATATAGCTGCTATAGACGATGTTGGCAATAGCGGTGGCGGTGGGATTTACAATACTAACGGAAAAAGCCTCTCATTGATCAACTGCATTATAACGGATAATGCGGTCAAAAATGGCAGTGGTGGTGGATTGTATAACAGGAGTTGGGATTGGACTAGCAGAGCCACCTTGACAAACTGCACATTTACAAATTGTACATTCGCTCGAAATTCGGCAGAAAGTGGAGATTCCATATCTTGCGATTCATACAAACAAGAATTACCCGGCACACTTCAACTGATAAATTGCATTCTCTGGAACAGTAGTGACGAAATTTTGAACAACGATGACTCGACGATTACCATAACATACAGTAACGTTTATGGTGGTTGGCCGGGTGAAGGCAATATTGATACTAATCCATTATTTGTAGATGTCGACGGGGCGGATAACATCTTTGGCACAGATGATGATGACCTGCGTTTATCGCCGGACTCGCTGTGTATTGATGCTGGTGACAACTCGGTGATTACACAATCAATAGTCACGGACCTCTATGGAAACCCGCGCATTGTAAACGAGACTGTGGACATGGGCGCGTATGAATTCAGATTACCCCCCACCTCAGAACTCTATTATGTCGGCCAGGTCACCACCAGTGAAGATGATGGTTATGCTTTTAAAGACATGTTCCAGAATCTGGATACGGACTTCCTTAGAGTAGGTTCTACTTCGTTCACGAAACCACCTTATTACTACATGTCCGGCATGGTGTTCAGGAATGTGGAAATTCCTCGGGGCGCTGTAATCGTCAGCGCACGCCTGAAGATATGCGCTCATACCGATCAGTTGACGGACATCACTTTTGGCAAGATCGAAGCAGAATCCGCTGACAATGCCGCCTCTTTTAGCATTTCACGTCATATCACTTCTCTGCCCAGGATAAGCACATCAGTCCATTGGGATCTCATCGAGCCCTGGTCGCCAGACACCTGGTATGAAAGTCCTGATATTGCTGACATTATCCAGGAAGTAATTGATCGGGATGGATGGTCAGCAAATAATTCGTTGGCAATTATATACAGCAGCAGATCCGAAGGTGGTTACCGGAATTTCTCATCTTATGATCGCGGCAGCGATTACGCACCCAAGCTGGAAATCACATACTTACCTTAGTGAGGATCATTCCTCGGCATGAACAGCACCCTTGATCGGTATGTGAGTTCGAGAGGTCTGTGGATTTGCTGGTTGTGTTGGGAAGCTCGCGATTGATTATTGATTATTGACTATTGATTATTTTTACACCTTCTCTACGGCTTCTATTTCCTCTGTGGCATATCTAAGAACGCCGTCTCACGGAGACCTTACTATTGACTATTTTCGATTTACTATTGATTATTTGATTTCCTCTTTGAGGTCTCTGTGATTGAATAATGAACGCCGTGTAATGGAGATTTATTTAGAATATGCCCGCTTTTTTCCGTTAAGATTCGTATAATAAATAACAAAATGAATATAGAAAACATATTCAAATAAATAGTCAAAAGGGAAAAGGTAAAATGAACAATCATTTATAAACCTAAGAATCCGTGTTAATCGGTGTAAATCCGTGTCTATATAGAAGGCTATTTGAAAAAACAAAGCCAATGTTAATATGGGCAAAATAGCATTAAGTTAGTAATAGTAAGGATTTATGGAGATTTTGATGATTTTGGGCGGATTTGGACGGCGAAAAACAAAGCCAATCAAAGCCAATTAATTATCGTTCAGTATTCTTCGTTCTCATAAGGAGTCCTTACGGACAGCGAACAACGCGTGAATTCCTGCCTACGCAGGAATGACAAGCATTAAGAATCCAGAACCGTGTTTATCTGGTGTTCTTGAGCTAAAAACACATTTTGAGGGATTGTTTGTGTTATTTTCTGTAACATAATGGCTCTCCGCGCAATTATATTTGCGACAATGGTTGGTGCTATGGCAAAACTTGTTGAACGAACGGAAGATAACGATTTAGTCCTCAGGGCCAAAACCCAGGCCGGGGCGCTTGGTCGGCTTTACGAAATGTACTACGAGCGAATCTTTCGCTTCTGCGTTCACAGGCTCTTTAACAAGGAAATAGCTGAGGATGTAACTTCGACGGTCTTTCTTAACGTAGCCCGCGGGATACGCGATTTTGCAGGCCGAAGCGAGCAGGACTTTCGCAACTGGCTGTACGCCATAGCAGCCAACCAGGCGAACGCCTATATCAGAAAATCGTCCCGGCGTAAAAAGCTGCTCGCAGAGGCGGCCGGATCGATGGTACCGGCGAGAACAGGCAGTCTTGAAAAGTCGTTCGAGCCGGACTGGCCGGGGCTTTACGCCGTCATCCTCAGGCTAAAGCCACGGCACCAGACCATTGTCACATTAAGGTTCTTTGAAAACTTCTCATACGAACAAATAGCACAGATTTTAGACGTAAAAGAGGCAAACGTCCGTGTAACGCTACATAGAATACTTAACAAGTTAAGAAATCAATTAAAAACCGTTTATGACGGAGAAATATAATGTTCAAAGACGAAGCCGATTTTGAAAAAGTCGTTGGTCGGCTGAATATCGATACCGAGCCGAACCCGGCGCATCGCGAAAACCTTCGCCGGCAGATGCTCTCTGTCTTCAACCAGGCCGAACAGGAATCCGCAACCCGGATAATCGTCTTTCGAACATTAAGGAATTTAATCATGAAAAGTCCAATTACAAAAATAGCCGCAGCGGCGGTAATAATTATAGCAGTTCTTATCGGTTTGAATATTGTGGGAACTTCCACCCCAGCTTTTGCCGAGATCGTTAAGCCTTTCCTTACCGCTCGTACTGCTTCATTTAAGATGACGATGGAAGTCGAGAGCGTACCGACACAAACCTTCGATTGTTTGTACGCCGAACCTATCCGGATGCGTCAGACGAATCACGAACAAGGTGCAATCGTCATCAGCGATTTTCAGCAGGGTAAGATAGTTACTCTCATGCCGGCACAGAACAAAGCTATGATTGTTGAATTGGAAAACATGCCAGAAGATCAGGGTAAGTTTAATATGTTCAGCGAAATCAGAAAACACATTCAGGAAGCTCAGCAAACCCAGGACGAGTCGGTACAGTTCCTGGGTGAGAAAAAAATTAACGGCCTGACGGTTATCGGGTATCACGTTCAGAAACCTGCTGTCGATATCACCGTCTGGGCTGACCCGCAGACTAAACTCCCTGTAGAAATGACAAATACATCAGGGCCTACAACCTACACAATGACTGACATTGTTTTTAACGTCGAATTAGACGAGTCGCTCTTTAGTTTGGAGATACCGGAGGGATACACCATCCGAACCATGCAAGTTGACGCCTCTAAGCCAACGGAAAAGGACCTGATCGAGTTGTTCCGTATATGGGCCGAGCACATGGATGGCAATTTACCTTCAGTTCTGGATCTGAATGCTACGATGGAATTTGTAAAGTATCAGCAAAAGAAAATGAAGGAAAAAGGCCAAGAGCCATCTGAGGAAAGTGTACTGGAACTGCAAAAGACCATTATGAGAATGGGACGGGGTGCAGTCTTCGTTCAGCAACTACCCACCGAAAGCGATTGGCACTATACCGGCAAGGATGTAAAATTCGGTGATGCTGAGAAGCCGATATTCTGGTACCGGCCAGAAGGCTCCAAAACTTATCGAGTCATTTATGGAGACTTGAGCATCAAATCTGTGGCACTGGAAAATCTGCCGCAATAGCCAACTCATTTAATCTTGCTATAACAAGCCGGGCTGGTTTAGCCCGGCTTGTTTATGAATTTCACAACAAAATCTGTCGGAAAATACATTTTGTCTATATCAAAATATCTCCGACTATCGTCATACATAATAGCAGCAATAAATTATTTCCATATCAGGCACATAAGGAGCACAATTATGAAAAGCTTGATTATTAAACTAACAGCCATTGGTATTATTGTCGTTATCATTTTTGGCCTTTATTACTGCAAGCCGTTCAACTCAACAGTCAAAGTTACCAATCCGCATGAAATAGTCGGAACATCACCCGCAACGACTCCTAAATTAGTCCCGCTCGACATCAAAATACCCAAACCTATGTTCATAACAGGGCCTCGTAGCATAGATGTGCCAAATCTGGAGAAACAATCCGGCAAACCTCGCCCACCTTTTATGGCACCTGAAGGGACAAAAAACGTCGCGCTGGGAAAAACAGTTTTCAGTACTGACAATAATCCCATCACAGGTAACATAGAAATGATCACCGATGGAGACAAAGAAGCCGCCAAAGGCAGCTATGTGGAATTAGGCCCATTTTTACAGCACATCACTATCGACCTTGAAGCCAGACATAATATTTATGCTATTGTAATATGGCACTACCATAGGCAGCACCGGACTTATTACGATGTAGTAGTACAGGTTGCCGATGATTCTGATTTTATCACGAATGTAAATACCCTGTTCAATAATGATATCGATAACTCTGCCGGCCTTGGCATCGGCAAGAATATGTACTACACCGAGACGAACGAAGGCAAGCTGATCGACGCCAAGGGTGTCAAGGCTCGTTATGTCCGCCTCTATAGTAATGGCAATAACAGCAACGACCTGAACCACTACATCGAAGTGGAAGTTTATGGCAAACCTGTAAAATAACATTCGCTGGAACATTCAAAAACGCCCATAAATATCACATTCCTGAAAATTTTTTCTGCATTTTTAGCCTGAAAAGAGCGATTTGAAAAATTTTCGAGAATTTTTGTAATATTTTTCTTGGCTGCTTCGACATATGTAGTAGAATGCTTCTACTTTTGTAGAAGGAGATAAAGTTATGAAACTATCGCAGGCAGAATGGCAAATCATGAACGCATTATGGGAAAAGCACCCGGCGACGGCAAGGGAGATAATGACCCGGCTACCCAAAGGTGTCAAGTGGGCTTACACCACAGTAAAGACGATGCTCAGCAGGCTGGTGGAAAAAGAGGCTGTCAACGAACACAAGCACGCTAATACGAGCATTTACGAACCGCTCGTTTCACAGCGCAAGGCCCGGCTCAGCGCCTTTCGATTACTGCTGGACCAGTCATTCGACGGCGCAATGGGTCCGCTCATGCACTTTATGCTGCAGGAACAAAAGCTAAACGCCAGGCAGAAAAAAGAACTTATCGAAATCCTTGGAAATGAAAGCGAGAAAACAGGAGAAATAAAATGATCGAACAAATCAATCACATCGCAGAATTGTGGTGGAGCGGGGCGACAGCCATGTTCTGGCAGGTCGGTGTCCTGATAATACTGATTGGCTGCGTCGATTTAATCATTCGAAGATGGGCCTGGCCGCAGCTAAGATATGCCCTATGGCTGATGGTACTTCTCAAGCTTGTCCTGCCGCCCACGATTTATCTGTCAACCAGCATCACGTCCAGACTGCAACCTTTGGCCAGCCAGATAGTGGCCAAAGAAATCCACCGGGAGAATCTGAACACAACAACAGCAATGATACTCGCACATCTTGAAACTGCTACAGCCGAACCTGCAATTGTAGCGACATCTTCCCGCGATACTGTCACTGAGCGGCAGCCGGTACTTGTTTTTATCGGTTCCGAAAATGTCGCCGGCGAATCTTTGAATGCAGCTTCTGTCAAACCGATCTGGCAGGCATACGTGATGGCAATATGGCTGGCGGGAATGTTCGTACTGGGCGGCTGGCTTATTATCAAATTGCTCCATTTGCGCAAAGAAGACTACCAGCTTGCAAGAACAACATCGCTTCCGGAATCCTTTTATAACTCAATAGCTCGATGCGCTAAAAGTCTGGAACTTCGCCGGCTCCCGAAGGTGGTACTGACTCGAAGAGTGGCATGTCCGGCTGTCTTCGGTACTATCCGGCCGGTGCTGCTTATGCCCGTCGGATACCTAAGCAAGATGACACGCAGGGACACTGAGAATATGCTTCTCCACGAGCTGGCTCATATCAAAAGGGGCGACCTGTGGGTGCATAGTTTCTATATGCTGCTGCAGGTTGTTTACTGGTATAACCCGCTGCTGTGGCTCGTCCGCAGCCAGATGCACCACCTGCGCGAGTTGTGCTGTGATGCTACTGTCGCGAGACTCCTGAAGGAAAGAATAAGCGAATACCGCCAAACGCTGATCGACGTGGCGCGGAGATTCTTAACAAAACCTACGGAGCCCGGCCTTGGTCTGCTCGGACTCTTCGAAGATTCCAACCGTTTGCTCGTTAGACTGAACTGGCTCAAAAAAGAAACCTGGAGGTACCAAAAAATGAAAAAATTAACAATCATTACTACAATTGTCCTCATGCTCGCCTTTGTTCTTCCCATGGCTCAGGCACAGGATAAAGCCTCAAGCGAAGCCAACAGTGCCGACTCAATACAAGCCGAAGAACAGCCATCGCAGAGCACGAAGACCACTGAAATCGAACAAGTACAACAGCAGAACCAGGAAGATTTGTCACAAAACCTGCGGGAGCTTGAAGTCCGGCTACAGCAACTCCAGATCGAAAAACAGCATCTCGAAAAAGAACTTCAAGCGCTGGCGCAAGCCAGACACGCCGAAGATCAGGCTGCACAGGCCACAATTAAGGCCAAAGAGGCAAAAAACAAGGCGGGAAAGGCTTCAAAGGAGGCCGAAAAAGCGAAAGACAAGGCGTCAAAGGCAAAGGCTTCCGCCGATGCCCACAAGGTCGAAGTTGATGCGAAACACATGGAGCAATTGGCTAAGCAAATGGAAGCCTGGGCCAAGCGATATGAAGCACAGGTCAACACTAATGAATTCAAACAATGGCAGAAAGAGATGGAACTGTGGGCCAAAGAATTCGCCGAGGCACACCAGAATGCCAAATCAAGCGGCGATGTTTTCACACCGGCTCCCAAACCCCGCCCAATGCCTGTAATGCCGCCGATGCCCCCTATGCCCCCTATGCCTGCTGATGTTGTTGCCCCGAACTTTGCAGCACTGGTTCCGCCGCAGCCTCCGAAGGCGGTCGCTCTAAAGGCCACACCACCCAAACCTATGGCACCCACTTCTAAGATGCCGGCGGTTAGTACTCCCGCCAAAATCGCCGGGCCGGCTCCAGTCCTGCCAAACACGACGGGCACCAAAAGTAAATCGACTCGAAATATCGAGGTCAAGAAAGACAAGGACGGCAAGTATATAGCCACTACAGAGATGAACTTCGTCTCAAAGGTGCAGCCCGGCAGCCCCTTCGTCGTCAGAAACAGCCTCGGCAATATTTCCCTGCAATCCAGCAAAGATAGTACCTGTGATGTCAAGGCCGTCATTCGGGGAAAGGCCAAAACCGACACCGAAGTCCGCGCGATGGTCGAACAGGTGTCAATGAATATTAACTCATCGGATGAGGGATACTATCTCAAACCGGTTAAACAGAACGGCGATGAGCGGAACGATCTAAGCGTAGATTTTCACATAACAGTACCGCTCGGTGTCCTTTCGGACGTAAAAACCGATCTGGGAAATATCGAGATATCTAATCTCGAAGGAAACGTCAAGGCAGTTACGGATTTGGGCTCTATCAAAGCCGTAAACACAACAGGAAACATCGAGCTGTTCACAAAGTTAGGTGATATCGAGTTTATTGCGCCGAAGAATCTGTCCGCTAAGCTCCAGGCCCAAACGGAAATGGGATCCATCAAGAGCGACCTACCCCTCAATATCGACAAGACCGACATGTTCAAGCGCAAGGCGGAAGGAACCATCGGTACCGGGCAAGACAGTATTCGCCTGACAACTGATATGGGATCGATTCGCATTGGAACACAATCTCAAAGCTCCTCCGGCGATAATCCAAAAAAAGTAATTCTACCGAAAGAAGTCAAACAAAATAGTACCGGCAATCTGGCTATAACACAGTCCATCTCAAACGCGGGATCGTCGAAGATTATCAGCACCGTTCAATCCGTCAAGGAAGAAAAGCAAGGCAATCACTCCGTCATCAAGCGTATCGAGACGATGGCCACTCCGCTGGCGCCCGGATCGGTGCTGGATATCACTAACGAAGACGGCACCATCACCATCCAGGGTTCGGAGACGGGCCAATGTCTGGTCAACTCCATCTTAACGATCAGGGCCCCCTCAATAGAGGCGGCAAGGGATCTGTCCAGGAAAGTATCCCTGGACACAACAGCCGGCAGCAAGAAGCTGGCTTTGAAAGCTGTTTATCCTCGTAATATCCCCCCTAACCACTCACATCAGATGGATTTACAAATTACCCTTCCCCGCAATACAAGTATAACGCTGCATAAAGAGGATGGCAATATTCAGATTAGGAACCTCGAAGGACAGATCGAAATCGGCACCGAAAACGGGGATATCCTGTGCGAAAATGTCATGGCGGATGTTCGTCTTGTTTCTGAGGATGGGAACGTCAACATCAAGAAGTGTCGTTTAACCAATCTCAATATCAAGAAAGAGGATGGGAATATCCATTGCGATGATATCAGCGGCAACTGTGACATTTCGCTCGAGGACGGCGATGTGACGATAAGCTACGATGAAACCAAGGCCGAAAATTGTACGTGCATCGTACGCGGCGAAGATGGTAACATTAAAATCAGCAGGGGCACATTCGCCAAATGTCAGGTGGATAGGGAGAGCGGGACGATTGATTGTGACAATGTGAGGGGCAATCTTGACCTCAAGCTGCATGAGGGCCAAGTGGTCGTGGATTATGCCGACAACGTGCCCGAAAGCTGCTCGATCAACGTACAGATTGAAGAAGGAGGCATACGGCTATCAGCTCCCAGTAAGATATTTCCCGCTGATGGTCCATCTACGGCGAAAAGGATAGATAAGGGAGCCGAGTGGACAACCAAGGCCGGTACGCCCAGCGGCGGCACTCACACCGTATCCCTCCGAGTAGATGAAGGCTCTGTGAAAGTGGAGAAACGATAGAACAATCACCAGGCAATCTGCGCCGGAGGCCTCGCCCGCGTTTGAAGATGCGGCGAGACTCCAAGCTCAAACCAAGGCCAGAGATTTCAATGTCATTTTAGGACCCCTCCTTCAAAGGCGTCCACCGATAGGGGAAGCCGGGTTCATCCAGCCCGGCTTTTTTCTTTTGCTTGCCGGGGCAATCGTACAATCTTCTATCATTTTTCCCCTTTTTTCTGTCGCAAATCCGTCGAATCCCGCACTATATAGCGAGAATAGAAATTCTTTGAGAATTTGAGGTGCTAAGATGTCTGAGAATGACAAATACTATGTTGAGCGATGTTTGGATGGCCATCCGGACGATTATCGCTACCTTGTGCGACGCTATCAGGGGGTCTTGTTAGCCAACCTGGCCGGCAAGTTGGGCAGCAGAGACCGTGCTGAAGAAGCCGCACAGGAGGCACTCGTAAGGGCCTATTTCAATATGGGCAAACTCAGAAAGCCGGATTCCTTCTTTTCCTGGCTGCTCGGAATCGCCGACAACGTCGCGAAAGAGCACGAAAGAAAAGAACAAATCCAACGCCAGCGAGAAATCGTCCGCTCATTCTCAGAAGAATCTTCCGGCACCGAACTGTCTCAGGATTATGCACTCGAATCGGCAATCGCCGAGCTGCCCGAGGCATACAGGAAAGTCATCCTGCTGCGATACTACGGCGGGCATTCCTGCAACCAGATCGCAGAGCAGCTCGATATGCCGCTGGGCACAGTAACGAAAACATTATCACGGGCCTATGCCATGCTGCGCGAATCGCTGCAGCAGCAAAAGCAAGCAGAAGTTTATGAGGTGTAACAATGAATTGCGAAGAATCAAAAGAACTATTGGTCGCATACGTCGAAGGACTCCTTGAGGACTCCGAACAACAGGCAGTTGAAGAACACCTGAAGGACTGCTCGGCTTGTCAGGCCGAATTACAAGAGCTGACGGGCCTTCACGACCGCCTCGTGACGAACGGCAAAGCTCTGGCCCAAAGCAACCTTGAAAAAGACGTTATGAACCAGGTAATACGAGAACAGAATGTAAGGCTCAAAGTAACCTCAAGAGCGACAGAAGCTCTGAAAATAAGGAGAACAATCATGAGAAGTCCAGTGACAAGAATAGCAGCCGTAGCCGCGGTGATTATCGTAGCGGCGATTGGCATCAATTATATCATGGCGCCGTCCGTGACATGGGCGCAGGTCATCGAGCCGATTCTAAATGCCAGGACCATAGTCTTCGACCTGATTATAGGCAGCGAAGATTCAGGTATGGTCCAGCACGAAATCTTCGCCGGCTCACGAATCAGAAGGACCATGTCGAACATGCCGAACATGACTATGATTATCGACACGGACAATGAAAAATTACTCGCCCTTGACACCGAAGGAAAAACCGCCACCTATGCGGATATCTCGGGAGAGCTTGGGGACAGGCATCGAAGCTTTATCAAGTTCGTCCGCCAGATCATCACGCAGTTGCAGGAAGGCCAAGTCAAAGAACTCGGCGAAAAGGTAATCGACGGACGAAAAGCAATCGGGTTCGTAGGCAAGGGACAAAACGAAGCAGTGACGATCTGGGCCGACCCTGAAACCGCCCTTCCGATACGGATCGAGGCTCAGTTAGGGCAGGAGTTTGCCTTCACTATGAAAAACTTCGAATTTGATGCTGACGTGGACGAATCGCTGGTGAGTATGGACGTTCCGGACGGATATACGCTGGAAAAGACGAACATTGATCTGGGCAATTCCAACGAGGAAGATTTTATCGAGAGTCTGAGAATCTGGGCCGAAATAATCGGAGACGGTACATTCCCGGAGGCCATAGGCACTGAGGCTACCATGAAACAGATGCCCCTGCTGGTCCAGAAGGTCACCGCAATGCAGGTATCCGAGGAAAAAGGGACCCAAATCGGGATGAGCTTCGCAAAAGGGATGCTGTTCCACCAGACGCTGGAAACCCAGGGCCAGTGGAAATACACCGGCGCCGGCGTCAAGCTCGGCGACGCCAGCAAGGCGATATTCTGGTATCAGCCGCAGGGCTCAGCTACCTACCGGGTCATCTACGGCGACCTGAGCGTCAAGGACGTCGCGCCGGAAGATTTGCCGAAGTAGAGATTCAAGTAAATACAAAGATTTGTCAAACAAGGCCGGGTCTTACAGCCCGGCCTTGCTTTTTTTAAAATCTACGGAAATAATTGTGATTTTATTTAGAGCAAAACATAGCCCTCCGGCGTTATATTAGCGACAATCGATTGTTCTGATATCAGAAAAGGTGAAACCCGGATGCTCGAAGACAGATTACTCTTGTGGAAATTCAAACGCGGCAGCAGAGATGCGTTTCGAACGATCTACGAAAAGTACGCCGGGGATATGCTAACGTTGGCAGGAAACCTGTTGGACGACAAAGTCGGAGCCGAAGATATTGTTCAGGATGTCTTTATCAAGCTCGTCGAATCTGCTGGAACGTTCCGTCTGACGGGCAGTCTGAAAAGCTATTTGGCAACCTGTGTCGCGAACCGCTCGCGTGACTGCATTCGAAAAAGAATTCGCCAGCGAAACGCCATGGCAAAGCAGGCGGAAAAAACGCCGGCCGGGACTAAAAGCACGGTTCACCTGGCAATATGCAGCGAGCAATTGCGGAAATTGAGCAATGCAATGACCGAGCTGCCGTACGAGCAGCGAGAGGCCATCGCCCTTCGCATCCACGGCAACCTGAGATTTCGACAGATAGCCGAATTGCAGAATGTTTCGACCAAAACAGTTCAAAGCCGGTACCGCTACGGACTGGATAAATTGCGGTCAACCCTGAACGGTGAGGTGAAAAAATGAGACCGTCGAAAAATATTGAAAAGTTAATCAAGAAACTGTGTTACAAAACCAGCCCCGAGACGCACGACAGGGTCCTTGGCAATGTCCTGCAGGCGCTGGACGAAAAAGAAAAACAGAAACCAGGCGTGTTTGTGCCTGATACATGGAGAACTATTATGAAAAGTAAAATAACAAGACTGGCCGCGGCAGCGGTGATAATTATTGCCGTATTTGTAGGCATACACCAGTTCGGCGGTGACGGAGCAAGTGTCGCGTTTGCAGATATTGTTGAGCAACTGGCCAACGCCCGCACGTTAACTTATAGCGTTGTGACTCGCACGCCTGTCGAAAGTATGCCGACTTTACGGCTACAGATGGCATTTAAAGAACCCGGATACATGCGAACAACAACCGTAGATGGTTACATAAATGTCATTGATTGGGCGCAGAACAAAGGTATTTCCCTCTGGCCGCCGAAACAAGAGTATATCGACTTCGAGGCGTCCAACTATCAGCACGATCCGGCTCAGGATCCTTTCATGGTCGTTGAAAAACTAAGAACGCTTCCCGACCAGGCTGATGAGGAGCTCGGAGAGAAAAAAATAGACGGCAGAGTGCTTCAGGGTTTCCGTGTCACTCAAGACGATATGATCAATACCGTTTGGGTTGACCCGCAAACGGCACAGCTTGTTCGTGTGGAAATAGAGTACACGAACTCTCCGGGTATGAACACAATCATGACCGATTTTCAGTTTAATGCCGAACTCGACGACTCGCTATTCAGCCTGGTGCCGCCGGAGGGTTTTACGCGTCTGGAAGTCCAGGCGGATGTTTCAACAGTAACCGAGCAGGACCTGATAGCATACCTGCAAATGTGGTCTACCTGGACTAAAGACGGCACGTTCCCACCGACATTCAATCCTATAGAATTGACGAAGGTTACTGCTGAGATGATTAAGCAAGGCAAGTTCGGCGAGGGCGAAACATCGCAGCAGGAGCGACACGCTGAGGCGACGCTGATGTATCGCGGCATAATGTTCGTGACACAATTACCTGCCGAGAGCAACTGGCGCTATGCCGGCGAGAACGTAAGCTACGGTGACGCTGAAACGCCCATCTTCTGGTACCAGCCGACTGGCTCGCAGACTTACCACGTCATCTACGGCGACTTGAGCGTCAAAGACGTGGCACCGGAAGATCTGCCTAAGTGAATCTTTCTGAGTGACTGACATGAAAAAGCCGGGCCAATTCAACTCGGCTTTTTCATTTTTTTTTCCGCCCAGATAAGCAGGTTATTTCCTGGGCAAGCTTCCGTAGTAAGGATACTGATCGAACACATCGCCCTTACCCATGACACGCGGGTCTTTCGTGGCCTTCAACTCGGCCATCAAAGCCGTAGCAAGCTTCTTTTTAATCCTGGCGTATTCGACCTTGCCCGCGATGTTGTCCAACTGGTCGGGATCCTTGTCCAGATCGTAAAGTTCCTCGGCCGGACGCTTTCCGAAGCCCAGATCGAACAATCTCTTGACCTTCGGATCGTCACGATATTTCAGCATGTAAGATTTTGTGGGTGCCGCGTCAACGTCACCATACCCGTAATGCGTGCCGAGCGGACGGGCAACATTTATCTCCGTCGGCTTAGCGTAACCCTTAGGATCGCCAGCGGGCCAACGCTCCGGCTTGAAATTGTGAATATACAGGAAATCGTGTGTCCGTATCGCCCGCATCGGATAGCCGCCAGTGCCGGTCTCCTGGCAGACTACGTGACGCTCCTTGCCGGTCAGGACATGGTCGCGCTTCGCGTCCACCCGGCCGGACTTGCCCGAGCGCAGAATATCCAGGAAACTGCGAGCGGTCATCTCCGCCGGCGGCTTCAAACCGGCCGCCTCAAGAAACGTCGGCGCCAGGTCCGTCAGGCTGATGAAATCCTCGACAACCCTGCCGCCCCTAACCGCGGCGGGCCAGCAAGCCGCCAGCGGGACGTTTGTCCCCATATCGTAAAGGTTGCTCTTGCAGCGTGGGAACGGCAGCCCGTTGTCGCCGGAAATAACAACAAGCGTATTGTCAAGCTCGCCGGTCTCTTCGAGCATCTTCAGCAAATCGCCGACTTCGCTGTCAAATCGCTGAACCTCCCAGTAATAATCGCAGATATCGGTGCGGACTTCTTCGCTGTCCGGAAAACACGCCGGCACTTCGACATCTTCGAGCTTCATCCCGCTCTTTATGCCGGACTGCCATTTATAGCCGCGGTGCGGGTCGGTGCTGCCGAACCAGAAGCAGAACGGCTTGCCTTCGGGACGAGCTTTCATAAACTCTCGGAAGTCCTTGTAGCGCGGCCCGGCGGGATTTCGTTTCCGCCCGCCCGGCGCATCCCGACCGGGACCCCAGCCCTTGCGGGTGTAACCGACGTGATAACCGGCCTCTTCAAGCAAATCCGGATAGACAGGGAACTTTGCCGGAAGCGTGCTCCAGAGATTGCCGCCCTCTTCCAGGCGCCAGTGCCACTGCCCGGTGAGAATCGCTCCGCGCGAAGGTGTGCAAGACGGCGCCGAAACAAACGCATTCTCGAACAGCACGCCCTGCCGCGCGACCCGGTCGAACGCCGGCGTCTTAACAACCTTGTCGCCGGCAATGCTCGCGTGAGGCCAGGACCAGTCATCCGCCAGGCAAAAAAGAATATTCGGGCGCTTTTTCGAAGCCCCGCTTCCAAACGACTCGGAGGCGTTCGCACATCCGGCAAAAGCCAGCGCAGCAGCACTGAATCCTATTTCCTTCAAAAAGTCGCGGCGAGAATTACATAAACAACTCATATTTGTTCTCCTGTCTATTTAGTTATAGACAACGCAATACGAAGCTAAGCGTTGAGATTGGTTATTTGAAGCTGAAGAATTTTTCGAGTTTCGCCGGTAATTTTCTGTTGCTCACTTATTCGAACGGGCCAGACCCAAATTATCTTTTCTCTGTCGGTAACTACAAGCACATCTCTGCGAATCCCATGCGGAACTCGCTGGGCGGTCAGGAATTTGCCGAGCTTTTTTTCCTCGCTTTGGCCCAGAGGAATAAACCTGTCGCCGGCCCGGCGCCGGCGAACGACCAGCGGCAGCTTAATCTTCTCCAGATCAAACCACTCAATCGAACCGGTTTTGGCGGCCTTGAATTTTTTAAAATCAACTTCATCCCTTTCGAGAACAATCGCCTGTATTAAAAATTTTTCAAACGTTGTCTGTCCAGGAATTTCAAGAGTTACAGTTTGGTCTTTAGACGATATCGGTGGGGCAAGCCCCACCCTACAATTTGAAAAAATTAAATTCCCGTATTCATGCCGAACCGCGAATCCGCCGGGCAATTCCATTTTTCTGCCGGTGACATTTTGCTGCGCCAGTTGCAGTATGCCTTCATAATGTCCCTGCGTCAAATTTTTCTCGCCGCAGCCGACATTTGCCAGACTCCGCCGAATCAGCTCGACTTGTACCGGTTGCGGCTGGGTCAGAAACAGCTTTAAATCCAGCACGGTTTTCTCAACATCGCTATCAGCCAGGGAAGGCCACAACTCATCCGCCCTACTGCAGATCATGCTATAGTACTTGCGGGCCGACCGGGCCAATTGCGACAATTGTTCCACGATCGAATCGGCACAATCTCGCTGCAACGCCGGCAACAACCGGTGCCGGATATAGTTCCGCCTATATGTACAATCGGCATTAGTATGATCCCGGCGCCAATTCAGATTTCGCTGCTGCAGATACCTTACAACCTCATCGCGCGTGAAACACAGCAGTGGTCTGATAAATTTAATTTGATTGGCGAAGATGCGCTCCGGCCAGATGCCGCCGAGCCCGCGAAAACCCGTGCCGCGGCTCAACCGCTGGATGATGGTCTCGGCATTGTCGTTTTTTTGATGTGCTGTTGCTATCCGGCTGCAATCATTGGCCTTTGCGATATCTATCAGAGCCTCCATCCGTAAATGGCGGGCGGCTGTTTCAATCGACAGCTTACCCAGACGGGCAAATCCGCGTACGTCCGCTCGCCTCGTCGTTACGGCCAACTTCAATTTCGTTGCCTGGTTGACTACAAATTCCTGATCCAAATCTGCTTCGGCACCTCTCAACTGATGATTTATATGAGCACAGAGAAGCTGGGCATTGAAAAAGCTCTCGGCCTTAAGCGCATGCATCGCGTACATAAGAGCTATCGAATCCGCCCCGCCGGACACAGCAAGCAGGATTTTTTCCGCTGAGCTTAAAAGCCCGTTCGCCCTTATAAAATCGGCCAGTTTTTTCTCGAATTCGAGCGACATTTCTTTGGCATAAAAAACGGGCCTGATATCCAACCAGGCCCGATATTCCAACGCTGAAAAACTCTCTTACAAAACTTCTA
>Ga0268285_1000613_pt1 | contig 20086 bp, 16 predicted proteins | sample saktaG_2_FD_190144 | JGI IMG/M metagenome (GOLD analysis project Ga0268285, IMG submission 190144) | Saline water microbial communities from Sakinaw Lake, British Columbia, Canada - sak_2013_06_06_120m | ecosystem: Environmental > Aquatic > Non-marine Saline and Alkaline > Saline ... | reverse complement strand
ATCGGTTCCGGGATCCTGGCGATCAACCGTAATCGTCGTAACCGATCGCGCGCACCGCCAAGCGAAGCAAGCGGCCCATCGGTTCGTGCGCTGTTGGGCTTTTCAAGCCTGCCGGACCAACTGTCGCTGCCGTCCGGAGAAACATACAGGTTCATCGCATCGGCCGCCTGAATCCACACGAATGAAAGGACCACGCCGCAGATTAAACACCGCTTCAATGTCGAGCTATTCTCTCTCATGTCACTTTACCTCATATTCGAACAGGATTAAAGAAACCTTACACTTCTTCTTAAGCGGTCAGATTCTCCCATTTGATTCCGACCTTTTTCAGTGCGTAACCAACTTCGCTCATGTAGTCACCATAGCAAATCATCCAGTGGAAGCCGGGCATCCGCTCGGCGAGCGTCCGGTCGTCGCACTTGTAGCCGATATCAATCTGCGACCGGCAGACGTCCATAAACGGCGCATCGATAATCTCAGCCAGCAAACCCACCCAGCGCTCGGCCTTGAAATCGGGCACAATTGTGGTTATCGTCTGGCCTTTGCGCATCTCGACCTTCGGTGCGGCGCCGTAATCGGACTCGAAGTGCGTCATGATACGCACCGGTTCGAGGTCTTTACCGTTCATCTTTCGTGGGGCCGTACAGTGGGCACCGGTAATCACGCCGTCGTGCGGGTAGGTCGGGTCGTTGAGGAACACGGGCTTGCCCGAGATATTCGCCAGCAGCACACCGGATGGAATCACTACGAAGTCCGACTCGCAGAAGGCTACGTATTGGCTGTCATTCAATAAGCTCAGCGTTAAACAAGCCGAGGTCTCTGCAAGCGGCATAATTGTTCCCATGCAGCCATTGATGGTAATGGCCTGGCAGTCGGCTTGTTTCATAATCCCGCGAAAGACCTGTTCCAGCAAAAAGCAATTGTCAACATACTCGCGCTTGGTCTCCAGCGTATTACCGGGCGCCTTGAGATACTCGCCGGCGCGCTGTCGGGCACGTTTCACGGCGGCCTCATCAGCTCGGGCTTCTTTGATTAGTTTACCCAACTCGTCGTACGATACAGTTTTTATGTCGAATTTCCACTTATCCCTGACCAGATTGGGCACGACATCTCTCGGCTGCGCCCAGCCGCCCGGTCCGCCGATAGCAATAATCCGCGTGCCCATCGTGTTGTGCAGGCCGCACAGCGCCCGCAGACGCCAGAGAATCTCGTCCTGACTGTCGATGACCACGTCACCGTCGTCGATTCCCTTGAGCGCCAGCGTATCGGTGTGCTGCCGCAGATAGCGCGGGCTGATGATCTCGTACCACAGATAAACCGGCCCTGATTTATGCCGGCAGAAAAAGATCATGTCTTTGCCACGCTCGGCCAGCTTGGCAAACGTATCCTGCCCGCCGCCGGCGGCGTAGACAATATACACATCCGCTTTGGCCAGATCGCTTATTCCGGACAACTCGCCGGAGCCTTTGATACCTGTCGGCGGCAAAAATTGCACGGGGAAATCCGCCTTGTTTTCCATATCGCTAAGCTCTTGCCTGATGCGGGCTAGTTCCTGATCGGCGTCCTGCTGCGTCTGGATGCCGCCCCAACTGCGCCAACTGGTTTGATGCCGCCTTGTAGGGGTGCTGTAAACAAGAATAGGCTTAACCACAAGCGGGCGGCGTTTCGGCCCTGCCTGGTCCTGGCGTTCGGCGGCCGAGACGCTCGACCAGGTCAGGCCGGTCAGGGCCACTCCCATAGCCGCCGCTCCGCCCACACCCTGCAGAAAGCCCCGGCGCGTGATTCCGCCTGCCGAATGGTCATGGCCGCATGGACAGCAAGTCCTTCTAACCGGGTATTCTTCATGATTTTCAGTAGTCATCTAATCTTCTCCTTTCAATTTGGTTCTATGTACGTCGAGAAACCATCGTTTCACAAGTTAAATTCGTCAGTTCACATAGCCGGCAAGTATAACCGAAAGCCGATCGCTTAAAAAGTAAAAAGATTAGCTCTAAAAAAGGTTCCAATTCGCTCACCCTTCGTCTCAGCTCAGGGTGAAGGGGAGACAGACTCGTAGTCTATCAAGCTTGAATCTGTAAGTTGTCGTCGTACGGTTGGGTGGCAGCCTCAAAGCCGAAGGCTTTGGGGATGGTCAATACACCAGAAGCCATCCCCAAGCTGCGCTTGAGGCTGCCACCATACCAGACTATTAAATCAACCTTGACAAACTATTAGCTCTGGAGGAAGAAGAACAGGCATCATGCAAAGCAGAGCCTGCCGCCACAGGCAGACGATGAGTCATGGCCCATCGCACGATGGAAGGGCGGTTCGCGAACCGCCTCTACAGACTTTTTCTCTTGAAAATCCTGCTGGAACAGTGTAAATTCCTTGTTGACGGGCGAGCAGGCTATATTTGTGATTCAGGATCAGGGCGGCGGTTGTGAAAATACATATATTTTGAGAGAAAGAACTATGAGAAAGTTATTGCACGATCTGATTCGCATACTCTCGTTAGAGTTCATCATCATACTTGTCCTGGTGGGACTGGTGACTCTTGGATACCTTTGCCGCAAACCCTTGTTCATTACGTATCACAGACTGGGTCAACGCTCGGCGCTCAGGGCGATGCGGCGTGTTGCGAAGCCCGAGATGCAGCATGAGAGCTATAGTAAACATGGGGATCGACTCCAGCGTCATACGGAAGCCTTAGTACGTCTTGGATACCTTGAAGAGCGAAGGTTTCAGCCGAAATTCCTCACCATGAGATCACCGCAGACTCAGGCGATGATCGAGGAGTTTCGTCGCAGACATCCTTTTTCCTCCTATGATGTCGGGTGGGGTAAAATGCTTAGCATAACCGACCGCCCCGAGAGAATACCGACGTGGGAATCTCTGGTTCGGGAATATGACGTGCCGCCAACTGATTCTAACCAACCGGCAGCTTTTGAGAATCAACCGAAAGCTGAGGTTCCATGAGTTTGCCTCCAAACTGCGGATTAGAACAAAGATGAGGCATAAAAAAGTTGTTTTCATGCAAATTTTCAAAAAAATGTCACAAAGTCGAAAATTCTTATTTGTTCAAGGTTTGATCCCTGCGAATCGTAGTGACAAAAAGCGATTGCTGATTGACTTGCTGCTCGTGGCTGTCGTGTTTGGCGGGTACTTTTGGTATACACACTGGACGCCTGAACATAAGCTGGAATCAGAACATTATCGCGCATTGAGCAATGTTTCTATTGAAGAAACACAGGATGCATTAAGCAAGGCTGAAACGCTTTATCAAGCCTATACCGCCTTCTGGGATGTTAAGGCCGGGCCTGCTGATAATAAACTGCTGCTGAAGATTTATTCATCACGAAAAGAATTCAAGCGAGCCAATCCCTTATCGGGATGGGCGGAAGCATTCTACAAAGAACCATACTGCCATCAATATATTGAAGCGGAGAGTGAAAACAGGCCCTATCACTGGATGGTGCATGAAGCCACGCACCAGTTGAATAATGAAGTTTCACAATTTAAATTGCCCCAATGGGCCGAAGAAGGGATCGCCTGCTATTTTTCCACCACCAGGATGGATGATGGGAAAATGAGTTTGGGAGTAATTGATCGGGATACTTACCCCGTCTGGTGGCTAAGCTCGCTCGACTTAAGTGGAGACTTGTCACGTGACAAGGCGGACAAAAAGATCATAAGTATTAGAAGCATTGTCAACGATGAAAAGCCGCTCAAAATGAACGAGCATGTTAACCTGTACTACATTCACTGGTTTAGCCTGGTGCATTTCTTATTAGAGGGTGAGCAGGGAAAATGCCGACAAGCATTCATGGCATGTGTTAAAACGCCTTCAGGCTTAGAGGCGTTTGAAGAAAACATTGGACCATATCAACTCATTGAGCTGCAGTGGTATCAGCATTTGCTCCAAATAATAGATAGTTTATCAAAGAATGATACATTTTGAGGAAAATGAATATGAAAAAGGTATACATAGCACAAGATCCTTCCGATGCTCATTTTGTTGCGGGAATACTTCAACAATATGGAATCTCATGTGAGATTCGCGGCGAAGAACTTTGGGCTGCACGCGGAGCATTATCTGTCTCGCCGGATACTCTGCCTTCCATTTGGATACAGGATGATAATAGAATTGAGCAAGCCGAAAAGCTCGTCCAGCAATATGAGAACAAAACATTGACTACAAATATCGGCAATTCCCCCTGGCAATGCCCCAACTGCGGCGAAGAAATGGAGGCGCAATATACCGACTGCTGGCAATGCGGAACGAGTCGACCCGAAGAAACTGAAAATTAAGGACCAGTGAAAGGAGAATAAAGCTTATGTCACGGACATTATTAACAGGGCTTGCCTTTTCGACTGTCACGATTTTTGCCGTCCTGGCTATATCTCCGGCCAAAATGCATCCGGACGGTCTCAATGTGGCGCAAGCGGCCGGAGCATCCGAGCCGGGCGTCGCCGAAGGGCTGAACAGCCGCCAAAGCGAGCTGCAACAACTCCTGGTTGAACGCAAGAAAGTGCTGAGTCGTATTGTTGAGTCAATGAAGTTATTTCTCGAATCAGGCAGGGCCGATTTTAACGAGTACCGGGATGCAAAAATAGCTCTGCTGCGGGCGGAAATGGACCTGTGCAGCACCCGGAACGAGCGTCTCGACATCCTGCAGAAAATGGTCCAATTCCACTCAGAATACGAAGCACAGGTGGCAAGAAGAGCGGCTGAAGGAAGAGCCACTGAAATGGATGTGAACAAAGCAAAGGTCGCCAGGCTGGAAGCTCAGATTGAGCTGATCCGGGAAAAGCTGAAAGGGCCGATATCTCAGGAGTGATCCATACAAAATCTCTGTTTTTATTGACAAAAACCAGCCGATTTGATAGAATTCGGTAGTAACTTATACAATCAATAAACTCTTGGCAGGAGGTTTTCAGGATGAGTAAAAAAACAAATCCGGGAACATGGTTGGCATGTGCGATTTTTTTCGCAATTCTCGGCAGCACAATAGCTCCGGCAACAACCATCGACGTTGACGGTAATTCGGCAGGAAGTGATTTCATCGCGCCGGGCGAGGTCTGGAAATTCTTCAAAGGCACCGAGCCCCCAGGCAATCCGCCGAACGCATGGAAAGCTATCGACTTCGACGATTCGAATTGGCAGACCGGCCCCGGAGGTTTTGGCTACGGAGACGACGATGACGCTACGATCCTCAACGATATGCTGAATAATTACGTTTCAGTATACATCCGAAAGGAGTTTTCAGCTTCGTCACTGCCGGGCGACGAGGTTGTCAAGCTTGAGATTGATTACGATGACGGATTCATCGCTTATCTCAACGGACGGGAAATCGCACGGGCCAACATGCCCGGAGGCACTGCTGCGTATAACACAAGTGCGGCGGGATCTCACGAGGCCGGATCGCCCGAAACCTTTGTTCTGGGAACGGCGGTCGAGCTGCTGAACGCCGGCAGCAATATTCTGGCCATCGAGGGACATAACACATCTCTGGACAGTTCGGATTTCTCGCTTACGCCCGCTCTACGCTCAGCGACGAACACGGCCCGAACCGGCGATACATGGATTGTGGAAACCGATACGATAATACTTCAGGGCAGGGCGGATGCTCTTAAGGCCGTTTCCGTGCTGGCCAATGGAACTTCTGCCGATTTCAACGCCGGTAACGGAACCTGGAGCGTTGAAGTTTTACTTATGCCCGGCCTGAACGCCATAACCGTAGAGCAGCTCGATGCGAACACAAATATTGTAAATTCCCGCGTTGTAGAGATTATGTATGTCCCGCCGGCCAATCACGCCTCTGGGGAGCTCATCGGGGATATGACATGGTCGGGAGCGTATATTATCGAAGATTCCGTCGTAGTTCCCGCCGATATGGTCCTGAAAATTGAGCCGGGGACAATGGTCTTGATGAAGGATGCTGCGGAACTGGTCGTTTACGGCCAGCTCCTCGCCGAGGGAACCGAAGCCGAAGCGATTCATTTCACACGCTACAGTGACGGCACATCGTGGAAACAGATTATGTTCGTAGAAGCGGCAGACAGTAGGCTTGCGCATTGCATCATAGAATACGCCGACAGCGAGGGCGAACACCAGGATTATTACGTGCCGGGACCGAGAACCTACCACGAGGCAGTGGTTGCCCTGGCATGTCATGTCGATATCGAAAATTGCATCTTCCGGAACCTCCCCGATGAAAGCGCCGGCGCCGATGGAGACGCCATAGCCATCATATCGGATGACCAGGATTATCCCGGAGAAGCGACGGCGAATATTCGGGGCTGTGAATTTCTCTCTATCGGGCAGGGCGTGCATACCAGATACTCCTATGTGCTGGTCGAGGACTGCTACTTTACGGGCAAGCGAGGTGACAATGATGACGTCGATTTGTGGGGCGAAAGCACACCGGCACCTCTTATACAAAACAACCTTTTCCTGAATCCCGAACACGATGATATGATTAATCCCACGCGGTGCTCGGCGGTCATTGTCGGCAACATTATCGCCGGCTGTGACGATCACGGCATCGTCCTGCGAGATAAGTGCTCTCCCGTTTTAATGAATAATCTGATTATCGACTGCAGCAGCGCAGGTATAGCGGTGGAAAATTCGTGCGAGGCAACGCTGATAAACAACACAATAGTCAATTGCGGTAGGGGAATCAGGCTCTTCGACCTGGGCAGATGGGGCCCTCCGTATAGTTTGAATCCGGGAGGCGGAACAGCAACGGTGATTAACTGCATCATCTGGGATTGTCCGCAACCGGTCACTTTAACTGACAGCTCGAACACGCAAATCGAAGATCGCGGCTCTCATATAACAGTCAAATACAGCGATATTCAAGGCGGCCAGAACAGTATATCCGTCTCGGGTAGTCGTTCGACTGTTACCTGGGGGCAGGGCAATATCAATACCGACCCTCAATTTGTTGCTGTCAATAACGGCGACTGTCACCTGAAATCCCGGGCGGGCCGATGGGACGCGGCCGGCGAAAGCTGGGTGCAGGATAATATCACAAGCCCATGTATCGACACAGGCGATCCGGACAGCCCCGTCGCCTTCGAGCCATATCCGAACGGCGGCATTATTAACATGGGAGCATACGGCGGCACAGACGAGGCCGGCAAGTCACCCTCAGGCATTCACGCCAAATACGGCGGTGGCACGGGAGGGCCCGACAATCCTTATCTTATCTACACCGACGAGCACATGAACACTATTGGCCTTCACGAAGAAGACTTCGACAAGCACTTTGTACAAATGGCCGACATCGATCTCGGCAGCCTGGGTGAGGATGATTTTAATATTATCGGAAATATTCTCTCGCCGTTCAGCGGTGTTTTTGATGGGAACGGCCGCACAATCTCGAACTTCCACTACATTTCCACAGATATCAATGACGTAGCACTATTCAATTGCGTTCAAGGTGAGCAGGCCCGAATCACGGATTTGGGATTGATTGATCCGGTCATTAACGTCGAATCGAATGAACTGGATTTTGTCTTCGACTGGGATGACCCTAATGCTGGTGCGATATATGGAAATACCGCCGGCTCGCTCGTCAATAATCTGTGGCACGGAGCCCGTCTCAGCCACTGCTACGTTCGTGGCGGCCGCGTTTCAGGAGATTTATGGGTAGGTGGGCTTGTCTCAAATGTCGAAGAAGGTACAATCGAGAGTTGTTATTCGACTGTCGAAGTATCTGGAAAGCGGGATGTTGGCGGCCTGGTGGGAGATAACTACTCGGGCACAATTACCAATTGCCATGCGATTGGTCATGTCACAGGAGAAAGTTCCACCGGAGGCTTAGCGGGGTACAATAATGGTACGATCCGAGATTGTTGCGCGATGGGAGACGTGACGTGCGATTCCATGGCCGGCGGTTTGGCAGGCAACAATATGGGAACGATCCAGAGTTCATATTCAACGGGTCACGTTAGCGGCTTCTATGATATCGGGGGCCTGCTGGGTCGCAGCCGCGGAAGCCTTATCAATTGTTATTCAACCGGCAGCGTTTCCGGCGAGTGGTCTGTCGGCGGCCTGGTGGGATTTTTTGGTGGCCCTATCACCATCACGAATTGTTACTCGGCCGGAAACGTCACAGGCATCACAGATATCGGCGGTCTCGTTGGGACCGGTCACTCTCTCGATAATGTCCTCGGGTCATTCTGGGACATCGAAACCAGCGGACAAACGACGAGTTTTCGCGGAACGGGCAAGACCACGGCCGAGATGCAAACGGCCGGCACATTTCTCGACGCAGGCTGGGATTTCTTCGACGAGACGGAAAACGGCACCGACGATATCTGGTGGATTACCGAAGGTCAGGATTACCCCAGGCTGTGGTGGGAACTCTCCGATTGACTATTGTCCCTGTTCAGATTCTGTTGCAGCAACGTTTAATTAGTATTCACATTTCTACTAATATCTCATAAAAGCCTCTTTTTAGCTGATTCGGGCGGGGTTCGAGGGCGGCAATAATTTACAAGTTTTGAACTGCGAAAGTTCTACAAACGTATGTACATTTGATTTATAATCGAAGAAATAAAACGAGTAAGGAGATTAGTCATGGCAAAAGTACAAATCGTTTTTTACAGCATGTACGGACACGTGTATCAGTTGGCCGAGGCCATCGCCGAAGGCGCACGCGAAGTTCTGGATACGGAAGTTTCCATCTATCAGGTCCCGGAACTCATTTCTGATGAAGCGCTGGAGCAAAGTGGCGCCAAAGCCGCTCGTGAGGCGTTCGCTGACGTCCCTATTGCCGAGCCGGCCCAGTTGGCCGGGGCCGATGCGATTATATTCGGAACCCCAACAAGGTTTGGCAATATGGCCGCCCAGATGCGTAATTTCCTCGACCAGACGGGCCAATTGTGGTTCACCGGCGCCCTGGTCGGCAAGCTCGGCAGCGTTTTCGCCAGCACGGGCACGCAGCACGGCGGTCAGGAGACGACGATTACCAGCTTTCATTCGACATTACTGCATCACGGCATGATTATCGTCGGCGTGCCTTATACCGTGCAGGAACTGCTAAACATGGAAGAGATTACCGGCGGGACGCCCTACGGCGCAACGACGCTCGCCGGCGCCGACGGCTCTCGCCGGCCAACCGAAAACGAGCTGGCCATCGCCCGCTTCCAGGGCAAACACGTAGCCCAGATTGCCCAGAAGCTCTGCCGGTGATCTAACCGCCGCATCGTTGAAGTGCAGTATGTAGTATGTAGGGTGTACATTGCACACCATTTTAGTGGATAATCTGCCCGAAAAAAAATCTCGTCAAGTTGTTTATTAGGTGATTTCCTCTTATTTAGCCCATATTGTCAAATTACACATTTTTATTCTTGCACAGCTTCGCTGTTTTGTGTAAACTATGATTTGATATGCGAGGAGGTTATGATCTTGGGATTCGGTATGTCGTAGAGAAAACGCGTAAATACTGTTTATTCCTTGGAGGATCATTCGATGTTTACCTCACCTAAACATTCAAATACGGTAAAACACGCTTTCACCTACTTGTTAATGTCGGTTTTATTTCTGATGACGGGTCCTCAGCGGATCCTTGCCTCGGAAGAAACACTGAATGAGGCTGGAGCAATGGTTCTTGTGCTGGAGGACTGTGATAGCGATAACAAAGACTCAACGACCCCGTATGGAGACTTGGTCTCTCTGCTTAACTCAAAGGGCGAACTCATCAGAAGGTACCATAGCCTTGAGATTCAAAGTACCTTTAGCGGTTGCACGAAAATCTCAGCATCCGAGGATGGTCGTTTCTTTGTAGTGTGCGAAAATGTTCCGAACAAGCTGACTATGTGTGAAACTGCAACGCGTAAAGAACTTTGGTCCCTGTGGATGGATATCGAGTCTGCCGTATTCGCAAACGACATGATATATGCTGTGAACAGAAACAATGTCTTCGCAATTGACAATACAGGCACCATTGTTAAGCATTCCAGACTCGGCGGATTTGATATTGCCGTCGATCCCAACCGTGATTGCCTCTGGATTGTCGGTTTTGATGTCAAGAAGTGCAATTTGGACCTTGAGTTGCAGTTCAAAACAAAGCTAACACTCGATGCCAATAAGACGGGCGCATTTTCAGTTGACGTCAGCCCGGATGGCTCAATCTGGATTGCGGAACAAAACCATCGTCAAAAATATGGCAGCAAGAACCGATTAGTGAAGAGATCACTATACGGCGGCATCCTGAAGAAAATCGACCTGGACTTTTCGCCGATACGTGTGCGCATAGACAAGTATGACGGCAGCGTATGGACAACCGGCATAATAAAAGAGCGGGACTTTTCGGGCATTGGTGACGAATGGCCGGAGACCCTCGATGAATTGAACGAGCTGGTAAAAACAGAAATAGAGACTTTCACCCGTAAATATGATTCAGAGGGCAATTTGATTTTCGAAATCAGCGAAGGAGGCTACTCAATCGAGCTGGATCCTTCGGACCGCTCGGCCTGGATCGCCGGCAAGAAAAATATATGGCACTATTCCGCAAACGGCCAAAACCTTGGCTCATACGCCGGCTCTTCAGACGGCCAAAAATGGCTCGCCATCGTTCCCGGCAAAAGCAACTGACCAGTCGCTTATAAATTTGATGGTGTGCGGTGCACACCCACCGCTACCGCTGCGTTATGCGTTGTGTTTTTCGGTAAAGGATTTGACGCGGCAGGTATAAGCTAATAGAATATAGCACTTCGTATACTAAGGAGTGAGAGGTGAGTCGGTAGGGTGTGCACGGCACACCATTTCTGTTTCGTATTGAATATCGAGGTTTTAAAATGACGTGGATTAACGAGAATTATTTGAAATTGCAGGCGGGGTATTTATTTCCGGAGATCGGGCGAAGAAGAAGGGCGTTTCAGGCCGCTCACCCGGATGCGAAGGTAATCAGTATGGGAATCGGCGATGTTACGCAGCCTTTGGCGCCGGCGGTAACGGCCGCGATGAAAAAAGCTGTCGATGAAATGGCCCGGACCGAGACGTTCCGAGGTTACGACGATGGCGGCGTTGGTTATGAATTTTTAAGAGAAGCAATCAGCGACAACGAGTACAAGGTCCGCGGCGTCGAAATCGATATCGACGAAATAATCGTCAGCGACGGGGCCAAGTGCGATACCGGCAATATGCAGGAAATCTTCGGGCTGGACAACGTTGTGGCCGTTTCAGATCCGGTTTACCCGGTGTACGTAGATACGAACGTAATGGCCGGCAGGACCGGCGCCGCGGCCGAGAAGGGCCGGTACGATGGGATTGTGTATATGCCCTGCACCGAAGAAAATGATTTTGTGCCGGAGCCGCCCGCCAAGAAGGTGGATTTAATTTATCTGTGCTTCCCGAACAATCCGACCGGTGGGGTAGCTACGAAACAGCAGCTTGCCGAATGGGTCGATTACGCCCGCCGGAATAAGGCGATCATTCTTTACGACGCCGCTTACGAGGCGTTTATCTCCGAGCCGGATATCCCGCACTCGATCTACGAGGTAGATGGGGCGAAAGATGTCGCTATCGAGTTTCGCAGCTTTTCGAAAACGGCGGGCTTTACCGGTGTGCGGTGCGCGTTTACCATTGTGCCGAAGCAGTTGAAAGCTTACACAAAAGACGGCAGGGCGGTCGAGGTCGGCCCGATATGGAAACGCCGGCACTGCACGAAGTTCAACGGCGTCTCGTATGTCACCCAGGCAGGGGCCGCGGCGATTTATACCGAAGACGGCAAAAAACAGGTCAAGGAGACCATCGATATTTATATGAGTAACGCAAAGCTCATCCGCGAGACGCTCGGCAAGATCGGCTATACCGTTTACGGCGGCGTTAATGCCCCGTATATCTGGCTCAAAACGCCCGAGGGCATAGGCTCATGGGAATTCTTCGATAAGCTGCTGAACAAGGCACACGTGGTGACTACTCCCGGTGCCGGTTTCGGCTCGGCAGGGGAGGGCTATGTCAGACTGACGGCATTCGGCCGGCCTGAAAACGTGAAAGAGGCGCTTGATCGAATCAAGGCGATTTCCTGATGGCAGAAACAACGGTATATATCGGACTCGGCAGCAATTTAGGAGATCGAGAGAGCTACGTTGACGAGGCCCTCAAAATGATCACCGGCGCCGAGCAGGTTCAGCTATGCCGAGTCAGTGACATTATCGAGACGGTTGCGCTGTCGTCAAGCGAGCAGTCCAAATTCCTCAACGCGGTCGCTGAACTCAAGACGACGCTGAGTGCGGCGGATTTGCATAAGACGCTGACCGATATCGAAAACGGGCTCGGCAGGGCACGGCGCGGACATTGGTGGCCGAGGACGATTGACCTGGACTTATTGCTGTTCGGCGAAGAAATTCTGGAAAGCCCCGATTTGACCGTCCCGCATCCGCAGATGCACCTGCGCTCGTTCGTGCTCAAAGGCCTCTGTCAGCTTAACGGCGAACTGATTCACCCCACCATGAAAATCTCATTCAACGAATTGAATGCACGATTGAACGGCTGCGATTTTGCTCTCGATCCCGATAAGCCGCAGCTTGTAAGCATTGCCGGCAATATCGGCGTCGGAAAAACCACGTTAGCAAAAAAACTGGCGGCTCGCTTTGGCTGTGAGATACTGCTCGAACCTTACGATGAGAATCCTTTTCTGCCGGATGTCTATGCCGGCAAAAAAGAGCTGGCGCTGGATTCACAGTTGTACTTCCTGACCAGCAGGGCCGTGCAGTTGGATCCGAACAGGCTGGAAAGTGGAAGAATTTGTATCAGTGATTACGTTTTCGACAAAGAGCTGATCTACGCCAGGCGGCTGCTCGATGCGCAGCAACTCGCTTTATACGAAGAAATCTATCCTCCGTTCGCCGCGCAAGCCGCGACTCCGGCGCTGGTTATTTATATGCACGATCCGGCACAAAATTGCCTTGAACGCATCCACAGCCGGAATCGTCCTTACGAGCAGCAGATCGAACTGCAGTTTCTCCAGAAGCTCGATTCCGATTACGAGCAATTGTTCGAGCAGTGGAAATCCTGCCCTGTAATCCGAATATCAACATCGCAAAGCACGGACGCCGATTCGGTGGCAAAACAAATAAAATATTACACCACCGGCCATTTCGTCATTGCAGGTGGCACGAAGCAATCTACAATGTAGAAGGTGAGATTGCCACGGCCTGCTTCGTGGTTCTTGCAATGACAAATCCGACAGGGATTCTAAAGATGGAAGTAGCAAAAACAATTGAAGAGGTTAGAGGCCTGATGAGTAACGCTCGGAGCAAAGGCAGTAAAATCGGCCTTGTGCCGACTATGGGCTCGCTTCACGTGGGACACATTTCGCTTATCGAGGCGGCGGTTAAAGACTGTGACTTTGTCGTAGTGAGCATTTTTGTTAATCCCACGCAGTTCGGGCCGGGCGAAGATTTTGAAAAATACCCTCGCCCTCTGGAGGCCGACCTGAAGATTTGCAGGAAAGCACGCATTGACGTGGTTTTTGCCCCGGAACCTGAGCAAATGTATCCGACGGAAAATGTCACATGGGTAACCGTCGAGAAACTGACCGAGCCGTTATGCGGCCGGTCCCGGCCTGGACATTTTCGCGGAGTCACGACGGTCTGTGCCAAGCTGTTCAATATCGTCGCTCCCGACGCCGCCTATTTCGGCTGGAAGGACGGCCAGCAGGCAATTGTAATAAAGAGAATGGTCGCCGACTTGAATATGCCGCTTGAGATTGTCATCTGCCCCACGGTCCGTGAGCCGAACGGTCTGGCCGTCAGCAGCAGGAATCAATACCTGACCGCCCAGCAAAAAAAAGATGCGGCAAATATTTATAAATCACTTCAAACATGCCGCCGGTTAATCGAAACCGGCACAACGGAAACGCACCAAATCATCGCCGAAATGCAAAAAATATTGCAGCGGATTCCATCGGGTCAGATCGAATACGTCAGCGTTGTCGATGCCGAAACGCTTGAAAGTACCGAAAAAATAGCCGGCAAAGTCCTCGCTGCCGTGGCAGTCAGACTCGGCCCGGCTCGGCTTATCGACAATATTCTGGTGGACGCAGGCAAATAGCCGTGTATAATGTGTCCGAATGATCGCAGATAAGTGATAAATCATATTGCGAGTTATTGATATGTTTGTAAAGATATTAAAAAGCAAGTTGCATCGTGCAAGAGTAACCGAGACAAAGCTGCACTACCCCGGCAGTATAGCGATTGATACGGCGTTGATGGAAGCGGCTGGCATTTTGCCTTACGAGTCTGTTCTGATCGCTGATTTGAACAATGGCAACAGGCTGGAGACCTACGTCGTTCCTGCGGAGGCTGGTTCCGGTCAAATCGTAATTCTTGGCGCAGCAGCCCAGTTGATTCAGAAAAAAGACATCGTTATCATTCTCAGCTTCGGTTTTCTTACGCCCGAAGAAGCAAAAGAATTCAAGCCGAAAGTCGCCGTTCTCGACGAGAATAACAAAATTATTAAATAGCTTTGCCGAGAAACGCACATACAAGCTGATTTACGGCTGCTGAAATGAAAAATCGACAATCGAAATTCGAAATTCGAAAATAATTAATGCATCCTGAACTTTTCGAGATACCTTTTATCCACTTGACCGTAAGAAGCTTCGGCCTGATGATGGTTATCGGTTTTCTCCTGGGATTTTTCCTATTGGGAAAGCTGGGCCGTAAAATCTCATCCAATCCCCAATTAATTACAAATCTTGCCTTGTATTGCCTGATCGCCGGAGTGGTGGGGGCACGTGTATTTTTCGTCGTCCACCATTTCGATGAGTTGCAGAGGTCCTGGGTGTCAGTTTTTGCCGTCTGGCATGGCGGTTTGGAGTTTTACGGCGGCGTGATTTTCGCCATCCCTGTCATTGTTCTTTATTCGCGGCATCATAAGCTTCCAATCCGGCCGTATCTCGATATTGTAGCAATCGCCATGATGCTGGGACTATCATTCGGCAGAATGGGCTGTTTTCTGAATGGCTGCTGCTTCGGCAAACCATCTGAATTACCCTGGGCTGTCCGTTTCCCGTATGACTCATTCGCCTACTTTAGCCAGATTAACGCAAATCCGGAAAGAAACCGACCTGATCCCCGGTTGAAATTGCCGCATGACGAATATTCAAGCTTTGTCGATACAAATGGAAGGTTGTACCCGAAATCCTTCGATGAATTAACCGAACAGCAGAAATTCGAGGTAACCAAAGGCAAATATCAATGCCTTCGTATTCATCCAACCCAATTGTATTCATCTGCCAATGCCGCTCTTATATGTCTGTTGCTTTACCTTTTCTGGCGAAGGTCCCAAAGAGCCGCCGATTCCAGGAACGCGAGGAAGCTTTTAGCCCGGTCCGGCCAAACCTTTGCCCTGGCATTCATACTTTACGGCATTGCCCGGTTCCTGATAGAATACATCCGCGATGACAATCCGTTTGAGTACGCTTGGTGGGCGGTTTACAAGGGCGGGACGGTTTCTCAGAACCTGAGCATTTATCTGGTCATACTCGGCGTGGTTTTGATGGCAGTTTTTCAGGTCACCAAACCGAACTCCGCCGCGACCGAAAACACAGTGATTAACAAAAATCGAAAATAGTTTATGTATCCTGATCTGTTCGAAATTCCGTTCGTTCACCTGACTGTAAAAAGCTACGGCCTGATGATGGTCATCGGCTTTCTTTCCTGTGTCTGGCTGATTACGCGCCTCAGCCGGGACTTCACGTTCAATCCGCAGCATATTACAAACGCCGCGCTATATTCACTGGTGGGCGGGGTAGTCGGAGCCCGCCTGTTCTTCGTGGTCCACTATTTCGACAAGTTCCGTTCGAGTCCTCTTGAGGTTTTTGCAATCTGGCAGGGCGGCCTGGAGCTTGCGGGCGGCGTGGTTGCCGCCATTATAGTTATTGTATTCTATCTGCGGTATCATAAGCTACCCATCCGTCGCTATCTTGATGTACTCGCCATAGGCCTGATGCTGGCGCTTGTTTTTGGTCGAATCGGCTGCTTTCTCAATGGCTGCTGCTATGGCAAACCCACGGAACTGCCCTGGGGCGTCCGTTTCCCCTATAACTCATTCGCTTACAACAGCCAGATAAACCCTGATCCGGAAAGAAACCGGCAGCAACCGCACCTGGTCCTGCCTAAAGAACAATACATGGACTATCTTGGCGTAAATGGGAAGTGGTACACGAAACACTACGATGATCTAACCGTAAAGCAGAAAATCGAGGTCACCGAAGGCAAATACAAATGTTTGCCGGTCCATCCGACACAGTTGTATTCGTCCGGAATTGCCGCTTTTTGGTGCCTAATGCTGTATTTGTTGTGGCGAAGGAGTAAAAAAGCGGAGCTTTCCGGCAGTTCCAGCAAGTTTTTCACAAAACCCGGCTACACGTTCGCTTTGATGTTCATTGTCTACGGAATCACCCGCTTTCTCATGGAATATCTGCGAGATGATAATCCATTTGAATTTGACGGCCTGACAATATCGCAAAATATCGGGATTGCTATGGTAGCTCTCGGCGTGATTTTAATGGCGGTATTTAAGGCGATGAAAGTCAAGCCTATCAAGTTTTGAGTCTTTTTTTTCTGAACATTTACCCAAATTGACGATATTATAGAGGCAGGAGCCGTCGTAGCTCAATATTTAGCTCCCGGATTTATCCGGGGGTTTATAAAAAATTTATCACCCGACGGTACAAAGTAGTACATAAATTATTTTTTACTAACAGAGAAATAAACAAGAATATCAATATGGGACTTTACGACAGAGATTATACTCAGGCGGATTTTAAGTCAAACGAGTCGCACTTCCGGTATGCACCCCAGATGCGGATGAACTGGCCAAAAATCACGCCCGTAGTCAAGTGGCTGCTGATCATCAACGTAGGCATCTTTCTGGCTGGGATAATGATAAAACCTCTCGGTGTTTTCATCTACAACTGGTTTCAGCTTGATCCGCGTTGGCCGCAGGCCCTGCAGGTCTGGAGATTGATAAGCTACCAGTTCCTGCACGATCCGAATTTTATGTTGCACATCTTTTTTAATATGCTTGGCTTGTTCTTCCTGGGCCCAACGCTGGAGCGTCACTGGGGCAGCAGAAGATTCCTGCCGTTTTATCTCGGTTGTGGCGTCGCCGGGGCCTTATTCTATTTTTTCCTCGTCGCGGTCAAATTCCTGCCTGCCGGCCCGATGATCGGCGCTTCGGGCGCAATCCTCGGCATGTTAGCCGCCTGTGCGATCCTTTTTCCGCACTTTGTTGTGTTCATTTTCATATTCCCCGTTCCGATAAGGATAGCGGCAGTCGGTTTCACAGCCCTATACTTCCTGCTGGTAGTAACCAAAGCAGATAACGCCGGCGGAAACGCAGCGCATCTGGCTGGTATGGCGGCAGGGGCTGCTTATGTATTTTCACAGTCCTGGCGTGACAAGTTCAAGTTCAAGCTCCAGTCCGGGCAATGGGAAAAGCAAATGGCCGCACAGCGTAACCTGCAGGTCGAGCTGGATCGCATTCTCGAAAAAGTCCACAACTCCGGCATCCAGAGCCTGAACGCCAAAGAGAAAAAGATCCTAAAAGAAGCCACAAAAGCCGAGCAGACGCGAAACAAATTCTAAATCCAAAACCTATTCAGCCCCCGGATTTATCCGGGGGTCCTCTATATCCAATACATCCTGTCTTACTTGAAATTCAATACCGTGAATTTCCTGAAATATTTTCGTGCCACCTCGTCATAGGCCTTCGCCGCCTCTATCTCATCGTCGAAGGAACCGGGATATTTAATATATGCTTCGGGCTCTGTCATTTGGCTCCATTCGTCTTATTTAGAATTTAGAGCTTCGTCATATGGACTCTCTATGGAGTGCTTAGAGTTTCCGGCCGAAGCCCGGCAAATTGGCTTTGTTTGGCTTTGAATTGGGTTTGTTTTTTGCTCCCCAAAACCGCCCAAAATCATCAAAATCTCCATAATTCCTTACTATTACTTACGTTGTGCTATCTTTGCCCATTTTAACATTGGGTTTGTTTTTTCAAATAGCCTTATCCTGGTCTTGACACTGAATTCTGAACGCTGAACACTGAAACGATAATATTGGCTTTGTTTTTTCAAATAGGGTCAAACTTTTCGTTGTTTTCTCCTCTGATTAACCTGTTTTGTTCATTAACCACTGATAAACGCTGATTTACCCTGTTAGATGACGGCTTTGCCTATCTCACGGGGTGAACACGGATTGAGATTAACCATAAAAGCATGAATTTGCCCTTCGACATTCGATATTGTTTTGGATTTAGATATTCGTATTTGAGTCGTCTTTTGCCCGCCGATTCCCAATAATCAATAATCATTTATAAGCGCCTCTATAATTAGCCCGACATGCGCGTTTGAGTCGAAAAAATACAAAATTGTAGACACCATTTTCGCCGTAAGTACTTGTGTGGTATGGAATAAATAATTTTCAAAACTTTTTTATTTTCACTTTCAACTACCATCGCTTTTGGTCGAAGATTCCGCAAAAATAATCAATAGTCAATAGAAAATCACTACTGTCCGGTTAACTTTTTATAAATTGTTATAAGTTACGTATTTTCAATCTGTTGTGAGAAAAATGACTGTTTTCGACTTGAAATCATTATCATGTTATTGTCAGACCTTTTCAAATTCATCGAAAGGGCTGGACAATGTTCAAAGATCGATTAATCTTCTCACAACTAATGGACTTTTTTCCAAAACACGATTTCAACAAATGCGTTCATCGGTATCACGGCAATCATCGAACAAAGACTTTCTCATGCCTCGATCAGTTCCTTTGCATGGCGTTTGCCCAGCTAACCTTCAGAGAAAGTCTGCGGGACATAGAAACATGTTTGCGAGCAATGCAGCCGAAGCTATATCACGCTGGAATAAAAGGCAAAGTCTCACGCAGTACTCTGGCAGAGGCAAACGAAAAACGCAACTGGCGAATATACGCGGACTTTGCACAGGTACTCATCAAAAAAGCAAAGCAACTTTACGCCAAAGAAAGTTTCGGCGTAGAACTAAAGCAAACGGTTTATGCTTTGGATTCCACAACTATAGACCTTTGCCTTACTTTGTTTCCGTGGGCACAGTTCCGCAAACACAAAAGTGCCATAAAGCTTCACACGCTGATAGACCTGAGAGGCTCGATTCCATGCTTTATACGCATAACAAGCGGCAGAGTCGGGGATGTAAAAGCCATCGATTATCTGCATATCGAACCCGGCGCTTTTTACATCATGGATCGTGGTTATCCCGACTTCAAACGACTATATCGTTTTTCAAAGAGCCTGGCCTTTTTTGTAACACGGGCCAAGAAAAAACTTGCTTACACCCGACAAGCTTATCGATTTGTCGACAAAACAACCGGCCTGCGGAGCGATCAGACCATCAGATTAACCGGCCCGAAAACATCGGGACGCTATCCCGATCCGCTCAGGCGAATCGGTTACTACGACATCGATACGAACAAGCGATTTGTCTTTCTGACAAACAACTCTGCTCTCGATGCGCTGACTATCGCACAACTCTACAAGTGCCGCTGGCGGATCGAACTGTTTTTCAAATGGATCAAACAACACCTGCGAATCAAATCCTTCTTCGGTACTTCGCCAAATGCCGTCAAGACCCAGATATGGATTGCTGTGAGCATCTACCTGGTTGTTGCGATCATGAAAAAAGAACTCGGATTAAAGCAGAGTTTGTACGAAATCCTGCAAATTCTCAGCATTACACTTTTTCAGAAAGAGCTTATAACACAAGTACTTATGAAAACTAAACTACAAAACCAATATATCAAAGATCATAACCAGTTGTTATTGTTTAACTTATAACCGGACAGTAGTGATAGAAAATAGTAAATTGAATTGCCATCGCTTTTGGTCGATTTCTCGCAAGAATTTACCTATTTCAACACGTTTGTGTTGCTGCCAATTCCATATCAGCTTATCTGTCGTTCGGTGTGAAAAATACGTAGTGCTTTGTCACGATTAAAGATTTGGGTGGATATTTCCGATAATTCTCCATGGCTGTAATTATCATGGAGGATTACTCATGGTCAAAAAGTACATTATTCGGCTTTCGGAGGAAGAACGGAGTCT
>Ga0268285_1000612_pt1 | contig 20111 bp, 20 predicted proteins | sample saktaG_2_FD_190144 | JGI IMG/M metagenome (GOLD analysis project Ga0268285, IMG submission 190144) | Saline water microbial communities from Sakinaw Lake, British Columbia, Canada - sak_2013_06_06_120m | ecosystem: Environmental > Aquatic > Non-marine Saline and Alkaline > Saline ... | reverse complement strand
CATCAAGCTACATCAAAAATTAAGCAAAAAGGAAATGCTGGAGTTGATTAATCGTCTTTTTGCATGCAAGAATCCCTTCTTCTGTCCTCATGGACGTCCTACAATTATTGAAATTACTTTTGAAGAACTAAAAAAACGGTTCAAGCGAATATAAAAAAAAGCCCGAAGAGAATTCCTCGGGCTTAAAAGAATTATACCGATCTCTTAACGAATTACCATCACTTTGTGGATATTTTCTACATCATCAGTAACGATTCTGGTGAAATATACACCTGTGGGAACTTCAGTTCCGGAATTGTCCGTACCGTTCCATGTTACGGAATGGATATCAGCAATCCTGTCTTCATTAGAAAGATTTTTCACAAGTTGTCCTTTGATGTTATATACATCGATAGATACGTGTGTGGCTTCTTTCAGTGAGAAGCTGAAGGTCGTGGAATGAGCAAAGGGATTTGGTGCAATCTTGAACATATCGCAGCCAATAGGGTCATCAGTGCTTACAGGACCAGCAATAACCTTTACCAGATCAAGAAATATTGCATCACCATCAAGATAATTGTCAGCAACCGTTTCACGCCATGCAATATATATATCCTGTCCAGCGAAAGCATCAAGAGATTCTGTATACTGCACCCAACCGTTGTCTATTGTCGCATAGGTAATGCTAAATAAGGTATTTGTAAAACTCGCCATCTGATCATCAGTTATTGAAATTAGTACCTCAACATAATCTGCATATGAGAAAGTCTTGCGCATCCAGAAGGAGAGAGAGTCGCCAGAATTAATAGTTACTTGAGGAGAAACTAACCACTGATCATTTGATGTTGCTCCACCAGTGTTCCAAGTGCAAAATGCCATAGCATTCCCCCCCCAAACCGTCAGGAGTAGGAGTTACCTCTCCACCTGTCCAGCCAGGTATTGGTGTTGTACCAACAGTCTGTCTATTCCATCCTGTTCCACCATCAGGGCTGTATTGAACCCAACCTGCTGGAGGAAAAGTAGTATCTTCAAAAGATTCGTCCAGATCCCTTACAGGAAATGGAATTGGAGGACCACTAACCATCAAAGGATTGTTATAATCTAATTCAATATTATAATCACGTTCATTTGCAAATAATTGGGAACATACTACAAAGGTGCTCAACATAATAATAACTAAAATCATTTTTTTCATACTTGTTACTCCTATTTGTTTTAATTTTTATAAACTTCATCGAATTCGATGATACCTATTAAAGAAGTTAACAGTCCGTGTATTTCCCTTGTTGTCATCTTCATCATGTATTTCCAAGACCTCTCTATTTATCTTATTAGTGATTCATTGAATTTTTAAAAATCTTCGTCAACTTTTTTTTATCTTGATGAAATTTATTGTCCCTAAAATTTTGGATACAAATAATTTCAAGAAAAAGAGTTCTAATATATGATAAGAGATAATATTCGAAATTTCTGCATAATCGCCCATATCGATCATGGAAAATCTACACTTGCAGATAGATTTCTCGAGCTTACTCAAACTGTAGAAAAACATACTGTTGATCAAATTCTTGATGATATGGATCTGGAGAGGGAGCGTGGAATCACAATAAAAGCTCATCCCATCAGGATGAATTATGAATTGAATGGGAAAAAATATATACTGAATCTTATAGATACTCCCGGGCATGTTGACTTTTCATATGAAGTATCCCGCAGTATTGCAGCATGCGAGGGAGCTATCCTTCTGGTTGATGCCACACAGGGAATAGAAGCACAAACTTTAAGCAACCTCTATATTGCGCTGGATTACGATCTGGAAATAATCCCTGTGATCAATAAAATTGATCTCCCCGCAGCAAACGTTGAGAGAAGAAGGCATGAACTGGCAAATCTACTCGGTGTTTTTGATGAAGAAGTTCTTGCAACAAGTGCAAAAGAAGGTATTGGTATAGAGGAAATCCTTGCAGAAGTTATTGAAAAAGTCCCTCCACCACAATCTGAAACAAACGAGACCCGGGCTCTTATTTTTGATTCACAATATAATCAATACCGCGGGGTAGTAGTTCATATCCGTGTTTTTGATGGTTCGCTTGAAAAAGGTGATGAAATCCTCTTGCATTCGACGAACAAGAAATATCAAATTGAAGATTTAGGTTATTTTTCCCTTAAGATGGAACCTTGTAAAAAACTGGAATTCGGTGAGGTTGGATATATCATTGCAGGCATCAGGGGTGTGCGGGAAGCAAAGGTCGGGGACACGATCACTCAGGCAAGTAATCCAGCCAAAGTCGCACTGCCGGATTTTAAAAACCCTAAACCAATGGTGTTCAGTGGTATCTATCCCCTCGATGGAGTCGACTATAACAATCTTAGAGATGCTCTTGCAAAATTCCAATTGAATGATACCTCGCTTGTTTACGAGCCGGAAAATTCTGCCATACTCGGATTTGGCTTCCGCTGCGGATTTCTCGGCATGCTTCATCTGGAAATATTTAAGGAACGCATCAATCGGGAATATGATATTCCGATTATTTCAACCACACCCAGTGTTGAATTCAAAGTAAAATTGAACAACGGCAAAGAAGTTCTCATTGATAATCCCTCACAAATGCCCGATGAAGCCACTATTCATTATATCGAAGAACCTATTATGGCGTGCGAGATCCTTGTTCCCAGCGAATATATCGGCAATATCATGCAGCTTGCACAGGAGCGCCGCGGCATACAGAAGGATATGGAATATATTGATGAAGACAGAGTATGCATTAAATATGAATTTCCACTTATTGAAATTTTATTTGATTTTTATGATAAACTCAAATCCGTAAGCCGCGGTTATGCATCATTTGATTATGAGTACAAAGAGCATATAAGATCGGAAGTGGTAAAAGTTGATATTCTTGTGAATGGCGGACGGATTGATTCAATGTCTTTCATTACCCATAAAGATAAAGCATATTCGTGGGGAAAAAGTATCACAGATGAGCTCTCGAACATAATTCACCGTCACCTCTTTAAAATTGCGATACAGGCAGCGATCGGTGGCAAGATCATTGCAAGAAGCACTATTAATGCACTGCGAAAAAATGTGACTGCGAAATGTTATGGAGGGGATATTACACGTAAAAAAAAATTATTGGAAAAGCAGAAAAAAGGCAAGAAGCGAATGAAGGAGATCGGTCAGGTCAGTATTCCCCAGGAGGCATTCCTTGCTGTGCTGAAAGCAGATAGAAGCTAAGACAAATCATCAATTCGCATGTTTCGATTACTGGATTCCCGTTTTCACGGGAATGACATCCTGTTTTGTTTTTTGGAGTAGCCGAGTCTCTCGGCTTTATTATTTTCGACTCCTAAGTGAAACGAGGAGTCGAGTATTACTTTTTCGGTTGTTCTGAACTCTTCGCCAGCTTAAGCAGAAGCAAATATGTGGATGAATAAAACAAATACTGGATTCCCGTTTTCAAGGGAATGACATCCTGTTTTGTTTTTTTGGAGTAGCCGAGTCTCTCGGCTTTATTATTTTCGACTCCCGGTTGTTCTGAACTCGAGGACTTCGTCTCTCAAGTCCAGTCCAACCTCAAATTATTTCAAAAGCAGCATTTTGTTTGATGCAATTTCTTTCTCGCCCATCATTAATTTATAAAAATAAATCCCGCTTCCAACAGGCTGATCATTATCATCTTTGCCATCCCATTGAATTGAATATTGAATATTGCCTGCCCCGTAAGGAGCTTGCGACTGTTCGGGGAATATTGAATATTTTCGGATTTTTTGTCCCTTGATATTATAAATCACAAGCTTTGCGTTCTCTGCGTTTTTGCGGTGAATATTAAAAGAAATCGTGGTTGAGGTAGTGAATGGATTGGGATAATTCTGCAAGATGAATTCATTAGAAACTTGTGACGGTATATCCACACCTGTGGTTGAAAATAATGTCATCTCAATAAGCCAGTTCCGATCCAAATCAGGAATCATAGAAAGACAAACCCAGCTAGATGGACATATCCAGGCTCCTTTGTTTGGTTCCATTGGTCCTTCATCCAACCACCCAACTTTGCCATTTAAAGTATAAATCTCATACCCTACCCAATATTCTGTTTGCGGTTTAATCTCAATTGGAATATCAAGGAAATGCTCTACCCATGTATCAGCAGGAAAAACTCCCATAGGTGCTTCATATACTAATTCTCCTGGTGGATTATCCGGAGAACCACCTTCATAGATTTTTATCGTAATATCACAACTATCTGAAGATGTGGGAGCGAAAAACGATACCTTGCCAATAATGTCGCCTACATTGTCTCCAAGTTCCTCGTCGGTAAATCGAACAGCAATTTGCAAAGTATATTCATATGGCAGCTCAAATAAAATAGATGGGTCTCCACAATACTTCAATATTGATTGGTAGTTGTAATTTGCCAAATCAAAATCAATTATCATATTTGTACTATCAATATCAACCTCTTTTGTTTGATAATAAATTCTATTAAGGTTTGCCGTAGCGGTATAGTGTCCTGGCATAACATCTAAGATTTCATATTCTCCATTTAAACTATCAACTACTGCAGAGTAATTGTAATCACCAATAAAATTTATGATTGTGCCAGTTGGGTCAGCGCCACCTTCCACAGAAACCACACCTGTAACACTTTCATAATTAAACAAATTAAAGTTAACTACCGTATGAGCAGAATCAATATAAACTTCTTTTGTTTGATAATACAATCTGCCCAAAAGTGCACTTGCAGTATAATATCCTGGAAATACTGTTTGCATCTCATAAAAACCATTTGAATCTTCAACAGTAGTTGAATAATTATAATCTCCTTCAAAAATGATGTTAGTTCCAACTGGATTTACTCCATTAGCGTATACAGTCCCAGATACAGTTAACGGTCTATCTCCACCTTCAACATTAAGGACAGCGCCTCCAACAATGCAATATCCCACTGGCATACCTTCTGGCAGAGAATACCATGCATTAATTGTATTTGGACCTCCAGGATTACTTGAGCCCCAACCAAAATTAAGATGATAATAATTATCCGTATTGTATCCATCGCAATTTATAGCGTGTCCTCCACTTCCATCCTCCTGATATATTGACAATTCTGCTGGTTTTGCATTTATCATATTAGTACTTAACGAATCATAGAATTCTCCCTGCCAAGAGTCCATCCACATTGCTGAATCGTAACCAAATTTATCAAGTAATGCATCTGCGACCGATTGTGTCCATGCTCCTGACCCAGATGAGCTATACCACATTTCCACCGAAATTCCACAGGCAAAACATAGAGCTGCCTTATCTTCATTGGTTAAAGGAATATTGTTCTGATAATGTGTTTTTAATGTATCAAGATATATATTTAAGGCATTAAAACTTGGAAAGTCATAAAGAGTACTATCAGAGTCTATGTGTATCCCATTAGTGCTATAATGGTCATCAGAATAATTAAAACTCACATCCCCGACATATTTATGATAATTAATGAGCATAGACATAGCAGTTGCAACACAACCAACTACGCACCTACTACCTGTATTTGGATCAAGAGGGCAGAACATATTATATGGATAGCTTTGGTTCCAGGTAGTCTCAATCCAGCCGCTTGTGGAAGTACTACCTGGTTCAGGCCACTGTTGAAAGTCTTTGGTTTTCAGTTCTTTAATATTTTCAGAAATATAATTATTCCAAAGCATATTATTGGTGGCTATCTTCTCAGAAGTGAATTTCGATTTTGCTTCTAATCTGAATTCCATATCTTTCTTTATCATATAATATAGGAGATTTTCCTCGTCGCATATCAGATTATTTCTAAATGAATATGCAATAATTGGTGTAATATCGGTGTCCGAAGAGAGAACAATAAATCCTTTGGGCTGGAGGTCTGCGATAAAACACAGTTTGGTCTGATTATTTTCGTCTTCAACAACAGAAATTTCTGCGATTGAATATTCAATCGATTTGTTTTTATAAGCAAGTTGCGTTTTTACAGCCTGTTCAACATCATCGGCTGTGACTGGATTTGCTGATAAACAAATCGGCAAGAGTAATAAAAACAGAAATATGTAATATATCTTTTTCATTGTTTTTTCCTCATTTGGAGTAGTCCAGATACATTGGGGCATAATAAGTTCTACTAATCACATTATCCCAATACTTTAGTTTTGAAAGGTCTTCGGCAACCTTAATAAACTGTTTACTTCTTTCTATATGTTGTCTTATTTCATTCGTCATACTATGATACCTTCTTCAAATATATTACGAAACAAGGCATATTCCTTTGCAAGCAATTCGTTTTTCTCTAAAAAGAACAAATTGATAACACAGTTATTTTCTAAACTGATCTTTGCCCGCATCTTACTACAGCGTTCTCTTTCTTTGTATCTACTGGCAAGACCATCAAGGACTACTGCAATATCTATATCAGAATCCTCATTTGCTTCATTTCTTGCACAAGAACCAAAAAGATAAACTAATTTTAGATTAGAACCATAGATGTTTTTCAAATTATCCTGTATTTTTTTTGCCAGAACTAACGCTTCTTTTCTATTTATCATAATATTTATCTTTTCAATGGAATATATACTGTCAACTTATTTTTATGCAAGTGACTCATAGACTGGACTTCACACGCCGGCTGGTAGAGTTCGGAATGTATACGATTCACAAGGTTGTTCTCAACTCGAGGACTTCGTCTCTCAAGTCCAGTCCAAACAATACTAATTATCCTCTACCCGAAACACAGTAATATCTTCTGAAATACCTGTATTCCCAGAGGAATTGGTCACCCGAAGATAGAAAGTATTTGTCTGATCGTAAATATCTATGTACTGATGAAAATCTCCAAATTCATCGACTTCTACCGTCTGCTCTTCGCCGTTCATATTCAGGATCGCATAAGTACCAAGAAAGTCACTTACATATCCTGAAAGGAAAAAATCATCACCATTGATAATATCTCCATCCAGAGGATTAATGATATTAAAAACAGGAGTGGGATAGGAAGGTAATTCGAGATAATAATACATCGTTGTGTCAGCGGAAAGATAGAGCTCTTTCCATATCTCATTATAGCCCTTCAAATATATACCAACTATGTAATTCCCTACAGATAAATTATCCATAGTATAAGGTGTGGTATAATCAAGTTTGATGCCATTCAGATAGAGACTTGCGCCCGAAGGATTTGTATCCACATCTATTGAATAGCTGCTGCCAAATTCCTGCTGATTACCATAGACTTTCCACTCATCATTATACTTTTTGAAATAGACCAGGTCGGTAAATACTCCATCCAGAGGTACTGAATATTCAACTCCGTTATAATCTATTGTAAAGGAGACAAAGGCATAATCGCTATTGATCTGAATTGCGGCATAGGACAAAATCTCGACTGAAGCGCCAAGCCGGTCATACCAAATTGATCGCTCTTCAAAAAAATCTATTCCATCGTTCAAGAAATCTGCGCTGAAATACTCCATGACCCCATCGACATCGAACATGGTGAACTCATTAAAAATATTTAGAAATACCTGTTTTATCTTCTCGAGATCTTCATCATTATCTCCATTTTCAGTATATTCGAAAATACAGGAGGTTAAAACCAAAAGTGCGATCAGCAGAAAAAAATATTTCCTCATTTTTTATACCTCGTATTTATATTCTCATACTTTATAATTCTTATCACTTTTGTGTAAATACCGAAAGCTTCTTTTTATGATCATCATAATTACTCCTCTTCCGTTTTCATTTCATTACACCGAGACGAGCAAGAGGAAATTTTCTCTGTGTTCTCTGTGCTCTCTGTGGTGTTATCATATTGCTTTCTGTCTATCTGTACTTCATTCCAGAAACTGGTTCCATTTCCAGTCCCTTGTATCTGGAATATATCAGCAATTGTAGCACCAATGTCTGCAAAGGTTTTTCGGACTCCAATATCGACTCCGCTTTTGATGCCCTTTCCATATACTAAAATCGGTATATATTCACGGGAGTGGTCAGTGCTTTTTGTTGTCGGATCGCAGCCGTGATCAGCCGTTATTATGATGATGTCATTTTCTGTCACTTTTTCAATTAATTCAGGAAGCCAGCGATCAAATTCTTCCAATCCTCCTGCAAATGCTCTATAATTATTCCGATGTCCCCAAAGGGTATCGAAGTCAGGCAGATTTGCAAAAATAAGTCCCCTATCTGCTTTCTCGCAATAGGAAAGGATCATATCCATCGCTTCCGGATTGTGAGGTGTATGAATGGATTCAGTAATTCCCTGAAAGTTAAAAAGGTCTTCGATCTTTCCTACTCCAATAACAGGAATGCCCTGATTTTTCAGAAGATCCATAATCGTTTGTGACGGAGGATTTACTGAAAAATCTTTTCGGGCTCCGGTGCGTTTGAATTCTCCATTCTTATCACCGACAAAAGGTCTGGCAATAACCCTTCCTACCCGGTGTTTGCCGACCAAAATTTCATTTCGTGCAATCTTACACATCTTATATAACTTCGCCAATGGATAAATCTTTTCATGAGTTGCGATTTGAAATACGCTGTCCGCAGATGTGTAAACAATCGGGAAATGGGTTTTAAGATGCTCTTCCCCAAGCTCGTTGATGATCTCAGTTCCGGATGCTGCCGTGTTTCCAAGCACTCCCTTGCAGCCCGTTTTCTCAATGAAAGTATCAATTATTTCTTTAGGAAATCCGTCAGCTGGCGGATAAGTGGGAAATGGTTGCTCGTTGATAAGTCCCATGATCTCCCAATGGCCAGTAGTGCTGTCTTTGCCTGCAGAGATCTCAATAGCTTTCCCGAAATCTCCAATGGGATCTTTCTCGTCAGGAACACCTTCAATAGGGATGATATTCCCAAAACCCAATTTCTGAAGGTTCGGCAGATGAAGTCCATGAACTTTTTCTGCAGTATTTGATAACGTATTGCTTCCTTCATCGTGGTATTGTGCTGCATCAGGTAGTGCGCCTACACCAACCCCATCAAGAATGATGAGGAAAACTCGGTGAATTCTCATAGATTGGCGAAAAATATTTCTATTTTTGCTTTGTTTCTGAGCTTCCTGATAAAGTGTAATAATTCAAGTTCTCCAGCGATCTTTTCAAGCTGTTTTTTTAGTGAACCCTTGATTTCATCATAGGATGGAATTCGCTGTTCTTTTTTCTCAATTAATTTCACAAAATGAAAGCCGAAATCCGTTGGAATGGGACCCGCAATTTGATCTTTCTTCAGAGAGAAGATCACATTCTCCAGCTCTTCAACCAGGTCGCCGCGATTGATAAAACCGAGATCGCCGTTCTTTTTTGCACTTGGGCATTCGGAGTAATTATTGGCAACATCGCAAAAATCTTCATTCTCATATAATTTTTTACTTACTTCTTCCAATTTTGAAAAAGCTTCTGGGTCACGATTGCTGATCAAAATATGACAAATACGGGCGCGTTCCGGATACTGAAGCTGCTCTTTATGGCTTTCATAGTATTCCTGGATCCATTCAGGTTCGATATCAACAGAATCCAGAAATTGGCTTTTAATATATTCCTTAATTCGAAGCCCGTTCCCGATATTTTCCAATAATTTATCAACTGAAATATTAGATTCTGCAAGGTCTTTGATGAAATCTTCGTGAGATTCATACTGGCTCTGGATCTCCTGGAACTGGAAATGGACTGAGCTTTCATCTATGTGAATGTTGCACTTGTTTGATTCTTCCATAAGCAGACATGCATCGATCAGATTGTTTATGGCTGTTTCTTTCAGCTGTTTTGATGGCTTCTCAACATGATGCTCTTTGAGAAGCTGAAACAATTCCGCCTTGTAATCTGCATGAAAGATTTTGTAATTATTAACTATAGCAACATGCTTCATTGTGTCCCAGAAACTCCATGATTTGATTTTTTATATCAAATAAAGTAAGCTGGGGAGGAGAGATTGTCAAATGTATTTCTTGTTTATGGAACCATGTGAGCTGTCTTTTGGCATAATTTCTCATATACTGTTTTATGAGTTCGACGGTTGTATGCCAGTCATGAATTCCATCAATATAATCAAATAATTCTTTATAGCCAAGTGAATTCATGCCAGGATCATTTCTCGTAAATCCCATTTCAAGCAAATGTTTGAATTCATCGAATAGACTATCCCTTATCATCTTATCAACACGGGTATTTATTTTTTCATATAATACTGAACGTTCATCGATAATAAAAATTGTGAAATGATGATATCGCTTTTCAAGTGCATCTTTTTGCCAATAAGATGAAATTGGTGATCCTGTTACTCGATAAACTTCGAGGGCTCTTACAATACGGTTTACATCATTCGAATCGGTCTTCCTGGCTGCAACAGGATCAACTTCATCCAGCATGTGATGAAGAGTCTGAGCTCCTTTTTCTTCAACTTCTTTCTTTAGTTCATTTCTTATAGCAGCAGGAATTGGAGGGATCTTGCACAATCCATATAATAAAGATTTAATATAAAATCCGGTTCCTCCAACCACGAAAGGAATATGGTTATTTTTTTTTATTTTTGAAACTGCCGAATCAGCTCTTTTCACAAATTCTCCTGCAGTAAATTTTTGATCAGGTGTGATAATATCGATGAGATGATGAGGAACACGAGCTACTTCTTCAGGAGTTGGTTTTGCAGTACCAATATTCATATATTTATATATCTGACGCGAATCAGCAGAAATGATCTCAGCAGAGAGATCTTCAGCAAGTTGTAAAGCAAGTGAAGTTTTCCCCACTCCTGTTGGACCGCAAATGACGATCAGTTTTGGTTGATTAGCTTTATTTGATTTCATCAGAAATACTATGCAATGTGTTCCCAAACAGGGGTTTGGGAACAAGTACATTTTTGGTGGTTTGGGAACAAGTACATTTTTTGTTTTTTTTTTGGGGGGGGTAATAACTCTCTCGTTCCAAAGACCATATAATTTCTCATTCCCAAACCCGATGTCGGCTCCTCGTTCCCAAACCCGATGTCGGCTCCTCGTTCCCAAACCCCTGTTTGGGAATGCTATTATCTATACTATAACTCAAGTTCATCAATCTTAAAAGGAAATTTCTTTCCAGCATAATTTCGTGCGCTGGAATAATACCAGTCCTCTGGCTCGGTTACAAATCCTCTCTTTACCGGATTGAAATGAATGTAATCAATCTTCTGGCGTAACATATTCGTGGAACAAATCAATTTGGGGTAACTCCCCTCATCCCAGAATTGATAAGTCGAATTTCTTTTATATGACTTCTTTAGCATTTTCAATGAATCCAAAATATCATTTTTTTTATCTTCCTTCAATAATAAAATTATCTCTTTGGCTGTATAACCTTTTATATTCTGAATAATTATTTCAATATCCGTTGGATGTGATGCGATCATGTGGAGATGATGATCCATTATCACATAGAAAAATATTTTTAACTCCTTATAATCTCTATAGAATTTGAAATTTTCGATGATTATATCACAATATCTTGGATCTGTAAAAAACTTTATTTTTCCTACAACAATCCATGTAATAAAATATAAATGATCTTGAACCTCGGAAAATTTATATCTGCTACGCATGATTATATTGTGTTCCCAAACAGGGGTTTGGGAACAAGTACATTTTTGGTGGTTTGGTTAACAAGTACATTTTTTGTTTTTTTTTGGTTTATAGCTTTCTCGTTCCAAAGATCATATAATTTCTCGCTCCAAAGACCATATAATTTCTCGCTCCAAAGACCATATAATTTCTCGCTCCAAAGATCATATAATTTCTCGCTCCAAAGACCATATAATTTCTCGTTCCCAAACCCTTGTTTGGGAATGATATCCAACAACTTTCTATTAATCGTCATCATAAATCAATGCCGAAAATGTCTCATTCCGGTAAAGATCATAGTAATTTTATGCTCATTGCAAGTCCGGATAACTTCTTCATCACGAACCGACCCGCCGGGTTGGATAACTGCAGTGATACCCTTTTTGGCAATCATATCAATAGTATCCCGAAAAGGAAAGAAAGCATCGGAGCCAAGGGCGCAATCATGCACACTCAATCCGAATTTCTGTGCTTTAATTAGTGCTATCTCCGTTGAATCTATTCTGCTTGGTTGCCCCATTCCGAGTCCGATCGTTCTATCCTCCCTGCATATTGCTATGGCGTTGGATTTCAGATGATTCACTGTTTTCCATGCAAAACGCAATTTTTCCCATTCTGTTTCAGAAGGTTTCCGCTCCGTAACTATTTGCCAGTTTTCTTCAATGTCACAAGAACTATCTTCCTGCTGAAGGAGGATACCGTTCATGCATGACCGGATATTATAAGTTCCGATAAATGTCTCAAGTGCATCTAAATTAAAAATAACGAGCCGTCTGTTTTTCTTTTTCTTCAGTATTTCAAGCACATCATCTGGAAAATCCGGTGCGATAATTATTTCTGTAAATATCTTGTTGATCTCAAGTGCTGCATCCATATCCAAAGATTGGTTTGAGACGACAATGCCGCCAAAGGGAGATTGAGTATCTGTGGCAAAAGCTTTTAGGTAAGCTTCCTTTAATGTATCTGCTGAACCGATCCCGCAGGGATTGCAGTGTTTGAAAATTCCAATTGTGGGTTTATCTTTGAAATCAAGGATAGTTTTCAGGGCAGCATCAATATCCTGAAAATTATTAAATGAAAGCTCCTTCCCGTGAAGTTGATGAATAACCGGATTATCATCATAATATCCTGCTTTTTGATGAGGATTCTCACCATATCGGAGCGTTTGAAGAAGAGGTAACGAAATCGATAGTTTAGAAGGTAAGGACTCATCACATATTTTGGAGAAGTAGTTAGAAATATATGCATCATATTCCGCTGTATGTTGAAATGCTTTACGGGCTAAACTCTTTCTTGTTTCAAGACTAACTTCACCATTCTTTTTCAGTTCATCAAGCACGATTTCATAATCATTCTTGTCAACTACGATGGTAACGCTGTTAAAATTCTTTGCAGCAGCTCGAACCATTGTCGGACCGCCAATATCTATCTGCTCGATCGCTTCTGCTTCTGTTACATCAGGAGTAGCAATGGTTTTTCTAAAAGGATAGAGGTTCACAACGACTAGATCGATCGGCTTAATTTGCTGTTGTTCAAGCGCTTCCAAATGTTCAGGATTATTTTTATCAGCAAGTATTCCTCCATGAATAGCCGGATGAAGGGTTTTCACTCTTCCATTCATGATCTCAGGAAATCCAGTAATATCAGAAACTTTTATAACAGGAATTCCATTCTCTTGGAGTATTTTATATGTTCCTCCTGTTGAAATGATCTCAAAATCCAATGCAACGATTTCTTGTGCGAAATCCACAATACCTGATTTATCTGAAACGCTTATGAGGGCTCGTTTTTTCATATTTTATTCCTTAATAATTTTTCTATAACAGAATCGCTATTCCCTGCTCTGTAAAAGCAAAGGGCTGATGCCTTCGTCCTCCCCAACTTGATATCACATTTTGTGATTTCAAATTCTCCCATTCATCATTTGTAAGCTGAAACATAAAATCTGAGGGAAATCGTTCAATATTTCTTTTAACAGCTTGATTTAGTACCCTTGTTTCAACTACATAAAGTTCAGCAAGATCACTATCCAACAGGACTTTGCAGCCATGAATAAAAATAATTTTATTCATTAATGTTTCTAATGGCACAAGCGAATTATTTTTCATATCTCTCTATTACAGGATTTTAAAATAGTGCATGATTTCAGATCACTCAAATGTTAATGTAACATTAATATCATGCCCTGACTCAATCAATACACTATCAATGTGAACAGATGCATAATCCGCATGAAATGCCCAGATGTCAATATAAGGAGTAACTGAAAAATCTCCAGGGTTGCAACCTTCAGGATCAAAATAATCTCCGACATAATTAAGCGGAAGATCTTGTGAATAGATTGTGAATTGACCTGCATTGTTTGTTGTCCTCAACGGTGTTGTGGTATTATAAGTAAAATCGTTGTAATCCTTGAAAACAAAAAGTGTGTCGCAAAAAAGTTCATCTTTGGCATATAACATTACTTTGGAAGTACCATTTTGAAAATTTTTGTTATCGTTATTTTTTCCGTTCCAGACAACCTGACTATGTCCTGCCTGGCAAGATTGATTAGCGAGAATAGTTTTAACTTCATTATCAAAATTATCTTCAATCCATACAGAAATAGAGCATGTAGTTCCCAGACAAAAATTGATAGAAGTTACATTAGTAAATGGGTTAGGGTAATTGTTATAAAGTTTTGTCTCGAACCAGGGTGGGTCATCAACTGCGTCTGGATCTGAACATATATTCTTATTCTGTAATTCGAATAACCCATTTTTACTTTTGATAGGATAGTCACAATCAATATTAAAATTCACCAAAATCTTGGCATCAGCTACCGGATTGCCGGAAGGATCATGCACTGTACCATTTATTTTAGACGCAATCCCGGGGGATGTAGATTTTTCACATCCAACAATAAAAACAAATAAAATCATACAAAATATTATTATCTTTCTCATCGCTTTCCTTTCATTCAATTTTTCCTTGCATTAACCACATAAAAGAACGCCCCTTTTTCTATGTCCTCATCCCATTTAATATACTCAGGTTCTTTGTAATCCGTAAATAATTCTTTCACAATCTGTTTCGCATCTTCAATATGTTTTTTATAAAGATTATCAGATTCTTTGTGGTTTGAGTCCTGTTCAAATTCGATATTTATAATCCTATCAAAATCGAGATCAAGCTGAATTTCCGAATCCATAGCATCAACATGCGACCATTCACCTGATGTTATATCAAATTTATATAATGACAGGAAGAGATATCCATATTCAGAGATAAGTTTGATCGCTTCAATGATATAGCTGAATTCTTCATATGAGAGTGAATAGTGCACATTCAATCGTACCCATCCGGGCTTCATGCCTTCAAGATTTATTATCCCCGTAAAACAGCGATACATTTTTGAAGTGATATCGTCGAAATGCAGGAGTCTGTGTCCATAGGGACCGGCGCAGGAGCAGCCAGCCCTTGTCTGAATACCAAAAAGATCATTGAGGAGCTTTGTAACGAATTTGGGGTGAAGAATTCTATCATTATGTTTGATATTGAACGCAATGATACCGATCTTGCTCTCTTGATCTTTAGGTCCGTAAATGATCATTCGTTCATCATCCAGAAAAGCTTTGAAAAACTCAGTTACGTAAAAATCTTCGATCTCTTCAATTGTATCAACACCAATTTTGTCTTTAAGCTGCAAAACCATCGAAGACTTAATTGCCTGAATAATACCCGGAGTGCCCGGTTTTTCTCGCGTCTCAATATCATCTACATAGCATTCTTTATCAAAACTGACAAACTTAACCGTGCCACCTGCAGCAATAGTCGGCGGAAGATCGCTTCGATAGATATTCTCATTTATAATAAGAATTCCTGAAGAGCCCGGACCACCCAAAAATTTATGGGGAGAAAAAAAGATCGCATCAAAATAACTCTTTTCGTCTCGGTTCATATCAATTTCAATATAAGGGGCGCAGGCAGCAAAATCGAAACACGCAATAGCATTGTTTTCATGCAAGATTTTTGCAACTTCATAAACCGGAGTTTTTATTCCTGTCACATTTGATGCTGCAGAGAATGATCCGATCTTTTGTCTTTTATTGTATTTTGGATCAGACACCTCTTTTTCAAGTGCTTTCAGATTAAGCACTTCGTTCTCATTAAGAGGAATTTCTATAACCTCGCACAGAGTTTGGCGCCACATTATCTCATTAGAATGGTGCTCATAGGGACCAACAAAAACAATTGGTTTATTCTTTTCTATGAAATCCAACAATTTTTTATGACATTCTGCATGAGATTCTTTATTTACCTCAATGCAACTATCGAGAAATTTGTTCACTCTTTCCTGCGTAGTCGGAGACCAGTACACACCAAGGATCTGTTGCAAGCGAGTGATCCCACCTGTTGTACCGTTTCCTGTAAAAATGATCTTTCCCTTTTCACCGGCATTGACCAAATCCTTTATATGTGCTTCGGCTTCATTTAAAAGCCGGGTCATTGTTTTTCCTGTGAAATCATCTTCAGTGTGAGTATTTGCATAAAATTTTAGGATATACTGAAGGTAGTTCTCTATAAAATCCACTGCTCGACCGCTTGCTGTATAATCTGCATACACGAGCGGTCTTGTTCCAAAAGGTGTTTCAAAAGGCATATTTCTGCCGATAATGCTCTTCCGGAGCCAATTTAATTTATTGATTTGATTTTCTGCATTCATTTTAGATTTTCCTTTGAAGGTATCTCAGGAGACGGAAATTTTATGTCAATTTTGTTATGTTTCTTGAGCGTATTGAATTTCTTGACATAGTATTTATAGGTAACATTTATCCGAAATAAGATAAAAGATGTAAAAAGGATGTTTAATGGTTACTTTCTATTATAGGTGGTCCATATACTGCTTAACTTCGCAGTATAATATTTGTTGTGCGCTAAGAATACATGAGGTCAAGGTAAGAAATGGAAGATTGGTACAAAAGACAATTTGAAATTTCAAATGCAGCTTCTCAAGCCTTTGAGCAGTTCAAAAGGTTTGAGAAGCTTTATGGTAATTCTTTCACCAGAATCATAAAAGATATACAGGCTCAAGAGGATTTATTCAAAAGCCAAATGTCTCCATTTATCTCATCCTATGCGGACATAGTTGCGTCTCTTCAACCAGAAATAGACAGAGTTCGAGAACTATATTCATCGAGGGCAATTATTGATTCAATAACTCAAGCAAATTCTAGATTGTCAAATTTGTTCTCGGAACAAACATCTCTATCAAGACTCGTAGAAGAAGCCGCATCTGTTAATAGATTATGGAAGTCAGAAATTGATTCTATAAAACATCTATCTTCAAGTGTAGAAGCCTCGAAGCTGGTAATAGGTCTGCATTATGAAGGAATTGCCCAAGCTACTCTTTTGGCACAAGAGCGTCTATTAAATTCACCTTGGAACAATCTTGAAAAAAGTGTTTTGCATAAAACTGGTGAGCTATATGGTGCGCTCGAATCATTTAAAAGTTTGTCCGAAAATTATAATTCATTTGTTCATTCATTCAGCGAAAAACAATTTGATATCACAGATTTTCCGCCATTCGTTTCAGGGCTTCCTCCTGTTGAGATATTATTAAGTTCTGATTTACTAGACACAATTTCAAGAATTGAAAATGAGGAATATGTTGAGGAAGCGGATAATATAGAGGATGGAATCAGGGAACATATTGAAATCTCACTAGAAGAACTTCTTGCTCATGTTAACCCCGAAATCAAGAAACTTTGGCTTGGTGCAAAATGGGCGTTGTCTTCAACAAATCCAGACAAGAAAAGGCATGTTGTTGTTTCTTTGCGAGAAATGATTTCTCATATACTACACGGTATAGCGCCAGATGTGGAGGTTAAAAAATGGACAACAGACCCTTCGCACTATTATCAAGGTCGGCCAACTCGTAAAGCACGTTTATTATTTGTCTGCCGTGACATAAATCATGGGCCGTTTAAGGAATTCGTCAATAAAGACGTCGAATCGCACATCAAGTTTATCGACCTCTTTCAAAGAGGTACCCATGAAATAAGTATAAATTTTATAGATCAACAGATTAGAACGTTAATAGTAAGGTCTGAAGCATTAGCTCGATTTTTACTAACAACCTGGAAGAACACAATGTAAAACACACAACAAAAGGATCAACCTGGCTGCGAGAAAGTCGGAAATGATGACTCAGCAGGTTAGCCATAGGTTATGCTTTTAATAAAAACCATAGAAGAAAAATAATTTAAGGAGAAATAAAAATGGGAGACAAAGGAAAAAAAGATAAGGGTAAAAAAGAAAATCAAAAAAAAGCTAAACTTACACTTAAGGAAAAACGCAAGCAGAAAAAAGAGAAAAATCTAAAAGAATAAAAAACATAACCATGAAATGCGGCAGATCGGAAGAGCTGAACGGATTCTCGAATACATATTTTTATCAATAATGAGCTTTCTCTCTACAGTTTATGGCTTATTGCTTTCCAACCGTTGACTTCGGATGCTATGTTATAAGGTATTAAAGTGCAAATTGCAATAGTTGGAGGTGGAGCGGCCGGTTTCTTTTCGGCAATTACAGCAAAAGAAAATTATCCGGATGCCAAAGTTGTCATTTTCGAAAAATCAAAAAAGCTCTTGGCAAAGGTTAAAATATCGGGTGGAGGAAAGTGTAATATTACCAATGATTGCACATCCATAAAAGAACTATCTGGAGCGTATCCCAGAGGAGGGAAAGCGTTAAAAAAAGCTTTTAGAATCTTTAATACCACACATGCTATGCAGTGGTTTGAGTCCAGAGGCGTTCCTTTGGTAATTCAAGATGACAATTGCGTTTTTCCTGTATCTCAAAGTTCACAAAGCATAATAGATTGTTTTCTTCAACAAACGAAAAAATTAGGGATTGAGATTGAACTTGGGAGAGGAATAAAAGCCATTAAACCGATAGGTGACAAGCTGGAATTAGACTTTATTGATGGAGATGTTCAATCGAGAACTTTTGACAAAGTGATTGTTGCAACAGGCGGCTCTCCGAAAAAAAAAGGGTTGGAGTGGCTTGAAAAATTAAATCACAAGATCGAAGAACCTGTTCCTTCATTATTCACATTCAATATGCCTACCGAATCGGTTACCGAGTTGATGGGAGTCGCGGTGGAAAAAACTTTGGTGAGCATACAAGGAACAAAGCTTAGATCCGAAGGTCCCTTGCTCATTACTCATTGGGGTATGAGCGGTCCGGTGATCTTGAAATTATCGGCATTTGGAGCGAGATTGTTGAATGAAAAAGTATATGAATTTAAGATCCAGGTGAATTGGACTAATGTGCATAACAATGATGTTGTTATGGATAAATTGAGAAGCATTGTTAATGAACATTCAAATAAAATTTTGTCCAACGTGAGACCATATTTTTTGCCTGAAAGATTATGGCGTTATTTGCTTGATAAAAGTGATTTTTCAGTAAAGAAAACATGGGGACAACTCGGAAAGAAGGGGATGAATAAATTGGTGAATGTGTTAACCAATGATGTTTATTCTGTGAATGGGAAAAGATCATTTAAAGAAGAGTTTGTTACTTGTGGAGGTGTTAGTCTGGAAAGTATCGATTTTAAAACTATGCAAAGCAAGGTGTGCAAAAACCTATATTTTGCCGGCGAAATAATGGACATTGACGGAATTACCGAAGGTTATAATTTTCAAGCCGCCTGGACAACAGCATTTATAGCAGGTAAATTGAATTAACCTAACCCGGATAAACCCCGTAGGATAACTCCCTTTTTCTGTTCTGTATCCTCGGATATAAGTAGTATCCAATGGGGTAAACCGAAACCAAAAAAGAATAAAACCACCAGTCTTCGTTTCACTACGCCCTGCCAAGCAGAGAACACCCCGATACAGTCATTCTTCCTTACGGGGCAGGCAGAGAGCACAGAGAAATATCGAAAAATAATATATCAAAAAAGTTGAGTAAAAAAAATTAATGGTGTGAACATTTATTAATAAAGGCTTCAAAGAAATGGATGAAATTTTTCTGCCAAAAAAAACACCAAATTTATTGATAAGATATTAATACTTAAGAATCAATTTGTTTTTTATAATTTTTTTGTTATTGTTCTTCGGCGTATTGAATTGTTATTGTCTGATGGATATCCTGATCCTGATATTTTTGCCATTCTCTTTTTAATCTCCGTTACATCAGGATTAATAATATAAATCTTAGAATTTTTATTAATAAAAGAAAAGATAAAATTTAATACTGTATCAGCTAATGGCAAACTATATACAAAAAAATACATTTTGCTCGCAATAATATTACAATTATACTGAAAGAATAATTATATTGCAGGATTGTGCAAGTTAATAAAAAAAAATATGGACAGAAAAATATTATGGAATTGATTAGTTACTTAATTATTTATAATGGTAGGTTCAAGTTTTTATTGCAACAATTAAATTATTAAATACCTCTTTAGGAGTTAGCCAATTCAAGGTTTTTCTTGGTCTTTCATTCAACATGTTTTGAACCTTCTTAATTTCTTTC
>Ga0268285_1000608_pt1 | contig 20146 bp, 21 predicted proteins | sample saktaG_2_FD_190144 | JGI IMG/M metagenome (GOLD analysis project Ga0268285, IMG submission 190144) | Saline water microbial communities from Sakinaw Lake, British Columbia, Canada - sak_2013_06_06_120m | ecosystem: Environmental > Aquatic > Non-marine Saline and Alkaline > Saline ... | reverse complement strand
CTATTTCTGATATATCCAAATACTATGAGGCGATGCACTAAAGCTATTGAACCGCCGTATGCCGAACGGCACGTACGGTGGTGTGAGAGGTCGGGAAAATTATTTAATTTTCCCTCCTACTCGATTTTATTTTTTTCTTCTAAAATATTTTTCTCATTTAATAATTGCTCAATATATTCTTCCAATGTAATTCCTAAACTCATTATTGTTTTAGCATTTTCAATACCCACATATCTAAAATGCCAAGGCTCATACATTATCCCTGTTATATCAGTTTTGTTTTTTGGGTATCTTAATATAAATCCATAATTCGCACAATTTTTATACAACCATTTATAAGTTGCAGTTTTTTCTTCAACCTCAGGCACTAATGAACTCACTGACTTTTCAACAATATCTAAAGACATACCATATTGATGTTCACTTGTACCCGGAGGGGCGACAATTTTACCTGCTTCAATAGTAGCAGTAGCATTATCATTATCATATTTCGGAAGTAAATTATTAATTTTATTTTCATATAGTGTTTTTTGAACATTATAGGAACGATAAGCTGATTGAATATATAAATTTATATTCGCTTTTTTACCATCAGATAACATTTTATTTAAATCATTTAAAATTCTTTTATCAACTTGTTTATTCAAATTATTTATAGTTATTAATTCGGGTAAATAATTTGAATTCAATGGTAATTCTTTTGTTATTAATCTTAATAATGGGTCATCAAGTTTATTATCAATTTCCTTAATTTGCCGTGCTATTTCATCATTACTTATTGATGAAGTATTAGATATGCTACTACTTATGTTATTATTAATATTTGAATTAAAATCTTTTTGGTTGTTTTTGTTTTTAATAAATATCATAAATATTGAAATAATTATAATTAGAATAATTATAATTATATAAAAAAATAATTTTTTTTCAATTCCTTTATGTTTCATTTTTGCTCCTTAAATATTTATATTTAATTTATTTTATAATAAAAAAGAAATAATATCAATAACAATTATAAAATATTTTTTTTGCTATTGAATAATAATTAATAGTTGATATAATAAAGTAAAAAATGGAGATAAAAAGATGGCGATTTTTAATTTTACAGTTCCTTGTCTTTTTGGATTAGAAGGTATTGTAGGCGATGAACTAAGATTTATGGATTTAGAAGGTGTGGAAGTTTTTGATGGTAGGGTGTTATTTAAAGGTGATTATAGTGCATTAGCTAGGGCAAATATTCGTCTTCGCTGTGGCGAAAGAGTTTTGCTAAATGTTGGAGAATTCTTTTCATATACTTATGATGAACTATTTGAAAGAGTTAAATCACTACCTTGGGAAAACTATATTGGAATAAACGATGCCTTTCCTGTAAAAGGTTATAGCTTAAAATCCAAACTTTTTAGTGTTCCAGATTTGCAAGCAATTATAAAAAAGGCAGTAGTTGAACGCCTTAAAGAAAAGTATCACATAAGTTGGTTTGAGGAAACGGGGACTAAAAAACAAATTCAGTTTTCGCTTATGAAGAATGTTTTAACAGTTATGCTGGATACTTCGGGAATAGGGCTTCATAAACGAGGTTATAGGGAGATTTCAAACACTGCACCACTTAGAGAAACATTAGCGAGTGCTATAATATCACTTTCAAGATTTAAAAATGGCGAAACATTAATTGACCCCTTTTGTGGTTCTGGAACAATTCCAATTGAAGCGGCATTATATGCTACTAAAACAGCTCCCGGATTAAAAAGAAGTTTTAGTGCTGAGGCATGGGAAGAAATAACTAAGGGAGTATGGAAAAACGAACGAGAATATGCAAAAGCATTAATTAAAAAACCGGATATTCAAATATTAGCTTCTGATATTGATATTAGTGCAGTAGAGTTAACAAAAGAAAATTCAAAAAAAGCAGGAATAAGTGAATATATTTCTTCTTCTTTAATTGATGTGAAAAATATTAAGCAAGTTGAAGGAAGTAAAGGTGTTATTATTTGCAATCCGCCTTATGGTGAAAGAATGATGGAGCAAAAAGAAGCAGAAACCTTATATTCTGATATGGGGAAAGTGTTTAATAATTTTATTGATTATAGGTATTATATTTTAACTTCTCATGAGGATTTTGAAAGACAATTTGGCAAAAGAGCAGATAAAAATAGAAAACTATATAATGGAATGATTAAATGCTATTTATTTCAATATTTTAAGTGAGGTTTTAACTTATGAAGCATATTTTTATCATTAATCCTGTTGCGGGAAAAAGAGATATTTCAATAGAATTATCTCAAAAAATAAAGCAATGCTTTAAAAATCTTAATGAGAAATACGAGATATTTATTACAAAATACAAAGGAAATGCAAAAGAAATAGCACAAAATGAGTGCAAAAACAATGATTTTTGCAGAATTTATTCAATTGGCGGTGATGGAACTTTAAATGAAATAGTTGAAGGAGTATATGAGTTTTCAAATTGTGCTATTGGAATTTATCCTTGTGGAACAGGCAATGACTTCATTAAGAATTTTGAAAATTATAATACTTTACCGAAAATTGAACAATTAATTAATGGGGATATAATAGAATGTGATTTAATAAAAGCAAATGATAAAGTTGGAATTAATGTTTGCAGTATAGGATTTGATGCAGAAATTGCAAGGAATGTTTCACGGTTCAAAAGATTTTTTAGTGGAAACTTAGCATATAAATTATCCCTCGCTTTTTGCTTTTTAACTAAAACTAAATTTAATTTATCAATTAATATTGATGATAGCTATGAAATGAATAGTAAATTTATTTTTGCAGTAGCAGCAAATGGTGCATATTATGGTGGGGGATTCAATCCTGCACCTATGGCTTTAGTTAATGATAGACAGCTTGATTTTGTTCTAATCAAAGCAGTTTCACGGCTTCAAATACTATCTTTAGTAAAAAAATATAAAAACGGAACTCATATTAATAGAAAAGATATTGTAAAATACATAAATGGCAAAAAAATGAATGTTAAATCGGAAACTAATATATTCTACAATGTTGATGGTGAAGTTTTTAGTGCTAAACAAGTAGAATTTCAAATAATTCCAAATAAAATTAAAATTATTTTACCTTGTAGATTAATAAAAAAATAATTTATTTTATTACTAAATTTAGTCAATTTGCCTATTGCATTATTACCAATACAATATTATTATATAATGTAGTTAGCACTCTAACAATAAGAGTGCTAAAAAAACCAAAAATATATATATTTTTAAAGGAGGAAAAAGCATGAATATTAAACCATTGGCTGACAGAGTAGTTATTAAAATGGTTGAAACTGATGAGACTACTAAAAGCGGTATTATTTTAACTGGCTCTGCAAAAGAAAAGCCGCAAATTGCTGAAGTAATTGCAGTTGGACCAGGTGGTAATGTTGAGGGTAAGGACATTGTAATGTATGTTAAAGTAGGAGATAAGGTTATTACAAGTAAGTATTCTGGAACAGAAGTTAAGGTCTTAGATAATGAATTTATCATAGTAAAACAGGGCGATATTTTAGCAATTGTTGATTAATTAAAAGGAGGAACAAATATATGTCGAAAGAAATTATTTACGGAGAAGATGCAAGAAAAGCACTTCAAAGAGGTGTTGATAAACTTGCCGATACAGTTAAAATTACTTTAGGTCCTAAGGGAAGAAATGTTGTTCTTGATAAAAAATTTGGTGCACCTTTAATTACTAATGATGGTGTTACAATAGCAAAAGAAATTGAACTTGAGGATGCATTTGAAAATATGGGTGCACAACTTGTTAAAGAGGTTGCAACCAAAACAAATGATGTAGCAGGTGATGGAACTACTACCGCTACTCTTTTAGCACAAGCTATGATTAGAGAGGGTATGAAAAATGTTGTCGCTGGAGCAAACCCTATGGTTATAAAAAAGGGAATATCAAAGGCTGTTGAAATAGCAGTTGATTCAATTATTAAAAATTCTAAAAAAATAAATGGAACAGAAGATATTGCAAGAGTTGCTACTATTGCGGCTAGTGATTCATTTATAGGTACCTTAATTGCACAAGCGATGGAAAAAGTTTCTGCAGACGGTGTTATCACAGTAGAAGAATCAAAAACTGCTGAAACCTTTAGCGAAGTTGTTGAAGGAATGCAATTTGACCGTGGTTATATATCCCCATATATGATTACAGATGCAGATAAAATGGAAGCAGTAATTGATGATGCTTATATTTTAATTACTGATAAGAAAGTTACTAATATTCAAGATATATTACCTGTTCTTGAAGAAATAGTTAAGTCTGGCAAAAAACTCGTTATTATTGCTGAGGATATTGAGGGAGAAGCATTAGCAACATTATTGGTTAATAAGTTAAGAGGAACATTTATTTGTGTTGCTGTTAAAGCTCCCGGTTTTGGCGATAGACGCAAGGAAATGTTAAGAGATATAGCCATTTTAACAAGTGGAGAGGTTATTTCAGATGAATTGGGCTTAGAACTTAAAAATACAACTATTGAATCTTTAGGTAAAGCAAGACAAGTAATAATTCAAAAAGAAAATACAATTATTGTTGATGGTGCTGGCAAATCGGTAGATATTGCCGCAAGAATTGGACAAATTAAGTCAGCTATTGAAGTTACAACCTCTGATTTTGATAAAGAAAAACTTCAAGAGAGATTAGCAAAATTATCTGGTGGAGTAGCAGTTATTAAAGTTGGTGCCGCTACCGAAACTGAGATGAAGGAAAAGAAACATAGAATTGAAGATGCTTTAGCCGCTACAAAAGCCGCTATTGAAGAAGGTATTGTTGCGGGTGGTGGAACAGCATTTATTAATGCGGCAGTTGAAGTTGAAAAATTAGTTAGTAAATTAGATGGTGACGAAAAAACAGGAGCTAAAATTGTGTTAAAAGCTCTTGAAGAGCCAGTTCGTCAAATAGCTAAAAATGCAGGAAATGATGGCTCGGTTATTCTTGATAAAATTAAAGCTTCAAACGATAAAGATTTTGGTTTTGATGCTTATAATGAGAAATATTGCAATATGATAGAGGTTGGAATTGTTGACCCTGCTAAAGTTACACGATATGCTTTGCAAAATGCGGCTTCAGTTGCGGCTATGATTTTAACAACAGAATCCTTAGTAGCTGATAAAAAGGAAAAGGATGCTCCAATGTCTGCACCTGGTGGCGGAATGGGCGGAATGGGCGGAATGTACTAATTTAGAAGTTAGAGGTTAGAAATTAGGAGTTAGAAAAGAGGATGAATTTTTAATTCATCCTCTCAGATTGAAGACAAAGTCTTCAATCTAGTTGGCTGTCGAGAAATGTGCAGAATTTGACCAAATTAAATTCGTCGTCGTATAAAGATACGATAGAGTTTGATTTGGTCAAAAGCCACAAAAACGATACTCCTGTGCGGTTTTTCAAAAATAATTATTGTTAGTTTGCTTTACTCTTTGGTTTTTAAAAAACTTAATTCATAATTATGTCGTGGCGGTTATGTGCGTTTGTCGACAGTCTAAGAGGATGAATTTTTAATTCATCCTCTTTTAAAGTATATTGTTAATTGAGATTTGATCAGAATAATATAGGTGATTTATCATATCTTTTAGAGCATTGCTTTCTGCTAAAAATTCTTCTTTTGTTTCAATAGTGCATAAATTAGATAATCTTTTTGATAAAATTCTTATTTCATCTAATTCACTATGCCTAACTATAGTTGAAAAATAGCTCTCATACTTTTTATATTCTTTTTCAAAAAGATATATTTCATCAATGCCTTCTTTAAAGTTATTGTTTTGGACTTTTTGCATTGAATTATCAATAATATCTGTTAGCTTTTCGGTAGAAGATTTTAAAATGATAAAATTTGTAATAACTAAAATTATTATAAAACCAAAAATACTTAAGGGAATAATAAAGGATTTCAAGATAAATCATCCTTTCTTATTAATGTTATTTTTTTATTATTATCACAATACATAAAAAAAACATCCTTAATAGTATTTAAGTTATTTGATTTAATTGAAGATTTTATCTCGTCAATTCCTAATTTTGCTAATGTAAAATTGCTTTCAATAAGTCTACCATCAACAATTAAAGGTATTGGTATACACTTGTCTTTTCCGGGTAAAGACATAGATTCTGGTGTTAAAGGGCTGTATTTTCCCTTTGGAAAAACACTTAGTTTTCCATTTGTTTCCATTATAGCAGTATCAACTTCTTCAATTGTAGTATAACCTGCTATTCTAAGTTCTTCCATTAAATCATCTATCGTATATCTCAATTTTTTCATTTCTTTTTGTTTAATAACTCCATTTTGAATAATTATACTTGGACGACCGGAAAATAAATCTCTTATTTTAATGCTTTTTAACATAATAGTGGATAATAAAAGTTCACAAGCTAAAAGAGTTAGAATTGGTATTATCCCATTAGAAAGGGGAATTCCTAAGTCTTGCATTGGAATTGCCGCTAATTCAGATATTAATATTGTAACAACAAATTCTGAAGGTTGTAATTCTCCAATTTGTCTTTTGCCCATTATTCTAACAGCAAATATAACAAATGAATAAAGTATAATAGTTCTTATAAAGGATATTCCCATAAAAAACTTCTAACCTTTCATAATTTTTTGTTCTTTTATTAAGTTTTCCATTGTAAAGTTAATATATTCATTGACAAATAAATTATTTATAGTAAAATAAAATGTGTTATATAATGTATTTGAGGCACTAATTTTATTTTGATACATATAAACAAAAATATTTATGTTTTTTTGGGAGTGTTGTTTTTGTATATAGAACTAAAAACAGTAAAAAGATTCTTTTATACTATTTTAATAACTGTATTAATTGGTGTTAGTTTTGGACTTTTTTTGTTATATGGTCCTATAGAAAATTTTAGAACTTTTCTTGTAACCTCAGCTATGACAACCCTTAATCACAAATGGCTTGCAACTACTTTTTATGACAATGATATTATATATAAGATTTTAGATAATAATTCTACAACACAACCTAATTCAAAAACTAATGATGATGAAATTGATTTTGATAAAATTAATAATATCACTGATGAATTAGTAAAAAGGGATGGGAATGAACCTATAAAGGTTGTTAAAATTGTAAGGAATGGTTTTGTTGGGTTTATGACTATTGTTTATAATCCTACAAAAGTAAAATTAGGTGTAACCAATAATCTTTTTAAAGGTGGAGAACAGCCTGTTACAGTTGCAAAGAAAAATAATGCATTAGCACTTATCAATGCAAGTGGATTTATAGATATAGATGGTCATGGAGATGGAGGAACACCTACTGGAATAGTTATACATAATAGCGAGGTTATTTATGATGTTAAAATGCCGCAAACTATTCACAACATCATTGGCTTTAATGATAAACATAAATTAATTTTAGGTAAATATACAAACGACCAAGCAAAAGAAAACAATATAGTTGATGGAGTTGAATTTGGTCCGTTTTTAATAGTAAATGGAGTTCCTTGCACAATAAAAGGTAATGGTGGTTGGGGGTTAGCCCCAAGAACTGCAATAGGTCAAAGAAATGACGGAATTGTTCTTTTCTTAACAATTGATGGGAGACAGCCAGGTTATAGTATAGGTGCTTCAATGAAAGATGTGTTAAATTTAATGATAGAATATGGTGCCCATAATGCGGCGAATTTAGATGGTGGATCTTCTTCAATTTTAGTTTATAAAGGCACAAGATTAAATACTCCCTCAAGCAAAGGTGGAGATAGGTCAATTCCAAATTGGTTTATGGTTACACAATAGTAATATTTTCAATATAGAATAATATAAAAGGATGATAAATAATGAAGGATGGATTTGTAAAAGTAAGTGCTTGTAGTCCAAAGTTACATTTAGCAAATTGCCAAGAAAATGCTAAAGAAATTATAACACTAATAAAACAATGCAATAAAATCAATTCAAAAGTAATTGTTTTCCCTGAGTTGTGCATTACCGGTTACAGTTGTGGTGATTTGTTTTTACAGCATAGCTTATTAGATAATGCTTTAAAAGCTTTAAAAACAATAGTTGAATCAACAAAAAACGCTGATGCTATTATTGTTGTATCCTTGCCACTTGAAATAAATAATAAATTATATATTTGTGCCGCAGTAATTAATAAAGGAATAATTTTAGGATTAATTCCAAAAACATTTATTCCTAATTATACTGAGTTTTATGAATTAAGACATTTTACTTCATCAAAACAAGCTGATTTTAATCAAATAACTCTTTTTGAAAACATCATTCCTTTTGGAATAGATTTAATATTTTCTTGTGAAAATATTTTAGATTTAAAAATTGCTGTTGAAATATGTGAAGATTTATGGGTTCCAAACTCTCCGAGTATAAATTATTGCTTAGCCGGAGCAAATATAATTTGCAATCCTTCCGCAAGCAATGAAACATTGGGAAAAGCTAAATATCGTGAAGATTTAGTAAAAATTCAATCGGCAAAATTAATTTGTGCTTATCTTTATTCAAGTAGTGGATATGGCGAGTCTTCAACTGATTTGGTTTATTCTGGTCAAAAATTAATTGCTGAAAATGGTGTAATTCAATCAAACAATAATCCGATTATTGAAAAACAGACTGAAATTTTGCATTCTGATATTGATTTACAATTATTAAATTATGAAAGAAGAAGAATTAATTGTTTTATACCTGAAGAAAATAGCAAATTTAGATATATAGGTTTTTTTTTAAATAAAATTGATTATATAATAAAAAGAAAATTCTCAAAATCTCCATTTGTTCCTTCAATTAAAGAAGATATTGAAAGCCGTTGTAATGAAATAACTTCATTACAATCATTAGGCTTGAAAAGAAGAATTGAACACATTAACCCTAAAAAATTAATAATTGGCATTTCTGGGGGGCTTGATTCTACATTAGCATTACTTGTTTTAAAAAGAGCAGTTGACGAGTTAAAAAGACCAAGTAGTGATATTATTGCAATTACAATGCCTTGTTTTGGAACAAGTGAGCGAACCTATAATAATGCTAAAAAATTAATTAAATGTATTGGAGCAGAGTTCAGAGAAATAAATATATCCAATGATGTAAATAATCATTTTAAAACTATTAAGCACAGCGGCAAACACGATATTGCCTATGAAAATGCTCAAGCAAGAGAAAGAATGCAAGTACTAATGGATATTGCTAATATGGATGATGGAATTGTTATTGGAACTCCTGATTTGTCTGAAATAGCATTAGGATTTTCAACCTATAATGGCGACCATATGTCTTCTTATGCTGTTAATTGTGGTGTTCCTAAAACTTTAATTAGATATTTAATTTTATATTTTGCACATAAAAGTGAACAGCATTTAAAAGAAGTATTGTTAAGTATTATTGATACACCTGTTAGCCCAGAACTTTTACCAACAAATAATGGCGAAATAGCTCAAAAAACCGAGGAAATAATAGGGGAGTATATACTACACGATTTTATATTATTTTATTTCATAAGATATGGCTTTTCTAAAAATAAGATATTAAGACTATTAAAAATTGCCTTTACAAATGAATATGATGAAATTGTTTTAAAGAATACTTTGGATATTTTTTACAGCAGGTTTTTTGCCAATCAGTTTAAGCGCTCTTGTATGCCCGATGGTCCTAAAATTGGCTCAGTTTCTCTTTCTCCAAGAGGAGATTTTAGAATGCCAAGTGATTGTAAAAATTATGAATGAGGATAATTTTATGAAAAATAAAATTTTTATAACTATTATAAGCATCATAAATAAAAAAGTAATAAATCTAACAATATAAATAATAGGGACTGGTAAAAACCGGTCCCTATTATTTATTATTATTTTTATATAAAAATAATTAATGAATAATGAAGAATTAATAGTGAATAATGAAAAATACAAAACTCAACTTTCGTTGAGTTTTGGAGCGGGAAACGGGATTCAAACCCGCGACATTCGCCTTGGGAAGGCGACGCTCTATCGCTGAACTATTCCCGCAACTATATTTAAGAAGTTTTTTTGCGTTTTATTACTTTGAGTCTTGTAAATTCCTCTCTATCTTTTTCCTCTAATGCATCTGAAATATATTTAATTATGTTTTCATAATTAGGAATAATAATGTTTTTTAGTGCATTTGCTCTTTTTTGAGTTTTTTTAATGGCATCTGCTAAACGATAAATTGTATTTTCAAGTTCTGCTAAATCAGCTAATAAATATTTTACCCTAACAAAGGAAATAAAAGCCTCATCTAAAAGGGAATTTGAAGATGCCAACCCATAAGGGATTGTAATTGGTGTTTTTTCAATAGACAATATTGGAATTTCAGCACTCATTACTGTTCGAAAGCGAATATCAAGAGAGTCCTCCTCGGCAACTGCCAAGGATAAATCACGAATAATACCCAAAGTCAAATTAGCCATTTGCAATAATTGATATGCTTTAGCAAATGTTTCGTTTATTTCTCGTTGAATCCCTCTTGCCTTATCCAAATGGCTCATAAATTCTCTGACTAAGATATTTCGTTTTTTATCCATAAGTTCATAACCCATTTTAGCAAGACTAAATGAGCGTTTTGAAGCTATTAAATTACCTTTTGTTGGAAATATGGTAGTTTCCATTAAAGAACACTCCCTACGGTTTCTTTTTCGGGTTTATAAAATTTATCCAATAATTTTTGGTCAATTCTATCCAATTCATCTTTTGGAAGCAACGAAACTAATTTCCAACCCAAATCAAGAGTCTGTTCAATATTTCTGTTTTCATATGCACCTTGCATTAGAAATTCTTCTTCAAATCGTTTTCCAAATTTAATATATATTTTATCAATTGAGGATAATTCTTCTTCGCCAATAACCGAAGCCAATGCTCTTGCATCTTGAACCTTTGCATAACAGGAGATTAATTGATTGGCAATAGCAGGATGGTCATATCTCGTATAATTTTCACCTATTCCATCTTTCATAAGTCGAGAAAGGGAAGAAAGTACTGAAACAGAAGGGTAAATGTTTTTTTGTTCCAAACTTCTGTCTAAAACAACTTGTCCTTCAGTAATATATCCGGTTAAATCGGGAATTGGATGAGTAATATCGTCATTTGGCATTGATAAAATAGGAATTTGGGTTACAGAACCTATTTTACCTCTAATCATTCCGGCTCTTTCATAAATTGAAGAAAGGTCTGAGTATAAATAACCGGGGTAACCTTTTCTTCCGGGAATTTCGCCTTTGGATGAGGATAATTCTCTCAGTGCTTCGGCATAAGCAGTCATATCGGTTAAAATAACAAGAATATGCATTCCGCATTCGTAAGCTAAATATTCCGCCGCTGTTAAAGCACAGCGAGGAGTTAAAATTCTTTCAATGATAGGGTCATTTGACATATTCAAAAACATTACAACTCTTTGCAAAACTCCGGTTTCCTCAAAACTTCTTCTGAAATAATCAGCAACATCGTTTTTAACTCCCATTGCAACAAAAACAACAGCAAAGTCAGCATTTTCATCAGATGATAATTTAGCTTGTCTAACAATTTGGACTGCAAGCTGATTGTGGGACATACCGCTACCGGAAAATATCGGCAATTTTTGCCCTCTAATTAAAGTAGCCAATCCGTCAATGGAGGAAACTCCTGTTTGAATAAAATTCCTTGGATACTCTCTTGAAACAGGATTAATCGGATTACCGTTAATATCAGCCTTTGTAACAGGGAATATTTCTCCCAAGCCATCAATTGGCCTTCCAGAACCATCAAAAACTCTTCCCAAAAGTTCTTTTGATAAAGGCATTTCAAGAGGACGACCTTTAAATAATGTGCTGTTATTACTGAGAGATAAGCCTGAAGTTCCTTCAAATACTTGAACAACTGCTCTATCTTCCGAAACTTCAATTATTCTCCCGTACTTTTTTTCGCCATTATCCATTTTAATTTCCGCCAATTCCTCATATGCTGCACCTTTAACACCTTGAATAACGATGAGGGGACCGCTAATACTATTTAAGCCTAAATATTCAACACTCATTATTTTTCCCCTTTCTTGGTTAAACTTTATTGGAAACTTTAATATTTTCTATTTGTTCATTAATTTCAATCTTGTACTGCTCAAATTTTTCTAAATTATCATTTGGTATATCAAATTTCATTTTTACCAATTTTTCAAACAGACCGATTTCCTTAACTTGAGATATGGGGACAGATGAAACAATGAGTTTTTTTACTGTTTCATATAAATAAAGAATTATTTCCATCATTTTAAGTTGTTTTTGAAGCGGAACATAGGTATCTGTTTCATGATAGGCATTTTGTTGTAAAAAGCCTAAACGAATTACCCTTGAAATTTCAATAATCAACTTTTGTTCATCCGGCAAAACATCGGAACCTATTAACTTAACAATTTCCATAAGTTTGTTTTCTTCATTAAGCAGTTGTATTATTTGTCCACGGAACTTTAAAAAATTATCGCCAACATTATCAGAATAATATTTTGATAAATCATCTATATATTCAGTGTAACTTGTGGTCCAATTAATAGCAGGATAATGTCTTGCATAGGCAAGTTGTTTATCTAATGCCCAAAAGCAACGAATAAATCGCTTTGTGTTTTGGGTAACCGGCTCGGAAAAATCTCCGCCTTGAGGAGATACGGCACCAATAATTGTTACAGAGCCTTGTGTCCCATTTAAATTAATCATATAACCGGCTCTCTCATAAAATTGAGAAAGGCGAGAGGGTAGATAAGCGGGAAAACCTTCTTCGGCGGGCATTTCTTCAAGTCTTCCTGAAATTTCACGAAGTGCTTCAGCCCATCTTGAAGTTGAGTCTGCCATTAGAGCAACATGATAACCCATATCACGATAATATTCAGCAATGGTAATACCTGTATAAATTGATGCTTCCCGTGCCGCAACAGGCATATTTGAGGTATTTGCTATTAAAATAGTTCGGTCGGTTAAATGCTTTCCGGATTTAGGGTCAATAAGTTCGGCAAATTCCTCTAAAACTTGTGTCATCTCATTTCCTCGTTCGCCGCAACCAACATAAACAATAATGTCGGCATCACACCATTTGGCAAGTTGATGCTGTGTCATTGTTTTTCCTGTCCCAAATCCGCCGGGTATAGCGGCCGCTCCGCCTTTTGCAATAGGGAAGAGGGAATCAATTACTCTTTGACCGGTAATTAGTGGTCTATCAATAGGTATTCTTTTTTTTGACGGTCTTTCTATTCTGATAGGCCAAACTTGACATAATGTTAATTTATGTATAGTACCTTTTTTATCCTTAATAGTTATTATTTCGTCATCTACTTTATAATGCCCATTGGAGGAAACAGAAATTACTTCACCGGAAAGTTTAGGTGATATCATACATTTATGAGTGATAATAGAGTTTTCGGGACAAGTAGCATATATATCTCCACCATTTACATTATCACCAACAGAAACGGTAACAGTAACATCCCAGAGTTTGTTTTGGTCAAGTGGAGGAACTTGGGCACCTCTTTTTACAAAGGCTCCAAAAAGTTTTTCTATGTCTTTTAAAGGTCTTTGAATTCCGTCATATGTATTGGAAATAATACCGGGGCCCAACTTAACAGACATAGGACGACCTGTGGAAACAATAGGTTCAGAAGGACGCATACCTGTGGTAACTTCATAAACTTGAATAATTGCAACATCATTATTAATGCCAATAACTTCTCCGACAAGATGTTCGTTTCCAACATAAACCATCTCTTGCATAGTAAGTGTCCGAGCATTCTTTACAGTTACAACAGGACCATTGATATTATAAATTTTTAAGCCGTTTTCTTGCATTTGTAAAACCATTCCTTCCTAAAAAAAAAACGAAATTGAATAAATATGCAATCTCTTTAATGCTACTAAATTATATTATAACTAATTCCGATATTTCATTAAAGTATTCTCTTGATAATATTAATTTTTCATCAAGTGATTCATCAAACTTTAATGCTTTATCATTGCACAGTAATATGTAACCACCAATTAGAATGTTTTCATTTACATTAATAACTGCATTTAAATTTAAAATATTGCAAATCCCTTCAAAAAAAAGCTTATCTTTTTCGCAAACTAAAATTTCTAATGAATTATTATTGATTTCGGAAGTATTTTTTTTCAAAGAAATAATTAAATAATCTTTATACTCATTTGATTTAGTGAAACTAATAAGTTTATCTTTTAATTTTAGGAAAACCATTGAAGTAAGTTGCTCTCTTTTTGCCAAAAGTTCATTTCTGATTTCAAGGGACTTTTTAGATAAATCTCTGCTGAAATTGTTTTTAATATCTGAAATTTGTTGTTTAATATCTGTAAAAATATTATTCAAAATTTCTTCTTCAGCTTTTTTAATTCTATTGGATTTTTCTTTTTCATTCTCCAATAGCATTTTTTGATTTTGTTCCTTTGCATCTTCAATTATTGTATCGGTAAATTTTTTCATTTTTTCGTCCAAAACAACCACCTCAAATCTTTACTCCAATTGCTTCTCTTACATATTTAGCGATAGAATCTTCAGACCTACCTTTACCGTGTCGGTCTGGAATTTCTAATATTAGAGGAACGGAGCGATGTATCTTGATATCATAAACCATTTCATTGCATAAATTAACAAGTTTTTCAGTTATTAAAATAACAGCAATATCTTTTTTAGTCAACACATCATCAAGGGCTTTTTTTACTTCATCAAAGGTGTGAACAACAACACCATCAATTCCAGCAAGTCTAAGCCCCATTTGAGTGTCAATATTATCACTTATTAAATAAAAACGCATTTTATCAGCACCTACTATTATAATTTATTAAGAATAAGTATAGAAACAATTAAAGCAAATACTGGAATGCCTTCTCCAAGAACAACAAAAACAATAACTTTACCAAATAACTTTGGATTTTCAGAAGTAGCTCCAGCGGCAGCAGAAGCGGCTGAAGCAATAGCAAAACCTGCGGCAAGTGTAGCAACTGCCATAACAACTGCGGCACTAATAAATCCTAAACCTGTTGCTAAATCGCCATATTTAGCAACGGTAGTAGTTGCTTCGGCTGCAGATACAGTGAAAGGAAATGCAATAATAATTAGACAAATAGCAAAAAAGGAAATTAAATTAATTGAAAGTGAACGAAGCCCCTTTTTCGAACTATACTTTTTTGATTTTGCAACCACAAATGGGTAAAGAATAAGACCAACTAAAATAATCATTGCAACATAAAACATTTTAATACCTCCAAATTTTTTTATATAATTATTTAATCTTAAGATTATCATAATTAACAGTAATTGGTTTATAGTCTTTTCCGTCTCCGGAAAAAAAACGGCTAAATAACTCATAAAAATGCAATCTCAACACTTGAATACTAACAAGCATTCCCTCTAATAGGATTACAAAAGTATTTCCAATTATAACTATAAGAATATTTTCTGAATCAGTTGGGTTTTTTGCAAGGATAAAAACAACCATCATCATACCGGCATGACTTATTGAAAAAGCTCCAACTCTTATAAATGAAATCGTATTAGTAATAATACTGAGTATAACATCAACAAGTTCAAATAAATTTATAATAATAAAATCCATTACTCCATTTTTAAATTTAAATTTACTTCTTTTTTGCAATAGATGGGCAAGCGGTTCTTTTAAGAATATTAAAATTAACGGCAAAATTAATAATATTATTACATACCATAAATTAAGAATATTATTGCTAAATATAATAGAATTAATTGCAATTAATAATATTGCCCAATAAAAGATTAAGCCAACTAATCCATTATGAGAAAACACTGATTTTTCTAAGCTTTTTTGCCTTATTCCATTATAAATATTTATGCACATAGCAATTGTAATTAATAAAGTTCCTAATCCAACAGCTAATAACAATACTTCGGTAGTTTGTTTTAAAGGATGAATTAAGCCTTTAATTATGTCTTCATATCCAAATATTGAGCCATAAACAAACCCAAAAATAATTGAAGAACAACCAACAGTAGTCATTATCCTACCAAACATATTTTTCTTAGTAAACCATAAAATTAAGCCACTAATTAATATTACAGCTCCCTGTCCAACATCTCCAAACATTATGCCAAATAAAAGCGAATAAATTATTGCAATTAATGGAGAGGGGTCAAATTCAGTATAAGAGGGAAGACCATATAATTTAACTAATTCCTCAAAAGGTTGAAAAATAAATTTGTTTCTTAATTTTGTTGGAGGAGATATCGGGACTTCGTTTGGCTGCTCAACAACACAACTAACACTTTTAATATTTTTAAATCTTTCAACAAATTCATTAACTTCTTCATTATAAACCCAACCAGTTAAATAAAAACTATTTTTTGTTCTTGAAGAATATTTTCTTAATTCAAAAGTATCATTTAAATATCTGATTTTAGAGTAAATAGGCAAGATATTTATTTTTACTTTACTTAATAAATTATTAACTTCCGTATTAAGAACTTTCAAATTCTCGTTTTTTAATGAAATTTCATTAGAAATATCATTATAAGCATTTATCGGTGTTCCTTTGGCTCTATCAGAAATTCTAATTTTTTCAAAACCTAAGGAAAAAAACAGTTCATCTAACTGAGCTTTTAATTTTTTTGGAGCAAAATACATTCCCCAAACATATTCTTTCTCAATATATGTAGGAATAAAATAAATTTCATCATTATCAACATAATTTTTCCATTTATTGTAATTATCACTTGATAGTCTTCCAAATCTAATGGTAATAAATTTTAAATTAAAAAGCACATCTAAGCTTATATCTATATTTTTAAGATATTCTAATTCAATTAAGATTTGTTTATCCTCTGTAATGATTTTTTCTAATTTGACAATTTCTTCAACTAATTCATCATATTTTGATGTTTTTGAAGTTATCCATTTTGAAATGTCATCAACTGAATCATTAATATTAAAAAAATCATTATATTTAAGTGAAAATTTTGCTCTGTTTGCAAAGTCAATTATCTGATGTAAAGTAGAGGAGTATGGATTATCATCATCAAAAGAAGAAAAAAACGGCTCGTTAGATACAATACTTGAAGCTAATTCAGGCTGAAAATTACTTCCAACAATACATTTTTTAGAAACTTCATCAAAAATGCTTACTTTACCAACTATATTTACAAGGCTCATTTTAACAACACTCAAAGCGAACACCACCTTTACATCATAGAAAGAACTTAAACTAATAAGTGTTTTTTTATATCCTCAACACTCATCCCATATCTTTTTCCTTCAATAATTGCAACAATATTATTTATTTCAATATCTTTTAGGTTGAGATATGCAATTGATACATTGATTGAAGGTATACCAGAACGCATAATCAATTTGCTAAATATATTAATGAAATTATACAAATATTGTTTAATATATTGAAATTTAGAATTTGAAAATAATTTTGAATAAACTGTATTATTAATAACATCCATTAATTCTTGTGATGTTTTACTATTAATCATATTATTAATCGTGAATTTATTAATATTGTAATAAATAGGAATAATATGCAAATTAATATTTGATGGTTCAGAATTATAGTATTCTTTCAAACGAAATATCCTTGTAATATTTATAATATCAATTTGCGAACCTAATGATTTATATAATAAATCTTTGATTTTTCCTTTAAATAAGGGCAATGCTTTTTTAATTAAGTTTGAATAGTAATATGAATATAAAATAGTTTCAATATAACTAAAATCAGTATTTGAATTAAATTTATAATTTTTTAAAATACTATAATAATCAGTTCCAATAAGGCAGGAAAGAAATTCATCAAAGGTTTTACAATTGGACATTTTAGCAAAATCAATATTTGAGTGTTTAATGATAAAATCTTCAATAGTATAAATAAATTCATTAGTAATATTAGCTCTAAATAATCTTATAAAACAAAGAATTTGTTCAATTTCATACTTTGAAAATAAAATTTCTAAAGTTTTTTTGTCATTGCCTTTGGCAAATTTATATAATTTAATATATTCTTCAAAAAGATTTCGCTTCAATATGCTTTCAATTTGACCTCTATGAACTAATTTTTCGTTTATTCCGTGTAGTGGTGCACTATAAGCTGGTGTATCTTTAAGAAATTCAGTAATTTCAACAACACTTCTTTTTTTAAGTAGTTCTTCAAAGTCATCCAATTTTAATCTTTGACCGTAAAGACCATAAACTTTTGCGGATAAAGCACTGTGCTTAATTAGTGTACTAATCAATTATATTCACCTGCTTATAATTTTATTGAATAATATTTCAACCCAATTATCACAATTTTTATTGTATTTAGAAATCATTTTGCTAATTACTAAGTCTTTTTTTTTATTTAGTTGTGCAATTTTACGATTATAATTTTCTTTTTCAGATTTTTTTGTTTTTTCAAGTCTTAAAGTTTCTTTTTTAAGATAATAATTAGTTAACTCTTTGGTATCAAATTCAATATTTTGAGGCAAAAGCTCTTTTTCCATAATAGCTTCATTTAATATTTCTTGAGCTTTTTTTTCAACTTCAATTATAGAATTTATAACCTGTTCCATAAACTCATCTCCATAATAAAAATATAAATACATATTGATTAATTTTATATTAATAATAATATTATATTTTTTTTAATTAATCAACTGCAAACTTGTATAATATTTATTATTTTTAATTAAAAATTTGTATATTTTTTCAAAAACTAAGTAATAATATATATGAAAATATTTAAGGAGGTAAAATATGCCAAATATCACAACAAAAGAGTTATCGGCTCTTGAAGACCAATTAAACACAGAAATTATGCTAATCAAAAAGTTCAAATTCTTTGCAAATATGTGCACTGAGACGATTTTGCAAACAAAATGTGAGCAAATTGCTTTTAAACATCAAGAGCATTACGACAAGTTATTAAAATATTTAAGTTAGGAGAAAAAAAGTGAATACTATTAATACAACTTTAACAGACAAAGAATTAATTGGAGATTCATTAACATCTCAGAAATTCATTAGCAGTAACTACAACACCTTTGCAAATGAATGTGTTACTCCAGAACTGAGAAATGATTTTCTAAATATTCTTAATGAAGAACATCAAATTCAAGCTGAATTATTTACTGAAATGCAAAACAGAGGTTGGTATCAAGTAGAACCTGCTACGCAAACAAAAATTCAACAAGCAAAACAAAAGATAACTTCAAGTTATTAAACAAATTAGTCGGCTTAGCCGATTTCAGACTGTCGACAAACGCACATAACCGTTACGACGAAATTGTGAATTAAGTTTTATTAACTCAAGAGCAAAGCATAATAATACTATTTCGCATTAGAAAAAGCAGAAAATACTTTTTCTAATCACAGCAAATGCTGTGCAGTGCTAAATGCACTGGCTCATAGTATTGAACTAAATTATTGTGCCGTTGGCACTGTGCCACTTTTAGTGGCACATAGAAAACATTTTCTATGTTTTCTATAAATAATTAGTATAACAAATATTGTTTTTGAACAACCTTACAGGAGTGCCGTTTTTGTGGCTTTTGACCAAATCAAACTCTATCGTATCTTTATACGACTACGAATTTAATTTGGTCAAATTCTGCACATTTCTCGACAGCCGACTTTTTTATTAATAAAAATCATAAAAAATGACATTATTTAACAATTGAATAGTATATACTATTGTTAAGTGAGTGTGAAAAGTATGGAATTAATTATTTATGTTGATATTTTATTTTTTGTAAATTTTATTATTGATGGAATGCTTCTATCAATCACTGCATCTATTTTAAAAAAAGAAATAAAAATAATTAAATTAATAATATCATCATTAATAGGGGGGATTTATGGAACAATTATTTATTTAATTAATATTAATTTATTGTTTTTATTAATTATTCAATTTATTTTTTCTCTAATTATGATTTTAATTCTTTTCTCATTTAATAATATTAAATTACTATTTAAAAGGACTATTATTTTTATTATTGTATCATTTATTTATGGAGGTTGTATATTAGCTTTTAGCACTTTTACTCCTTTAGGAAGCATAATTGCAATAAATAATGGAATTTCGTATTTGGATATTTCCTTTTTAACTATATTAATATTTGGTGTAATTGTTTACTTTTTAATATTTTTTTTATCAAAAACCTTTTC
>Ga0268285_1000600_pt1 | contig 20325 bp, 20 predicted proteins | sample saktaG_2_FD_190144 | JGI IMG/M metagenome (GOLD analysis project Ga0268285, IMG submission 190144) | Saline water microbial communities from Sakinaw Lake, British Columbia, Canada - sak_2013_06_06_120m | ecosystem: Environmental > Aquatic > Non-marine Saline and Alkaline > Saline ... | reverse complement strand
CGCTAAAAATTATTTTCTTGTTCAGAGAATGCCGGTTTCAGCTTTTGTCAGGTTTTGTACTCTGCCTCTCATTATTTTGAATAACCGGCAGGAAGTTGTAATGGTAAATAATGCTGCACTTAACCTCTTGAAATGTCCGCTTGAGGTATTATATGGAGAAAAGATAGAAGAGATACCATACACATTCAGTGCACATTCCCACATCGAAGACCTCTGTCACCAGGCTGTACAAGGCCTTGAAAAGCAGTTTACAATCCGGATGGCCATTTTAAAAGAAAAACATGAGATCCACATCCATCTTATTCCTGTGGTTTTTGACACCGGAAAGGACGGGTGTGCTCTTGTCCTGACCGATGGGACCGCAATGAAGAAAAATGCAGCACATCTCAAAGAACTCGCCCACAACTATGAAGTGCTTACTTCCACCCAGACTGAGTGGATTGTTCATATGAATACAAATTTAAAAATTATCTTTGCAAATAAAGCATTGCTGCACTATATTGGAAAAGAACATGCAAAGATCATCGGAACAAATTTCCTTAGCTTGTTTCAGAGAGCAGAGCAAAAGAATATCTCTGCTCTGTTTTCACAACTTTCATCAGATAACAATACCAGCAGCGGTGAAATTCGTTCAATCAGGCGGGATGGCAGTGTTGGATGGGAAGAGTGGATAATCTACGGACATTATGACACTGAAAACATATGCACCGGATACCAGGTATTTGGACGTGACTGTACCAGAACAAAGCAGTGTGAAGAGAAGCTCAGCCAGTATCATCAATACCTTGAGACCATCATTGCTGATCGGACCCGTGATATGCAGGACGCAAATAAAGCACTTCTGAATGCAATATCAGAAAAGGAAGATATTGCACAGGAATTACGATTTACTCAATTTGCATTTGATAATGCATCAGATTCCATTCTCCTTATTCATGAGTCCGGACAGATCCATATGGCAAACAAAACTGCAGAAGTGCTTCTCGGCTATTCTCATGATGAACTCACACATTGTTTTGTCTTTACTCTCAACCCTTCTATTTCAATGGCTGAGTGGAAGAATATGTGGGAATCCGCATCTGTGGAAAAAAAAGAGAGGCATCGTTCAATCCTTAAGAAAAAAGATGGCTCCACTGTCGATGTAGAGTTTTCCCGGACATTTGTCAGGTTTGGTGATCAGATGTATTTCTGTTCGATTGCGAGGGAAATGTAAAGAAAAACTTTGAAATTCCTTTTACTGTTTCTATTAATCCTTTTTGGGTCCAGGGTTACATCAATTCTATCAGAGGAATAATTATTGAGATTGAGTGCGATCTCTCTCGTACCTCTGCATCCTCTGCGGTTTATCATTTCAATCATCAAACGAACTCGTTTCAACTGGAAAAATCGATGTAAAGAGTGAAAACGTGATAAGCAATATCACTTGAAAAATCGACAAAGCCTGATATTGCAAAACCAAGGATGGGAATACTTAACTCTGTCAGGATCGGATCATGAAAGTAATGTTTGAGATACAGGAGCGGTTGATTCGGTTGGGAATTTTCATTCCCGATATTGCAGCCGCGGGGAGCGAACTTGCGCACCTGATTTCTACAAAACCACCAGATATAACAGAAATAACCCGAAGGATTGAACATTTTCTCTTTGAGCCAATGTTTCATCACTTCTTCTTGCTGCCATCCTTCTTGAAGATGAACTCATTGCAAAGATACAAAATTCAGAGATTGCAGATGATCCCATATGGCTCCTTTCTGATGAGTTCATAGGAATTGCAATCGCACAGATAATAGCAGGTCCCAGGGGAAAATTTGCATTTACTTCGTATGACCAGAATAAACCTGGGGTAATTAGAGAACTGGGGCCTTTTCTTGATGATGCAATTGCTGATCTGGTTGAAGGTTGTGTCTGTCAACAGGCCATTGTTCCTCAGGATGTGTCCTAAATCAGTGATTGATAATGAAAAAACGGTTTACTCATACTTTCAGATTACATTGTGAGTGACAGGCTGTCTCTTTAGTACCGTTATCGGTAAAAAAGTTGTTTTGCTTTTATTGTATCAGCTACATAACTTGTTACTATACACGGTAAAATTCGTATCTGACAATGGAAATTATATATTATTTAATAGCAATAAAAAAGGACACATAATTATTTGAGCTAAATATGATTTCAATATTGAAATGTTCTGTGATTGGCATTGGATACTCAGATATTTTAAAGTTCTTTGAAGGTAGACACAGTTTTATTGCAAGGATTTCGGCTTTTTATTTAGATTCTGTCCAAAGCAAAAAATCTCGAGATACAAGATTAAAATAAAACTAAAATACTCAAATCTGTTTTCAATTCTGTTTACGTTCTCAATAAATAACAATAACTCGTATAGTGACTTTGAATGCAATCAGGTCTCATGTAAAAAATCAATAAAAGCTAATTCAATGTCTATTCTATATTTTGTGATATAGAAAAGTCATATACCAGATCTTTTATTATCTGAAATCGAATACTATTTTATCGTGAATGTGCCGCATATACCCAGAACGCCCAGTTCTGCCAAGTCAAATACGGGTATCTGGTGGAATTGTCTCCTTATCCTGCCTGTAACATCCATACTCTTTTTCTTCATTATCTGCGGAACAGGTTGTATGAGTCAGGATTCCTGGACTGCACAACAATGGACAGAAGAAGGAAATGTACGGGCAGACCAGGGGCAATATCTGCAGGCACTTGATGCATATAACCGATCCATAGAAGTGAAATCATCTTATGCTTCTGCATATGCCTATCGGGGTGATGCTTTCCGTAATTTGAACCGCGATGATGAGGCCCTGGCAGATTTTGAACATGCACTAGTATTAAACCCTGATGAATCAGCAGCCTGGCAGGGGAAAACCCTGCTTTTTCTTAAACAGGAGAAATTTTCCCTCGCGAAAATTTCTGCAGAACAAGTAATACGAATCGGAGAAGGTCTTAATCAGAATGCCTGGTATCTCAAAGGAGTTGCCGAAGTAAAATTAGGGAGACCGGAAGATGGGTTACGCAGTTTTGATAAAGCAATTGAGATCGAACCAACCCGTGAAGACTTCTGGAAATATAAGGCTTTTACCCTCAGTCAACTCGGGCGAAACATTGAAGTTCTCAAATGTTATGAGAAACTAACAGAAATAAACCCAGAAAATCCTGAATTCTGGAATATGAAAGGTCAGATGCATCTAAAATTAGGTCAGATAAATGAAGCAAACGAGGCCTTTTCTATGGCAAAAAATCTTATCGAAAAAACCTGAGTGAGTGATACATGACCAACAACGAGAGAAGTTCGACGATACATACCAGCAGAGATATATCAGTCCTTGTAGTTGATGATGAACCCGGACTTCTTGAGGTTACCCGTGTGTATCTGGAAGACATGGGAGGATTTGTAATAGATATTGCTCAATCTGCTTCGGGTGCACGTGAAATGCTTGGAACATCACAGTATGATGCTATCATTTCAGATTATGAGATGCCTGAAGAAAATGGTATTTCTCTTCTTCGGTCTGTAAAAAAGGATTATCCCAATGTTATCTTCATTCTCTTTACCGGCAAAGGAAAATATGAAGTGCAGGAGGAAGCTCTTGATGAAGGAGCTGATCATTACCTTCAGAAAGGGGATCCTGTTCTAAACTTTGCAGAAATTGCAAATTTTATCAGAGAACACTGTTAACGGCATATATAGACGCAAAACTGCATATAGTAAATTAATTCAGTTCTCATAATAAGTACACCCTTTTTCCCTTTTGCTCATAATAGTCATTATACCAAACCTGATTATCTGTTTTTTCAATAAATTCACAATATAATCTGCTCAAAAAAAGAACCAATTCAGAATGAAACTCTCCTGTTATCTTTGAGAAATATCCTTACAACAACGTAAACTGAAATATAAATCCTATAAGGATGAATATAAGGATAATTCCCGTCAGAGCATCATATCTGGTATATGAGTCATTGTGTACCAAAAGTCTGTTTTTAGTCCTATATCCACGCATATCAAGTGTTAAACCAATAACCTGGGTCTTTGCAAGAGAATTTGCAACCAATGGAATGAGGATGGGTCTCAAACTCTTTATCTTTCCTTTTATCCCACTCCCTGGATTGTATCCCCTTGATATCTGGGCCTCATGAATCCGGCGACCTTCCATCTGGAGACTTGGAATAAACCTGATGGTAATAAGAAACATTAGAACATAATCAATCGGCATCCTGAAGATGAGAAGGCCACGGACCAGTTCGCTCGGTTTGGTTGAGAAGATAAAGAGCTGAAACGTAAGAATCATCACAATGAACCTGAATGACAGCAAAAGGCCCAATAACAGGCCTCCGAAAGTGATGGGAAAAGTTCCACCGATAATAGGAACTGCGCACGGTATAAGGTGGCCAATAACAGGCCCGGAAGAAACAGTGAGCACAGTTATCAGCACAAGGATGAGAATAAGAATCCCCAAAAAGGGCAACTGGAGTAAAAATTCATGATACAGTTTACATACAACTGCAATAAAAAAAATGAAAATGAGAAGCAGAATTAAAAAGAGGAGGTTTGGTGAGAAGACACAGAGCGTAACTATCATAATGACCGCAATGAGTTTTGTCACCGGATTAAGATGGTGAAGAACACTTGATCCCGGAATGTACTGGAGGATTTCGGTCATGAAGATATTCCTCCCTTTATCTGATAATCTCCAGTAATTTTTCCATTCTCCATACCAATAATACGATCTGCATAGGTCTCTGCGATACGCATGTTGTGTGTTACCATTATGATAGTATGCCCGCTCTGTTGCAGCCGCTCCATCAACTGCATCATTGTATCTGATTCAGCTTCATCAAGACCTGTTGTCGGTTCATCAAGGACGATAATCTCTGGTCGCATCGCGAGAATACAGGCAACCGCAAGTCGCTGACGTTCACCCCTGCTGAGATGACGTGGATACATCTCCTGGGTTCCGACAAGCCCGACCATTGACAACACGTCAAGAATCACCGCATCAGGATCCAATTCATTGACATTCATAAGCCCAAAGAGAATCTCTTCCCTTACCGTATCAGCAAAGAGCATGGTGTCAGGGTTCTGAAACACAAGTCCGGTATGTCTTACAAGAGTGGTAACAGGAGCGGTTGTGGCATCTAAACCATTTACCCAGATTTTTCCGACATCAGGACGCAGGAGGCCGTTAAAATGTTTGACCAGCGTAGTCTTTCCTGATCCGTTCTCTCCAAGAATGGCAATAAATTCACCAGGATAAATGTCAGTTGTGATACCATCAAGGGCAAGGATAGTATCATACCTTTTTACAAGATCCTTTACAGTAATAATCGGAGAAATGCCATCAGGTGGCAGATATGGTAAAAGATCGTTACGTTTATAGAGAGCCTCAGGACTTATAACAGGTTCTTTATTGGTATAGATCTCTTCAAATGTTCCAATGGTATGTATTCTTCCTTTCTCCATGCAGATAACACGATCAGCAACTAAGCGGTACTCCTCAAGAGAATGATCAACCACAATAACGGTTTTACCTTCATTTTTAAGGGCACTAAGAAGAGATATAATCTGACTGGTGGCACTAACATCCAGTTCTGATGTTGGTTCATCAAGGATGATGCACTCAGTATTCATCGCAAGTGTGGCAGCAATTGCAACCCGCTGTTTCTGACCCCCTGACAAAGCATAGGGAGGACGGTCTCTGAGATGTGTTATACCACAAACCTGCATAACATGTTCCATACGCTCCCGTATCTCCTCTGTCGACCCTCCCCGCATCTGAATGCCTGAGAGGATCTCTTCTTCCACACTTGTGAAGATTAACTGGGCATCAGCATCGTCAAAGACCATGGATACATGTTGATTCAGTTCGGAAAGACCATCATATAACTTCACATCCTGTCCTTTAAAGGTGACATTCCCACTCTTTTTACCTTCAAATTCATGTTCTAAAATACCTGCTATTGCAAGGCAAAGAGTTGTTTTTCCGGCAGCTGTCGGCCCGGTGATAAGAATAAGTTCTCCTTTGCGAATTGTGACAGAGACATCATACAGAGCCGGAGTATTAGAAGTATAAGGATAAAAATAAGTCAGGTTTTGTACCTGAATCATCATTTGCCCCGGGAAAGAACGCGGGCTGAAGGGATATACAAGATTTGTGCCACAATTGTATTCAGAATCGCTGTTGGTACAACAATCATTATAAACATAGTGGCAAAGAACGCAGAGAGACTGTCATACGAGAACTCCTTATAGAGGAGCGTCGGAGCCACCATGACTATGGCCATGACAACAAGAACAAATACCGTTCCGCTGGCAATGGTTGCAACAAGTGTTGAGAGGGCGGGTGCTATCACCGCGTGTTTTCGGATAGATATAAACACAGCAAGGCAGACCAGGGCACCAATCGGTTCGCTGATGAGATTTGCCGGCGGAAATATCGAATGGGTAATGAGTGCACTTATTATCCCTGCTACAATACCAATTCCAAGAGCTTCCTTAAATTTGGGTATGATAAGCATTATCGCAAGACAATAAAAGATTATAATAAAGTTCGGGACGATCGGACCTGGAATAAAAATTGCTGCAAAAAACCGTGCAATGGCTCCTACAGCGAGAAGTATTCCGACAATTGCTATATCCTGTGATCTCATTGTTATTCCTGTGATGTAATTTTTCAAATTGGCATATCAGATATCATAGCACCCAAAATGACCATTTTTTAACATCTATGTATATTGTTATACATTCTCCCATATTAATATGAGTCTTGAGGCCTGTTGCTCTGTGTTTTTTGTTTATAAAGAACTTAAAATTGTGTCAGAACGAAAGTCATATCGCCGGCATTCCACCAATTATGAGATCCATTCAAGAGACATATTGGTATGAAATTTTAACATAAGTGAACCAGAGAATAAAAGAGATAAAAACAAAATATGATACTATAAGAGAATTAAATGAAAATAATGACGTATCAGATAGCTAACCGCATGAATAATACCCCACGATCGTATATCAGAGAGATTCTTGCGGCAACACAGGATCCAGACATAATATCATTTGCCGGCGGAATTCCAAATCCAACCTATATTGATACTGAAGGGATACGTACGGCAGCAGACCATGCAATAAAAGAGGATGGAAGCCGTGCTCTCTCTTATGCCACAACACAAGGAGATCCTGATCTTCGGAAGTTGGTTGCAGACCGATATCAGAATGTAGCAGGTCTTTGTATCGATCCTGATGCAATCCTTATCACGAACGGATCCCAGCAGTGTCTTGATCTGATAGGAAAAGTTCTGATAAATAAAAAGAGCAACATCCTGATTGAACAGCCGGGATATCTCGGAGCTATACAGGCATTTTCCTTATTTGAACCAAAATTTCACGGCATTCCGCTGCGTGAGGATGGACCAGATACCAAAATTTTATCTGATCTTCTCACTACGAAACATCCATCCATGATGTATGGGATTCCAAATTCACAGAATCCATCAGGAGTGACATACAGTCAGGAAGTCAGACAATGCATTGCAGATCTTATTAGTGAGACAGATACCATTTTTATAGAGGATGATGCCTATGGAGAAGTCAGGTTCACCACTGAACGTCTCCCGTATATCACAGGTTTCATCCCGGATAATAGCATTCTCACCGGTTCTTTCTCTAAAATTGTGGCTCCTGGACTGAGAATGGGATGGGTTATCGCCCCCCTGCCATTGATGCATCACCTGGTGACAGCAATGCAGGCCGCAGCACTTCATGCAAATTACTTTAGTCAGCGTATTCTGGTTCATTATTTGAATGAAAATAACATTGACGCTCATATCAAATCCATCTGTGACGGATATCAGATACGTAGGGACTGGATGATTCATGCCATACAGAATCATATGCCTGATACCGTTTCTTATACCGTCCCCTCAGGCGGAATGTTCATCTGGCTTCGCCTACCTCATGGGGTATCAGCAGAAAAAATTGCGACACGCTGTATTAAAGAGAAAGTTGCAGTTGTTCCGGGAAAACCCTTTTACACCGACGGCACTGGCGATGATGCTATCAGACTTAATTTCTCAAATACAGACCAGGAAGAAATTTTTGAGGGGATCCGTCGTATTGGAGCAGTTATCAGGGATGAGATCTGATAATTCCTGCATAATCATCTCTGGTGACAGTGACTGGAATAAATCCATTATCCCGAAAAACTTGTATTATTACCGGTTTTCCAGCTAAAAACTGCCGGTATAACATATCATAGGAACGCTGAACATGTCGTCTTTTTTTATTCTCAAAGAGGGAGAGAAGACATGTGCAAAATGCAATCATCTGATTCAGATATGCTTTTTCATAAGTTATTGTTGCACTGGCAAGGGACTTCGCCTCATCATCAGGGATCTTATGATAATAGGATCCATGCTGGTTCAGACCACTTATCTGACGAAATGCAATCTTTCCATCTTCGTCAGTCTCCTGATGCAGCATATAGGGGTATATCCGACAGATACTAAACCGGTTGCGATACACACTACATCGTGAGTCAGTTAGAAAGATACAATTCCCCTCGCTATCTGTCCGAAGAGCAAATCCAGATACATAAAAGTTCCCATCTTTGTCACAAAAATCAAAATCTGGTGCAGGAATGAGAGCATTACTACAGAGGGCCTGTGCTGCATCAACTTCAGAGTCAAGCAGAAATACATGACCATTAAATGCAGCTGTACAGCACTGTGCACAGCCATCACACAAAAATCCCACATCCTGGATGATAGCAACCAAATCCTCTACCGGATAGGAGTTAAGAAGATCTCGTTCGGTTATATACTTTTCAAGTCGGCTCTGAACTGGTGAAATCATGTAAAAAACCAGTGTTTTTGCATATGAAATCTTTCAGAAACTAATACAATCAGAAATATATCTGAGGGTTCCAGACAAAACAGGTTGCCTGAAGATATCAGATCAGACTGGTACTGCATCAGATACACCTGCAAGCTCAGATAATGACATGAGAGATACTGCACTAAATTTCATATATTCATCAGCCGTCTCATTTTTTTGCTCTTGCAGATACCCTTTAGCCTCCATATACTGTCCAAGTACCGTGACAGCATCTATTGGCTCCTCTGATAATATCATAAGATCAGAACCTCCTGAATGCATCAGGTAGATCTGCTCTTTTCCATGTTCAGAATCTATGAGTTTTACCTGCATGCATCCATACACTGTAGTCAGGTTCTGATAATCTTTCATCGTAATACATTCCTGAACAGTCTGTCGCATTCCAGTCATGTTACAGGTAAGCAAATAAACAGGAGTTCCCTGTATCAATTCCGTTGTGTTATTCGCATATGGTACAGCAGTAAATGAAATAACAGATCCTTCTTTGAAACAGGTCAGATTATTTGCATTAAAAGGGAGATAGATTTTTCCTTTCTCTGCAATAATGAGAGAATATTTTTCGTCGTCATTTGGATATACCACGGTTCCATTAGACGAGAATCTCCCTACATCCTGAACATTCACCCCATGAAAGTCCTCTTCAGCAGTAATCTCTAGAATGGTGACCGGTACTCCCCACATAAATATTGTTACAGCATCCATCTTCTCTTTCAGACTATATGTAACCCGCATCCCATCGTGAGCAAACTCTGGTGCAAGGTTCAAGGGATAATACTGACTTTTGTCTTCATCAACTATGCCGTAGAATCCTCCTTCCAAATCAATATAAGTAATTGTTCCGGTACCGGTGATAACAACCCCGGATGTTCCTGATTCATTTGTACTATACGCACTTGTACACCCTGCAAGAGTGACAAAAGCACACACAATCACTATTCCCATTAACCAGTTCATATGATATTCTCCTGAGTTAAGAATCAATCCTGTATTACATAGATGTTTTGTGTACCATCTGCATAGGACATCGTACATCGTATCAGGATATCTTCTACGATACAATGTATCTTTCTGACTGATATGTGTTCCAAAGACACATAAGAGATCTCATAACTTTGAAAAATCTGGTTGTTAGTTAATTAGAGAGTATAGTAATTCTCGTCTGGCGATCCTCTATAAAAATCTTTGATTTCAAAACATGATATTATCAGGATTCCCGGCAACCCATAACGAGATAAAAATAACAGAGTCTTTATTGATACCTAATCTAAATTTAATGCGAAATTTATGATAATTAGAAAAATTCCCTTCATCGTTAGGTGTTACATTAACACATAACAAACATAATTTTTAAATTTGGTAAATGAATTCCATTCAAAATTTTAAAAAAAATTTACTCATTTTTACTTGGGATCGTTATGTGTCACAGGGAATCAGAATAGATACAAACAGGTTCTACATCCTGAACGGGTACTGTTGGCAACAGAATAACCATGTGATTGGCAAGTACAAAATACAGATATGAGTATTCATCCAGGATGAATTTTAATAAGACAAAATCTACAGGAATACCAGGTGAGTCAAAAAAAAAGAATATTCATTGCTTTTTTATACATGCATTACCCATTCTTTATAAATACCGTGTAGAAGTAGGAATAAAAAATGCTTGAGACATTTGACCTCTCACTCACGATTCGCAAGCACGAATATGAAGATCTCGTTCATGCTCTCCGATCCCGTATGGGAGAGCTACAGAGAGAGACTCGTATACATGGCAAATCTATTATCATTGCAGTCGAGGGATGGCGTGGTGCAGGTATTTCACAGGTTATCAACCAGGTGATTCATGCTCTTGATCCCCGTGGGGTGAGAGTCATTCCAATAGGAAGCCCGTCAGATCTTGAACGTCAGCATCATATGATGTGGCGATTCTGGGTTAATCTCCCCCCATATGGACAAATGATTATCCTCGATCGTAGCTGGTACAGCAGAATCCTTACTGAACGGTTTGACCCTGCAAATATGGATTCTGTACCATCATATGCAATCGACGATATTCTAACGTTTGAAAAACAGCTTGCTGATGATGGAAACCTTCTTATTAAGATGTTTTTGCATATAACAAATGAGACACAGAATAAACGACTAAAAAAATTAAAAAAGGACTGTTTTATGGACTATAGTCCATTTCCAGCAATTCCAGACTGTGAATCTCACTATCTTCAATACATTCCAGTCATTGAACATCTTATAAGCCGGACCGACACCCTGTATGCACCGTGGACGATAATTGAAGCAGAACAAGGACGCTATGCCCATGTGAAAGCACTCAAAACGATTTCTTCAATGATGGAAGGATGGCTGGCACGACTGGCAACACCCCTGCCTGATATGGTCTATGCTGCAAGACTCCCTGAAGATATTGCTCATCCTGGTATCCATGAGGACCGATCTGTTTTGGATCTCGTCAATCTTACACTCGCGTACGAGCGGAATGAATATAAAAAACTGCTAGATATGTACCAGGAGCGTCTGAGTAATCTTCAGTATGATCTCATTCGGAAAAAAAAACCACTAATCATCGTATTTGAAGGATGGGATGCAGCAGGAAAAGGTGGATGTATTGTCAGACTGACTAGTCCCTTAAATCCACGTGGATATACTGTTGAACCCATTGGCAAACCCAGTGACTGGGATCTGTTGCATCACTATCTCTGGCGTTTTTATATTCGGTTGCCTAAAAAAGGTCATATTACGGTCTTTGACAGAAGCTGGTATGGTCGCGTACTAGTCGAGCGCGTTGAAGGATTATGCAGGGAGGAAGAATGGAAGAGAGCATATCATGAGATCAATGGTATGGAAGAACGATTAGTCAAAAATAACAATATCATCATAAAATTCTGGTTACAGATCGATAAAGAAGAACAATTATCCCGTTTCCGTGAACGAGAAGGAAACCCAGACAAACAATGGAAAATAACCGATGAAGACTGGCGAAACCGTGAAAAATGGGATATGCACCGGTCTGCAGTTAGTGAGATGCTGAAACGGACTAGTACTCCAATGGCACCATGGACCATTGTTCCTGCGAATAATAAATTTTATGCACGTGTGATGGTTATCAGAACTGTCGTCGAGACAATTGAAGAGCACCTGGCTGAAAACCAATCTGATGAGGACCATGTCAAAGATGAGAGATTGCCCAAAACCTGAAAAAAACAAAATTAAAAAATCCTAAATACCCGGCATTCATCTTCTCTTTTCATTATCTCTGTCCCATATTGTAAAAATGTAATCAGATACTGTTCATATGATGCTGAAAACGGGTTATACCCTGCGATATAGGTCATCTTCACCTTTTAAGGAATAATTTTTCACTGCATAAAAAACGGGTCTTCTTTTTTTTCGCATGGCAGGGGATACAGAAGGACACGCCCATCACACAACCTTTAAATGGTAATATAGTGAAACCCTCGATCAGGTGGATTATGAAACAAAAAGGAGAAAATAAAAAAGTTACAAAAAAAGTACTGATTGTTATCGCTCCTGAGAAATTCAGAGATGAAGAACTAGGAGACCCCATTGCTTATTTTGACAAGGTTGGAGTGGATTATGATCTGGTCTCTACAAAGACGGGTCTGGTTCGGGGAATGCTTGGAGATGAAGTACTGGTTGATAAGACCTTTACTGATATTTCTCATCAGGGAATTTCTTCATACGACGCGATAATGATTGTCGGTGGCGGAGGATCCCCTACACACCTCTGGGATAATCGCCAGTTACATGCAATTATTCAGGATTTTGAGGCAAATGAAAAGATAATCGGAGCGATTTGTCTCTCTCCCGTTGTCCTGGCCCATGCAGGTTTGTTACAGGATAAAAAGGCGACGGTCTTTATTGACGATACTGCAATAAAAGAGATACAACAGGGAGGAGCAATCTTTACACCACTACCGGTTGTAGTTGATGGTCGTATAGTAACGGCAAATGGACCGCAGGCCTCAGGAGCATTTGCCGAAAAACTGGTCCGGTTAATGGAAGAATAAAAACCATCCCGATAATTTCCTGCAGAATCTGATATATTTTTTGTGAAATCATCACAAAAGATGAGATCTGACTACTATGCAATCATATGAAACGAAGAACGGTCCAGATTCCCTGATACATTGTTATCCATACCAGGTACATGAGAAGGAACATATCCATATTTTTCGTTTATTAGACTATCCATATCAGATCTGTTCTCCTGTATAAGTGGAGACGAGGATGGTAAAAAACCATATTTCTCTGCGATATCAGCTTTGATAAAGACATCAAGATTGATGCTCCCCATTTTTCCATCCCGATACAGGAAATATGGGAGAAGCCTTTCTTTATTATCCCACCATGAGAACCAGTAGCTATGAACATATGGATACATATAGTACCCAAAAAGACTGGGGTAACTATCGGTATCATGGGTAATAACCATATCCGGATCATTCTGATAGATTATCTCTTCATCAACCCGCTGACCATAAAATGTGAATTTTTCCCATTGATCACCCCGATAGTACCAGGGAAGAGGCCAGTAGGTGTCAGATGCAATAACAACCTTATCAGATAGATCTATAAGATCCATCACTTCTCTGAATTGTTCAGAATTCTGTACCTGCACAATTGGTTCATTTATATCAACCGGAATAAAACAAAGATGCCATGTCATCCCGATAAGATACAAACATATCAAAAGAGAGAGAATCATCTTTTTTGTGCCCATCATATAGACAGCAACAAATATCATTGGCAGGAGCTGGTGAAGCAACAACCAGGGGACTTTCTCACCAATGATTCCGTACACACAAAGGGAAAAAATCATCCAGTACAGGGAAAAGATAAAGAAAAATTCTGTTTTATCTCTATGAATAACAGAAACCGTATCAGTCTTTTGGGGATGTAACTCATTCTTTTCCAGAGATATATCCTGTTTTTTCCTTTTTATGTGCAATACACTATATTGTATCACTGCAAAGAGTGCCAGGAGAAGGACCGGCAGTTCATACATGAGCAGCATCAGGATATAGTAATAAGGCGGTCCACAAAGCCTGCATTCTTCATGCATTGAAGCCCAGTGATCTATTGCCCGAAACCCTGCATTAAAGACCGTTTCAGGTGATGCTCCAAAAGAGGAATAGAAAAGAATTCCAATAAACCCTGCTACAATGATTGCGGGAAAAAGATGCCGAATCCAAAACCTGGGAAGTGAAATCTTTTTTGTTACAAGACATAATAGAAAAAATGACCCAAAGATGAGAAGCGTAATTGGCATATCTTCTTTGCAGGTCATTCCAAGTGCTGCGGTAAGACCAGCTAACGCAGCATAATACCATCGTTCTTTCTCAAACCATGCGAGTACACAGACAATAAAAGCCAGCGTAAAGAAGATCTGAAATATATCATGCCTGAGAAACCGGGAAAAGTAAACCATGTCAGGCGAGACTGCGATAAAAAGTCCTGCAATAATTACCTGGTTTTTAGTAAGATACCCAAGCCGGAATATTGCATAAAGTAAGGGAATTAAGCAGGAACCAAAGATGACCGGCAAAATACGCCCGATAACATCGCTCTCCCCAAAAAGAGAGAACATTACTGCAGTAACGTAATATAAAAAGGGCCCGTGGTACATCGGGTCATAAATATAATTCCCTTTCGTCAGGAGTTCATACACGAACCAGGCATGGATGGCTTCATCATGATGATACAGTTTCAGGTCAAGAAAAAGTATTCTGACCAGAAACGTTACCAGGAAAATGAGGAGAAGAAGCCTCCCAGCAGAGGCATTGGTGTAGATATTACGTATAGATTCCGCGGCCTTCACACCGCTACCCCTCTGACATTAACTCTCTAATACAATCTCGATTCCGATATCTTTCGGAACCTGGGTTCGCATCAGCTGGCGCAGAGCACGCTCATCTGCGTCGATATCAATCAATCGCTTATGTACACGCATCTGCCAGCGGTCCCATGTCGCTGTACCCTCTCCATCAGGACTCTTCCTGATAGGAACAACCAGTTTTTTGGTTGGAAGGGGAATGGGACCCGCCAGATTGACACCAGTACGCTCGGCAATCTCTCGAATCTTGTCACATACTTCTTCGACTTTACGATAATCGGTACCGGTTAAACGGATTCTGGCTTTTTGCATTTTATACCACCAATAAAAAAGATTAGCGGTATTCTTTCTTAACTATGCCAATGCACATACCTGCTGCTATGGTTGATCCCATATCACGGATTGCAAATCTGCCCAACTGGGGGATTTCTTTAGCATTCTCAAGAACAAGCGGCTTTGTTGGACGACATTTTACAATTGCAGCATCGCCGGCTTTTAAGAAGGTTGGATTTTCTTCAAGCGTTTCGCCAGTGCGTGGATCCAGTTTCTTTACCAGTTCTGTAAAGGTGCAGGCGGTCTGTGATGTGTGGCAGTGAAATACCGGGGTATATCCAACAGTAATTGCACTTGGATGCTGAAGAATGACTATCTGTGCAGTAAATTCATCTGCAACTGATGGTGGATTATCAGCCGGACCACAGCAGTCACCACGGCGAACATCATCTTTACCGATACCACGGACATTAAACCCGATATTGTCACCTGGTTCTGCCTGTGCTATCTCTTCATGGTGCATCTCAATGGATTTACATTCTCCACTCTTATTCATTGGCATAAACGTAACATTCATACCTTTCTTGAGGATACCAGTCTCAACACGACCGACCGGAACAGTACCGATACCAGATATTGAGTATGCATCCTGAATAGGAATACGAAGAGGCTTATCAGTTGGTTTAGGGGGTAATGTAAGTTCGTCAAGAAGCCCAAAGAGTGGTTTGCCTTTATACCAGGGGGTGTTTTCGCTGTTTTTGATCATATTGTCACCCTCCATAGCACTGATAGGAACGAATGCTACAGTATCAGGATTTGTTCCTACCATCTTAAGCAGGTTGGACATCTCCTTTTTGACTTCATTGAACCGCTCTTCTGAGTACTTGGATGCATCCATCTTATTAACTGCAATAATAAGCTGATTGATACCAAGCGTTTTTGAGAGAAAAACATGTTCTTTGGTCTGTTCCATAACACCATCAGGAGCTGCAACAACAATGATTGCAGCATCTGCCTGGGATGCACCTGTAATCATGTTCTTAACAAAGTCACGGTGACCTGGGCAGTCAACAACCGTGAAGTAGTACTTGGGTGTATCAAATCGCTTGTGAGCAATATCAATTGTAATACCACGTTCACGTTCTTCCTTTAAGTTGTCCATAACCCAGGCAAACGCAAAGGAACCCTTACCCTTTGATTCTGCTTCTTTTCTGAAGTTTTCTATAATGTGTGCCGGGACAGCGCCGGTCTCAAACATGAGACGGCCTACAGTCGTTGACTTTCCGTGGTCAATATGTCCAATGACCGCGAGGTTCATGTGGGGCTTGTCACTTGCCATAATCTGAATATCCTCCAATTCCTCCGCAAAATCATTACCTGCAAATAAACAGCTAATTTACGCGAGTATTACTTATTGGATAGCCATCATTATTAACCGTTTCGCTTCTTTCAGAATCTCAATTATTGCCTTCAATTGCAGAATAGATACTGGAGACACAATAATTAGATATCACTTAGGTAATAAGATAAGAGGAGATATGAAATCTCTTACAATTTTACGAAAAGAAGGGTCAGACCGTGCACATGTTGAATGCGCTATGGGTATTGTTTCAGTACATACGAAATGTGGATATTGCAAGCATTGCAGGGGAATTAAGGTTGGAGCGCGTGTCATGCCATCTCCATATGAAAAAGCAGGTGCGCAGATTCAGTCAGGTTCACTCCCTCCTGAAGCCTACATGGAAGCTGCCCTTACATTTAACACACTCGTCAGAGATGGCAGTGAGGTTGTGTGTGATGATGATAAGAATACCGGGTATGTATCCCGATATTAACAGGTGAATCACTTCTCCAACTCTGCGATGTTTCACAACATGAGGCAGTGCCGGCTTTACAAAAATCTATCACAGTGAAATGTGATTGCATACCAAATGGATTATACCTGCAAAAGAGCGCAGAACACAGGTGATATACAAAGAGAACCAGTAGCACTCATGGCAATCAGGAGGAAGACAAGAGAACGTGTTATCTCACCAGTAGCACCAACAACATCTCCATTTGCTCCCCCAAATGCCTTAATTGCGATAATTCGCATGATACACGATACTATAATAGTCATAATAAGAATTACAGGAAACAAAAGTTGTACCTCTGGAATCAGGATGAGTGGTACCAGAAGCATGGTAGATAACAGTAAAAACCACTTTTTAGACTGGCTGTGCAGATATGAATGAATACCATCATGAAACGGTGGTGCAATCACTGTCATCCATGCCATCGCATACCGGGAAAACACCTCCCCATACAGAACTGAAACTACTACCATAAGAGAACTCATGGATGAGAGGGCAGCATACATAAGGAGCATGACTGATGCTCCTGCTGCCACCCCTCCTGCACCAACGGTCTGGTCAGTTAAAGCAGTGATTCGTTTAGAACGATCTCCATGTGCCATTAATCCATCTCCGAGATCTAAAAGACCATCAAAGTGATTGGCTCCGGTTAGGATAAGGATGAGAATAAGAGCTATTGCAGCAGATGTCCCCCCCGGTAATGGAAGCAGGATAAGAATTCCTGCGGTTATCCCTCCGGTTATGTATCCTGCCAGCGGGTAGAGCCAGGAAGAAATGGCAAACGCATCAAAGTCCTGATTCCTCCCAAGCGGTAATCGTGTGGTAAACTGAAGGAGAGCAAGGATGGAAGTAATGAGAGAAAACCGTTTTTTCATTATCAATCACTGATTTAGGACACATGCTGAGGAACAATGGCCTGTTGACAGACACAACCTGCAACCAGACCGGCAATTGCATCATCAAGAAAAGGCCCCAGTTCTCTGATAATCCCGGGTTTATTCTGGTCATACGTAGTAAATGCAAATTTTCCCCTGGGACCTGCTATTATCTGTGCGATTGCAATTCCTATGAACTCATCAGAAAGGAGCCATATGGGATCATCTGCAATTTCTGAATTTTGTCTCTTTGCAATGAGTTCATCTTCAAGAAGGATGGCAGCAAGAAGAAGTGATGACACATTAGGATCAGAGAGAAAATGTTCAATCCTTCGGGTTATTTCTGTTATATCTGGTGGTTTTGTAGAAATCAGGTGCGCAAGTTCGCTCCCTGCGGCTGCAATATCGGGAATGAAAATACCCAAACAAATCAACCGCTCCTGTATCTCAAACATTACTTTCATGATCCGATCCTGGCAGAGTTAAGTATTCCCATCCTTGGTTTTGCAATCTCATGGTATGCCAGCGTAATATTGATGTCTTTTCCATAACGATATATAAATCATGCCTTTTGTCTCTATAAAATCAGATTTCATTCCAAATAATCCTATTTTTTGTGGAATACTGGCAAATACTCTTTTATCAACGGTCCCAGGTCTTTCAGGAGCAGGACCTAATCCACAGGGAACCCTTCTCACGCCGATTCTGGATGCAGAACTGATACTAAACGGGGCCATTACAAGCTGCGATGCTACTCCAAATACACCAACCGGATGCCCCACTCCTGCATCTATCACCTGTTCAATGATGCAGCTCTGTCAGCTGACACCTCTCTTTATCAATGCAGGTCTTGTCCATACTCCAACGATTCCATGCATGGACGTATATGGGAAAGCGGGTCTTGATCCACGATATCATGATGCAGTACCAGACGCTGAGCAGCTGTTTCTCAAGGGAAAGCAGATAGGAACTTATCTATCAGCTTCACATGATCTCATCGTCCTTGGTGAATCGGTTCCAGGGGGGACAACAACAGCGTTATGTATACTCAGAGCGCTTGGTTATCCTGCACAGGTTAGTAGTGCCTTTGCCAAAAATCCCAATGAATTAAAAGAATCGATTGTGACAGATGTTCTTACCAGGCTTCATATCGGTACCAAAATAGATGGAATATCACTTATCACAAAAACAGGGGATCCTATGATGGCGGTTGCTGCCGGAATCGCTGCATCATTCACAAAAAAATTATACTTTGCAGGGGGTACCCAGATGCTTGCAGTCTGTGCTGTATTGAAAATTATGAATATACCACTTCCTGATGTCATCACTACCATTTACGTATCAGAAGATGTATCAGCGAATGTCTGTACGATTGCACAAGCCATAGGAGTCAGGATGATAATTGTAGACCCTGACTTTGGGAGACTCTCACATGATGGGTTGAAGCGCTACTGCATCGGGGAAGTCAAGGAAGGTATGGGTGCCGGAGGTGCAATGTATCTGGCACATATGATGGGGTACACACCTGATTGTATCAGAAGTTCTATCCTCCAGACCGTACAAATTTTTTCTCCATACCCTTCATCCTCACAGTAAGTAACTGAATCGGGTAATATTACAGGCTTTCTCACACCAAATTTTATCGAAGAAACAAAATAAATTTGTTGATTATTGTTCCAGATATAAGAGGGAGATCTGCTCCTATTTGATTCTGATAGGATTGGATCATTGCGATTATATTATTTATATAATACTATACCTATAAGCCGATCATGTGACTAACTTAAGTGATCCTGTTGCTAATAATATGCTGCAGATGCGTCCCATATATGTTGTCAATAATTTTGGACAATTTAATCATCTGATCATCCGATCACTTCGTGATCATGATATTGATGCGAAACTTATCCCAAACACAACTCCTCCTGATGATATTACTGAAGGATGCCGGGGGATTATTTTGGGAGGAGGGCCGGATCTGTCACGTATTGGTAATTGTATATCATACCTTGATGCAGGGGTTCCTGTTCTTGGCATATGTCTTGGTCTGCATATCATAACCATCAGCAGGGGAGGGACTGTTCGACCCGGAGTAAAAGGCGGATATGGTGCAATTGACGTGATTGTTCAGAATGATGAGTCCATCCTTTCCGGGTATCCGCAACAAATGCAGGTCTGGGCATCTCATGCTGATGAAGTACAAGAAATCCCGCCCGGATTCATCAGGCTTGCAACCTCATCTATCTCCCCGTTTGAAGCAATTGCAAGTACAGACAATCAGATATTTGGAATACAGTGGCACCCGGAAGTCAGCCATTCCTTTGAAGGATTCCGTGTCTTTGAAAATTTTGACTTGATAACACAGGAATCATGAATTACGGTACGAGAGAAAGACATACCTGCCTTACCTCAATCGCAACTGAAATACAGCGGTTGGGATTTCAATGTGTCGGATGTGGTGAATGCTGCACCGATACAGATGAGGGATCTGCTCTGGTTATGGTCTCACCCGATGAAATTCGGGCAATCATGAAGGTCACA
>Ga0268285_1000599_pt1 | contig 20338 bp, 21 predicted proteins | sample saktaG_2_FD_190144 | JGI IMG/M metagenome (GOLD analysis project Ga0268285, IMG submission 190144) | Saline water microbial communities from Sakinaw Lake, British Columbia, Canada - sak_2013_06_06_120m | ecosystem: Environmental > Aquatic > Non-marine Saline and Alkaline > Saline ... | reverse complement strand
TTATGCCTTTTCAGTTGTTCGGCAGTTTGTAGGGCATGGTGTTGGTTTCTCCTTACACGAGGACCCTTCGGTTCCGAATTTTGGTAATAAAGGACAAGGCATAAGACTTATAAAGGGAATGACATTTGCAATAGAACCTATGGTTAATGAAGGAACTCATGAGGTTAATATTTTAAATAATGGTTGGACCGTTGTAACGAATGATAGTAAGCTATCTTCTCATTATGAACATACAATTGCTATTACTGAAGATGAACCTATAATTCTAACATTACCTTAGGGGGGAATAATTAATGGATATTCAAAAGGCTGATGTGGTATTATCAAAAGTTGGGAGAGATAAAGGTAGACTTTTCTTTGTTTTTGACATCGTTGATAAAAACTATGCATTAATTGCCGATGGAAAGATAAGAAGGGTTGATAAGCCCAAAAAAAAGAAACTAAAGCATTTATCTTTTTCTACGAACAAAGATACAGCCATTAGGCAAAAGATATTGAATGGCGAAAAGATTTGTGATGTTCAGCTCCGCAAAATATTAAATCAGTTTGATATCCAATAGGATAAGGAGGGATTCTACTTGTCAAAGGATGATGTAATTGAGTTTGAAGGCGTTGTTTTGGAAGCTCTTCCAAATGCAATGTTCTTAGTTGAATTGCCAAATGGGCACAAGATTATGGGACATATTTCTGGAAAGTTAAGGATGCATTATATAAAAATTCTTCCAGGAGATAAAGTTACTGTTGAAATGAGTCCTTATGACCTTACAAAAGGTAGAATTACATGGAGAGCTAAGTAGTGGCGAATTCCATATTCACCCGTATGCAATAAGCAAGAGAAAAGATAAAAGAGAAAATATGATGAAATTCATATATATAAATGCAAAGGTTGTAAGGAGGTATATAAAATGAAGGTTAGACCTTCGGTAAAACCAATATGCGAAAAGTGCAAAATCATCAAGAGAAAAGGTGTAGTAATGGTGATTTGTGTAAATCCAAAACATAAGCAGAAACAGGGCTAAGCATTAGAATTATAGCCTGTGCGGCTGTGTGCTTTGCACAAGCAGGCTAATTTAATGAATTAAAACTGTGAAAGCGACATATTATCAGGAGGTGCAATAAAAAAATGGCGAGAATTGCCGGTGTTGACTTACCTAAAGAAAAAAGAGTTGAAATAGGGTTAACTTATATTTTCGGTGTTGGAAGAAAACATGCTGTCGAAGCCTTAAAGGCTTGTGGCATTAATCCAGACACCAGAATAAAAAATTTGACTGAAGATGAAATATCTAAGATCAGGGAATTCTTAGACAAAACATATGTAGTTGAGGGTGACCTTCGTAGAAATGTTGCTCTTAACATAAAACGACTTATTGAAATAGGTTGTTATCGTGGAGTTAGACATAGAAAAGGCTTACCTGTTAGAGGCCAGAGAAGCAAAACTAATGCCAGAACACGCAAGGGTGGTAAGAAAACCATTGCAAATAAGAAGAAATAGGGCAGGAGGAAAACAATAATGGCTAAAACAACTACGAAAAAGGCTACAAGAAAGCGTCGTGACCGTAAGAATATTGAAAAAGGTGCAGTACACATTCGGTCATCTTTTAATAATACTCTTGTTACAATAACAGATGTAAATGGGAATGCCTTGTCATGGGCATCAGCTGGTGGTTTAGGTTTTAGAGGTTCAAAAAAATCAACGCCATTTGCATCACAAATGGCGGCAGAAACAGCTGCAAAGGCAGCTATGGAACATGGGCTAAAGTCGGTTGAGGTTTTTGTTAAGGGTCCTGGTTCTGGTCGTGAAGCGGCAATTCGTGCTTTGCAAACAGCTGGACTTGAGATAAATATGATTAAGGATGTTACTCCAATACCTCATAATGGTTGCAGACCGCCAAAGAGAAGACGCGTTTAATAATTACAATTGGGAGGTGTGTTTAAAGAATGGCAAGATATACAGGTGCAGTATGTAGACAATGCAGAAGAGAAGGTCAAAAGCTTTTTTTGAAGGGCGAAAGATGTTATACAGATAAATGTGGATTAGTTAGAAGAGCATATGCTCCAGGTCAGCATGGCCAAAGAAGAAAGAAATTATCAGAATACGGTTTACAACTTCGCGAAAAACAAAAGGCAAGACGATTTTATGGTGTTCTTGAGAGCCAATTTGAAAAATATTTTGTTATGGCAGAACATCAACAAGGGATGACAGGTGAAAATTTGCTTAGAATATTGGAAAGCAGATTAGATAATGTTGTTTACAGATTAGGATTTGCTATGTCCAGACCAGAGGCAAGACAATTAGTTAATCATGGTCATTTTACAGTTAATGGTAAAAAGGTTGATATTCCTTCCTATCTAATAAAAGAAGGAGATGTTATAGCTATTAAGGAAAGCAGTAAAGGTTCTGAAAAGATTAAAGCAATATTAGAGATTAATCAAAACAGACCAGTTCCAAAGTGGCTTGAAATTAATTGGGAGATCGCAGAAGGAAAAGTTGTTAATCTTCCAACAAGAGAAGATATTGATCTACCAGTTGAGGAGCATTTAATAGTTGAACTATATTCTAAATAAAAAATGCCCTTAAAAAATATTTAAATAAAATGGCAAATACTTGCCAAATAATAGGAGGGTTTGCTTAATGATAGATATAGAAAAGCCAACAATTGAGGTTGCAGAAATATCTGATGATGGGAATTATGGAAAATTTATAGTAGAACCACTTGAAAGAGGTTATGGGATAACACTTGGTAATTCACTTAGAAGAATTCTTCTTTCAACATTGCCTGGAGTAGCACCTACATCAATAAAGATTGATGAAATTTCGCATGAGTTTTCAATAATTCCAGGAGTAAAAGAAGATGTAACTGAAATTATATTAAATGTTAAAGGATTAATTGCTAAACTTTATTCAGATGGACCAAAGATAGTTTATATTGAAGCTGAAGGTGAATGCGTAGTTAAGGCTAAAGATATTAAATGCGATTCTGAAGTTGAAATTTTAAATGGAGATATGCACATAGCAACTTTGAATTCCGATGGTCGGTTAAATGTAGAAATTACTTTGAATAATGGCAGAGGATATGTTTCTGCTGAAAGAAATAAGCAAACAAATTATTCAATTATAGGTGTAATTCCAATAGACTCAATATATACACCAGTTGTTAAGGTTAATTATTCAATAGAAAATACCCGTGTGGGACAAATAACCGATTTTGATAAACTTTCATTAGAAATTTGGACAAATGGAGTTTTAACTGCTCAAGAAGCTGTATCAAAGGCGGCAAATATTATGAGTGAACATTTAAAGTTGTTTATTGATTTATCTGGAGAACTTGCTGATAATGGAGTATGGACAGAACCTAAGGAAACAGGAAAGGAAAAGGTTCTTGAAATGACAATTGAAGAATTAGAACTTTCTGTGCGTTCCTATAATTGCTTAAAAAGAGCTGCTATCAATACTGTTGAGGATCTTACAACTAAGACAGAAGACGATATGATGAAGGTTCGTAATTTGGGTAAAAAATCACTTGACGAAGTTATTCATAAGTTAGCTTCACTTGATTTACAACTTGCAAAGGAAGAGGAGTAAAAAATAATTACACTCAAAACAAATAGATGAACAAGGAGGTATTTTGAATGCCAGGTATACGAAAATTAGGAAAACCAACTGACCAAAGAATGGCAATGTTAAGAGGAATGGTTACGTTTTTTTTAGAAAAAGGTTCAATGGAAACAACAGTTGCAAGAGCAAAAGAGGTTCGAAGTCTTGCTGAAAAAATGATTACTCTTGGAAAAGAAAATACATTACACTCACGACGTCAGGCTCTTAGTTTTATTACTAAGGAAGATGTTGTAAAGAAACTTTTTGATGAGATAGCTCCAAAGTATGAGGAAAGAAATGGCGGATACACTCGCATATTAAAAACTGGACCGAGACGTGGCGATTCGGCTGAAATGGCAATACTTCAATTAGTATAATATATAAAAAAATAAAGGATTGTGCATTTTTGCACAATCCATTTATTTTATCGCTCAATTTTGGCAATTAATATAGATATAATTTAAAGTATAAATTCACACAATTTTTTTATTTTCTAATCTTAACTTATCTGCTAAGAGAGCAATAAATTCAGAATTTGTTGGTTTGCCTCTTGCATTTGATATTGTGTATCCAAATGTATTTTGTAAGGTATCAATATTTCCTCTTTGCCATGCTACTTCAATTGCATGACGAATTGCTCGTTCAACTCTTGAAGGAGTGGTAGAAAATTTATTAGCAATAGAAGGATATAATACTTTGGTAATAGCATTAATAACATCACTATTTTCAATAGCCATCATAATAGAAGCACGAATATATTGATAGCCTTTAAGATGTGCAGGAATGCCCATATCTAAAATAAGCATTGTAATTTCAGTTTCTAAATCTTTTGTTGAAACAAGTAATCTATTAACAATTGCTTGGTTGTCAATATTTATATAATTAACTCTATTATTTGTTTGTGCAATATCGCTTTGGTGATTTGGAAATAAGTCATTAATTCTATGAGCTAATATATCAAAATCATAAGGTTTTAATAAATAGTATGAAGCACCCCATTTTGAACATTCTCTATAAGAATACTCGTTTGACATAACAGTTGAAATAATGAATGCCGGTTTTTTTTCTAAATTACTTGAAGTAATAGAACGAAGAACTCCAATACCATCAATGCCAGATAAAATAAGGTCAAGCACAACAACATCAGGTTTCTCATCTAAGATTACTTGTAAAGCAGTGTGCCCATCTCCGACGGTGCCAATAACCTCAAAATTTCTAAGTTTAAGTTCTTCAGAAGAAAGAAAGCGGAAAGATGGATTGTCATCAACAATTAATACTTTAATTTTGTCTTTCATTTTTATATAACCTCCAACATAAATTTTTGTCAATAAAAATATACCATATATTGTAAAATAAAGCAATAGTTAACTAAAAATAATACAAAAAAAATTTCGACAAATTAATTGAAAATTCGACTATAAAACTTATTTAACATTTCATTATTTATTTTAATCATATCATATCTAAATTTTTATCAAATGTCAACAATATTCATTCAAATTTCGACTATCATTACATATTATTACAATATAGCAATATATATTTTTAAAATAATATAAAAAAAAATCGACAAAATATTTATAAAACGACTTTTATTATGGAGATTAGAAGTATGTTATATTTATTCTTTTATTTTTATTAGTAATAATACTATTATTTTCAAAAATAATATCTTTAATCTTGATAGAAGTCAATAATATATCTGGCAAATCGTTAATATTTATATCATAATAGTTATATAATACTATTTATTTAATTGATAATTCAATAATAAATTCATTAAAATGGAACATAACTCACAATAACTATTGAAATATGGAACATATTTTTAGATAATTTAATATATTTATCTTAAAATAATTTTTTTTAATAATAGTTATTATTCATAGTAAAAATAAAAAAAAGTCGGATTGGTTACCAACTTTAAAAAAAAAAATTTTTTTACTTGTTTAACTAAATATGCGAATAATTAAATTAGGCAACTTTATTCAAATAATTACTTCCCTCTAACATATTTTCAATGAATATTCCAAATCCTTTGGTAGGGTCGTTAACTAAAACATGAGTTACAGCACCGATTAATTTTCCATTTTGAATAATTGGGCTTCCCGACATTCCTTGAACTATACCACCAGTTATCGATAAAAGTTTCTTGTCGATAATCTTAATAATCATATTTTTTGAAGGGGTGATCCCATTTCGGTAAACTCTGATAATTTCTACATTAAAATACTCAGGTTTTGTTCCATTTACGGTACTAATAATTTGAGCATTACCTTCTTTTATCTCTTGTTTAAATGCTAAATTTAGAGCATTTGAATTTGCCTTATAATTTATAATCTTACCAAATATACCTTGCTCAGTATTCAAGGAAAGTTCTCCAAAAATAGTATCTTCTAAGAAAATTCCTTTTAATTCTCCAGGTTCGCCATTTTCTCCTTTTTTTGCACTATTTATTTGTGCAACAAAAATGGTAGCTTTATTGAGAGGGAGTAAGTCGCCAGTATCAACATCGCATATTCCATGACCTAAGCCAGCAAAGCTATTATTTTGAGGGTCGATATAAGTTATAGTTCCAATACCTGCCGTGCTATCGCGGATCCATGCACCGATTTTAAAAAGTTCATCACGGCTTGATTTTTTTGGAGTTACTTTTGCTATAAAGGTAGAAATATTGCGTTTTACATAAAAGCTAAGGGCTTTACCTTCGCATTTTTCTACAATTTTAGAAACCTCCTCAATAGTATTGACACTTTTATCATCAATAGCTAAAATGATATCTCGAACCCTAATACCTGCATAATAAGCAGGATTTTCATCCCCATTATTTGTTTTTACATCTGACATTCCAACAATCATAACTCCTTTAGTAAAAAATTTAATACCAAATGTTTGACCACAAGGTATAAGCTTTTTATTGGGAAGAATAGTAATGCCAATCTTTTTTACTGGAAATATTCCAAATAAAAGGAGGTCAGTTTCATAGCTGTTGTTTAAAATATTTTCTTTGTCTTTTTCAGATACTGAAAAAATCGATGGGAATGCAGTTATGCTTTTTTGCATATTAATCTCATTTTGATAGATATTTTGTGGTTCTTCTATAATTTTCATTGTAATAATTGCAGTTAAAACCACAAAAATAATAAGGATTGTAGTAACAAAAAAAAAATTGTTTCGTTCGAACATCTGTGTCACAAACTCCTTTTGCATAAATCCGCATAATTATTTTACCCAAAGTATTTGAAAAAACTTATATTTTATTATATAATATTTTGGAAATGAAATATTTGGATGGTGTTTTTTATGCGTGTTGCAATAATTGGGTCAAGAAGTGCTATTAATAGTGATTATAAAATTTTAAAAAAATACATTCCTGCAAACACATCTGAAATTGTAAGTGGTGGAGCAAAAGGAATTGATAGTTTAGCCAAGAGGTATGCTTTAGAGAATTCATTAATGTATAAAGAGTTTTTGCCAAATTATGAGGACCAAAGTTTAAATGATAAAAAAATGGCACCACTTATAAGAAACAAACTAATTGTTGATTATTCTGATTTTGTTTTAGCTTTTTGGGATGGGATTTCAAGAGGAACAGCTTATACTATTGATTATTGTATTAGAAAATACAAACCTGTTAGAGTCTATATTTTGAGTAAGGAAAGAGAGAAAGTTTGAAAAAGATAAGCAGCACATTTGGTCGTTGTCGGCTCAAAAACACACTCAACATATATTAAATATGCCATCGTGCGTTTTCTCACCTTACGCCTACAACTGCACTACTTCTCTTTTCCAAACAGTTTTGTGCCTCAAAGGAAGGAAAATGGTCATAATTATGAAAATTTCAACGAAAGGGAAATATGCAATTGAAACTAATTAGACCTTACTGAACAACTCACAAGTGAGTTATTCAGTAAGCCCTAATTATTGAATATAATGCATTTATCTTTAAAAAAAAAAATAATTTGGAGGAAAAAAATATGTCAGAAAAAAAATTAAGATTTGAAACATTACAAGTCCACGCAGGTCAAAAACCAGACCCAACAACAGGTTCAAGAGCAGTACCCATTTATCAAACCACATCATATGTATTTAATAGTACCGAACATGCAGAAGATTTATTTGCTTTAAAAGAAAGTGGAAACATTTATACAAGAATTATGAACCCAACCACAGATGTATTGGAACAAAGAATAGCAGTGCTTGAAGGGGGAAAAGCGGCATTAGCAGTTGCCTCAGGTGCGGCTGCAATAACTTATTCTATACTTAACATTGCAAGTGCAGGGGATGAAATTGTTTCAGCTTCAACCCTTTACGGCGGCACATACAATCTTTTTTCAACCACACTTCCACGATTGGGTATTAAAACAATCTTTGTTGACCCTGATAATACTGATAATTTTGCAAAAGCAATTACAGAAAAAACAAAGGCTTTATACATTGAATCAATTGGAAATCCGTCAACAAATTTAATTGATATTGAAAAGGTTGCTAATATAGCACATAAAAATGGCATTCCTTTAATTATTGATAATACCTTTGGAACTCCTTACTTAATTAGACCAATTGAATTTGGTGCCGATATAGTAGTTCACAGTGCAACAAAATTTATAGGCGGACATGGAACATCTATTGGTGGACTAATTGTAGACGCAGGCAATTTTGATTGGGGAAAGAGTGGAAAGTTCCCGGGCTTTACAGAGTCGGACAGTAGTTATCACGGCATTAGATATTGGCAGGATATTGGTAACATAGCCTTTATAATTAAGGCAAGAGTGCAATTATTAAGAGATACAGGTGCTTGCCTTAGTCCGTTTAATTCTTTCTTGTTGCTTCAAGGATTGGAAACATTATCTTTACGAATAGAAAGACATATAAGCAATGCAGAGAAAATTGCAAAGTATTTATTTACAAATAAAAAAGTTAAATGGATAAATTATCCCACATTACCAAACAGCAAATACAATGAACTTGCAAAAAAATATTTTCCTAAGGGTGTTGGCTCAATATTTACATTTGGAATTAAAGGTGGAGAGAAGGAAGCTAGAAAGTTTATTGATAGTTTAGAAATATTTTCTCATCTTGCTAATGTTGCCGATGCTAAATCTTTAGTTATTCATCCTGCTTCTACTACCCATCAGCAGTTATCAGATGAACAACAAAAAGGTGCAGGAGTTACAAAAGATTTAATTAGATTATCAATAGGTATTGAAAATGTAGACGATTTAATTGATGATATTGAACAAGCACTTATAAAAGCAACAAAATAAATTATTAATTTAAAAAATCGCCGAAAGGCGATTTTTTTGCGTTAAATTATGGTATTTTTCTAAAATTAGTTATATAATATAAAAAAAGATTTGTGGAGGAATGCAATATGATTACCATTAAAAATGTCAACAAAAGCTATGACAAAAAGGTCAAAGCAGTTGATAACGCAAATTTAGAAATTAGGCAAGGCGAAATATTTGGCTTTTTAGGTCCTAATGGTGCTGGTAAAACAACAACTATTAAATTGTTAACAGGAATTTTAATTCCTGATAGTGGAGAAATTACAATTAATGGAGTGGATATATCAAAAGAACCATTAAAAGCAAAACGCCAATTTGGCTATGTTCCTGATGACCCTAATGTTTTTCTGCGATTAAAGGGAATTGAATATCTTAAATTTATGGCTGATATTTATGGTGTTGAGCCATCAATAAGAGTAGAACAAGTTGAAAAATTGGCAAAAGCACTTGAAATGGATACTGCTTTAAATGATAAAATTCAAAGTTATTCTCACGGAATGAGACAAAAGATTGTATTAATGGGTGCTTTACTTCATAACCCTGCTGTTTGGATTTTAGATGAGCCTATGACAGGGCTTGACCCAAAATCAGCATTTGCATTAAAAGAGATGATGAGAGAGCAAACAAACAGTGGCAAAACCGTGTTTTTTTCAACTCATGTGCTTGAAGTTGCCGAAAAAATTTGTGATAGATTAGCAATAATTAATAAAGGTAAAATCTTATTTTGTGGCACACTCTCTGAAATGAAAGAACAAATGAAGGAAAATTCTTCTCTTGAAAAAATGTTTTTGGAGTTAGTCGAAGAAAACTGAAACCAAGTAACAAGTAACAAGTAACAAGTAACAAGTAATATTTTTCACTTTCAAAAGGGGGTTAAATTATGTCATCAATTAAACGAATGCTTTTGCTTGCAAAAACAATAACAAGAACTACTGATTTCGGAATATCATTTGGAAGAAAGAAAAAAGACTTAAACAAAAAAGGAACAAACATTGTCGGAATAATTATTTTAGGATTAGTTTTTCTTTATTTTGCAGGTATTATTTTATTTATATCAGTTAAATTTTTTGATTTTTTAAAGTTATTTGGAATGCAATCGGCAATGTTAGGATATTCAGCATCACTTTTTTCATTTATAATTTTCTTTTTTGGGATATTTTATATTATAAGTGTCTTTTATTTTACAAGTGATATAGAGCATTTATTATCACTGCCTTTTAATGCATGGGAAATCATCGGGGGCAAATTTCTTTCAGTAATAATATATGAGTATATAACTACTTCATTAGTGTTAATCCCTTTCTTCGTCTATGGCTTTTTAAATGGAGAGGGAATACTATTTTATCTTTATTCAATTGTTATAATGCTTTTATTACCAATAATACCTCTTGCACTAACTGCTGTAATAATTATGCCAATTATGCGTTTTGTAAAGTTTGCTCGAAACAAGGATTTATTTAATATGATTTCGGGTGTATTAGTAATGGCGATAGCATTATCATTTAATTTTTATTTTCAAAGTATGTTTACAAATGAAACTGATTTAGGTAATGTAGTTAATGCAGGAGGAGAAAAACTCGTGCAAATTACTTCTGCAATTTTCCCTGGAACTGTTTTTGCTGGGCAGAGTTTAGCATCAGCATCAAATATAAATGGATTAATATATATTGTTCTTTTATTTTTAGCTTGTGTTATAGCTTTTTCTTTGGTTTTACTATTGGCAAACTTTTTATATTTAAAAGCGGCAACTGCAGTTTCTTCTTCAAATGCCTCACATAAAAAGTTAAATAAAATGAATTTAGCTAAAAATTTCGTTAGCACTCCTTCCTTTTTTACTTATATGAAAAAGGACATTTTAATATTAATTAGAACACCAATTTTCTTTATGAATAATGTTTTATTAAATTTTATTTGGCCAATTGTTATATTTATAGCAATGTATAGGATTACACAAAGTCAGGAGCAAGGCAACATTCAACTTTTAATTAAAAGCATAAATTTTTCGGATTTTGATAGCTTAGGGAAAATATTTTTTATTATTTTTGCAGTATCAATTTTCATAGGTGGAATGAATGGAATTACTTCAAGTGCATTGTCAAGAGAGGGAAATTGTTTTAATATTATGAAATTTATTCCAATGTCATATTTTAAACAAATAATTGCTAAAATTAGTGTTGGTTTTATGTTTAGTTTTATTTGTATAATTATAGGTTTGGGAGTTGTATGCTATTTTACTCAACCACCAATTTGGATTATTGTTTTGTCAATAATAATTTGTATTCCCGCTTTGATTTTTACTAATTTATGCGGAATAATTTTTGAACTTTTTTGGCCGAAATTACACTGGGATAATGAACAAAAAGCAGTTAAGCAAAACTTAAATGTAGTATTAGGAATGTTTTTGCCAATTGGTTTAGCTATTCCAATAGTAATATTTGGATTTTTAGTTCCAATGAATTTTTATCTTTCGTATTTCTTATTGCTTGCGGTTGGGTGCATTTTAGATGTAATTGTAATTGTTATTTTAAAAACCATTGTGCCAATGAGGATGAGAAATATAGTATATTAATTTCAGATAAATAACTATTCTCAAATAAAGTTTTCTAAAATCCGCAGAAAGTGTTTTAAAGAGGTGAATATTGATGGATTATAAAGCATTGTTGGATTTTTTCAATAAACTTGACAGGGCATATTTTATTGATAATGAAAATAAAGAATGGGCTCATCTTAATCAAGCTCTGCCTATCGGATACGAACAGACCATCTCACAGCCAAGCCTTGTGCTGGAGATGACTTGTCGGCTCGCTCCCGAAAAAAGCAGCAAAGTGCTTGAAATCGGAACAGGCTCCGGTTATCAGACAGCACTGCTTGCTGAGTTTTCTGAAATGGTGTACACAATTGAGAGAATTCCTGAACTCGCTAAAAAAGCAAAGAAAAAACTAAAAACACTTGGTTACTCCAATATCATCTATAAAACGGGAGATGGCAGTGAAGGCTGGCAAGAAAATGGACCGTATGACAGAATCATTTCAACGGCCGCGGCCGGAAATATACCGCAGGAACTTATTTTTCAGTTAAAACCGGAAGGCAGGATGGTCATCCCCGTTGGACCGCAAAGTCTTCAAGAACTACTGCTGATTACAAAAGATTTAAACGGACAGGTACATACTGTGCCTTTGGAAAAGGTAATATTTGTGGAACTCAAAGGTAAATACGGTTGGAAAGGTGTCTGAAGAATTGACAAACTTCTTAAAATAAGATAAGATTTGAAAAAGAATTAATAAAAATCGGTGTTGTTATAATTGAATATATTTGAAAACTTAAAAATAAAATGTCTTGAATGTAATAAAGGTTGCTTTGGAAATATTCATAAAGGCATATCTATAAAATGCGTTAAAGGTCAGATTATTTAGTGTTGAAAGGTTGTAATATAAAATGGATATTTTAGGAACATTACAAAAGGAATTTAATTTAAAGATGGTTCAAGTTGAAAGCACAGTTAAACTAATTGATGAGGGGAATACTATTCCCTTTATTGCCCGTTACAGAAAAGAGGTTACAGGCTCTTTAGATGACAATGTTTTAAGAGATTTAAACGATAGATTAAGTTATCTAAAAAATTTAGAAAAAAGAAGAAACGAAGTCATTTCATCTATTGAAGAGCAGGGTTTGATGACAGACGAGATTAGAACAGCATTAGATAAGTGTGTAACCTTAACCGAAATTGAGGATATTTACAGACCATTTAAGCCAAAGAAAAGAACAAGGGCAACCATAGCAAAGGAAAGAGGATTAGAGCCACTTGCAATATTGTTTTATGAACAAAAGGAAATGGAGAAATCTCCGCAAGAGTTAGCAGAACCTTTTATAAATGCTGAAAAAGAAGTAAATACTGCCCAAGATGCAATAAATGGAGCAAGCGATATTATTGCAGAAATTATTTCAGATAATGCGGAATATCGAAAACTAATTCGTGAGAAGACATTTTTATCAGCAACTTTGATTTCAAAGGGAATAAAGCCTGAAGAAAGTGTTTATTCACTTTATTATGAATACGAGGAAATGCTAAAAAATATGGCACCTCATAGAATTTTAGCAATTAACAGGGGAGAAAACGAGGAGTTTTTAAGTGTTTCAATTAATTGTGACCAAGGGGAGATAGTTTCATATTTAAAAAGCAAGGTTATTACTAATGATTTGAGTACAGTTGTAAATGTTATAGAGGGTGCAATAGTAGATGCATATAAACGATTAATTGCCCCTTCTATTGAAAGAGAATTAAGAAACGATTTAACCGATAAGGCTTCAGACCAAGCAATTAGAATATTTGCACTAAATTTGAAAAATCTATTATTACAGCCACCCTTAAAGGGAAAGACAGTTTTGGGACTTGACCCTGCATATAGAACAGGCTGTAAAATAGCAGTGGTTGACGAAACAGGCAAGGTTCTTGATACTACAGTCATATATCCAACTCCACCTCAAAGCAAAGTTGAGGAAGCTAAGGAAACATTAAAAAAATTGATAAAAAAACATAAGGTAGAAATTATTTCAATAGGTAATGGAACGGCTTCAAAGGAAAGCGAAATATTTGTTGTTAGTTTAATAAAAGAATTAAAAACAAAGGTTTCTTATATAGTTGTTTCAGAAAGCGGAGCATCTGTTTATTCGGCTTCAAAATTGGCATCAGAAGAATTTCCACAATTTGATGTTTCAATAAGAAGTGCAGTTTCAATAGCAAGAAGATTGCAAGACCCTCTTGCAGAATTGGTGAAAATAGACCCAAAGGCTATTGGAGTTGGGCAGTATCAACACGATATGAAACCGTCAAAGTTATCAGAGAGTTTAGGTGGAGTAGTTGAAAATTGTGTTAATAGTGTTGGAGTTGATGTTAATACCGCTTCTCATTCTCTTTTGTCCTATGTTGCAGGAATAAATTCATCTGTTGCTAAGAATATTGTAAAGTTCAGAGAAAATAACGGGAAATTTATGAGTAGAAAAGAGTTTTTAAAGGTTTCAAAACTTGGCGAAAAGGCTTTTTTGCAATGTGCAGGTTTTTTGCGAATACCTGAATCAAATAATATACTTGATAGGACAGCAGTTCATCCCGAATCTTATTTTGCCGCGGAAAAACTTTTAGATTTAATTGGAACAACTAATAATATTAATGAACAAGACGAAAAATTGAGCAGTGCAATAAATGAACTTGGAATAGAAAATGTTGCACAATTAGCCGGAGTTGGAGTTCCTACTTTAACTGATATAATTGAAGAACTAAAAAAACCTGGCAGAGATATAAGAGATGAACTTGAGAAACCAGAGTTAAGAAGTGATATTTTAGATATGAAAGACTTAAAAGAGGGTATGGTATTAAAAGGAGTTGTCAGAAATGTAATTGATTTTGGTGCTTTTGTTGATATAGGAGTTCATCAAGATGGGTTAGTTCATATTTCTGAAATGGCAAATAAGTTTATTAAACACCCTACAGAAGTGGTTTCTATTGGAGATAATATTAAGGTTAGAGTGCTTTCTATTGATACTAATAAGAAAAGGATATCATTATCAATGAAGGAAATCCCATTAATTTAGTTATTTTATAAGTATTTGCTAAATTGAATAAATAAAATTTGGGTATTTATTATGTATTCAAAAATTATTATTTGTGTTATTATTATAAAGAATTTAAATTGAATTTTTAGGAGGTTGTTTATAAATGGCAGGCGTAATATTAAAAAATATTGCAAAAACATATCCGGGTGGAGTTGTAGCTGTTTCGGATTTTAATTTAAAAATTAAGGATAAGGAGTTCATTATTTTAGTTGGTCCTTCTGGTTGCGGTAAATCAACTACTCTTAGAATGATAGCTGGTCTTGAGGAAATCACTGAAGGCGAGTTATATATTGGCGAGAAATTATGCAATGATGTTGCACCTAAGGATAGAGATATTGCTATGGTATTTCAAAATTATGCTCTATATCCTCATATGACGGTTTTTGAAAATATGGCTTTTGGTCTAAAATTGAGAAAAACACCAAAGGACGAAATAAGAAAGAGAGTTGACGAAGCCGCAAGAGTTCTTGATATTTCTCATCTTCTTGATAGAAAACCAAAGGCTCTTTCAGGTGGACAAAGGCAAAGAGTTGCTTTGGGTCGTGCTATTGTCCGTGAACCTAAGGTATTTTTACTTGATGAACCATTATCAAATCTTGATGCAAAACTTAGAGCTCAAATGAGAACAGAACTTTCAAAATTACATTTAAAATTGGGAACAACATTTATTTATGTTACTCATGACCAAACAGAGGCTATGACAATGGGCGACAGAATTGTTGTTATGAAGGATGGTTTCATTCAACAGGTTAATACTCCTCAATATTTATATGAACAACCTTGTAACCTTTTTGTTGCAAGTTTTATTGGTTCGCCTCAAATGAATATGATAGATTCTACTCTTTCATTAAAGGATGGAGATATTTATGTTGATTTTGAAGGCTTTTCTATTAAGTTACCTAAGTCAAAAGCTGAAGTTGAAGTTGTAAAAAACAATATAGGCAAAGAGGTTATTATGGGTATTAGACCTGAAAACATTCATAATGAAGAAATGTATATGGAAAGTTTAAAGGATAGTATTATTACTGCAGAAGTTGTTGTTACTGAACTTATGGGTGCTGAAACTTATCTTTACCTCGATGTAAATGGTAATAATTTAGTTGCAAGAGTTAAACCTACAACTGCTATAAAAAGTGGAGATGTAATTAAAATAGCTATTGACCCAGAAAAAATCAATTTGTTTGATAAAGAAACTGAAATTACATTAGTAAACTAATTAATAGTAAATATCATATTTAATCTCCTCTTTCTTTTAGAGGAGATTATTATTTTGAGTAATTTTGGTATTTTGGTATTTTTTTTAAAAAACTATTGCCAAAATACTAAGTATATGCTATAATTCATAAGCCAAATAAAACACACATCTTGTAATTTTTAAGCTCGGTGCCATATTTTTTATGGTGGCTTAAAGAAATGAGCAAGGTGGAGGAAAAAACTAAGGAGGATATTAAATGTCAGTTATTTCGATGAAACAGCTTTTGGAAGCAGGTGTCCATTTTGGACATCAAACAAGAAGATGGAATCCAAAAATGGCGGAATACATCTTCACAGAAAGAAACGGTATTTACATTATTGATTTACAAAAAACCGTTAAGAAAATTGAACAAGCTTATATGTTCGTCCGAGATGTTTCTGCTAATGGTGGAGATATTTTGTTTGTTGGAACAAAAAAGCAAGCTCAGGATGCTATTAAAGAAGAGGCCGAGAGGGTTGGAATGTATTTTGTTAATGCAAGATGGTTGGGTGGAATGCTTACAAATTTTAAAACTATTCGCAAGAGAATTGACCGTTTAGCTCAACTTAACAAAATGTCAGAGGATGGAACCTTTGAGTTATTACCTAAAAAAGAGGTAATTAAATTAAATTTAGAAATTGAAAAACTTGAAAAATACCTTGGTGGAATTAAAGAAATGAGAAAAATTCCGGGAGCATTATTTATAGTTGACCCTAAGAAGGAAAGAAATGCAGTTGCAGAAGCAAGAAAATTAGGTATTCCTATTGTTGCAATAGTTGATACAAATTGCGATCCTGATGAGGTTGATTATGTTATTCCGGGCAATGATGATGCAATTAGAGCTGTAAAGTTAATAGCTTTTACAATGGCAAATGCTGTTATTGAAGGAAGACAAGGCGATGAATTTTCAGTTTCTGAAGAAGATGCAGAAAAAGAAGAAAAAATAGAAAAAGAAGAAAAAACAGAAAAAGAAGAAAAAACAGAAAAAGAAGTAAAAACAGTAAAAACAGTAAAAACAGAAAAAGAAGTAAAAACAGTAAAAACAGAAAACAAAGAAAAAGAAGTAAAAACAAAAAAAATAAAAAAAACAGAGGCGACACAAGAATAAAACTATTACTATAAAAATTAAAATTTGTGATATTTTATTTTCGTAGTTATTAAAAGCCCTTCTGTTAAATTAACAGTAGGGTTTTTCATTTAAAATAAGGAGGAATAATTATGTCATTTACAGCAAAGGATGTGGGGGCATTAAGAGCGAAAACAAGTTGTGGTATGATGGATTGCAAAAAGGCATTAACCGAAACAGAAGGTAATATGGATAAAGCAATAGATTATTTAAGAGAAAAAGGTTTAGCTACAGCTGCTAAGAAAGCAAGTAGAATTGCCGCTGAGGGCATAGTAAATTGTTTTGTTGATGGTAAAATTGGAGTTGTTATTGAGGTTAACTCTGAAACTGATTTTGTTGCGAAAAACGAGGATTTTCAAAGTTTTGTTAAAAACTGTGCAGTAACAGTTGCAAAAAACGATCCTTTATCCTTAGAAGATTTAGTAAAATGCAAATTAGAAGGTTCAAATAAAAAAGTATCAGAAATGCTTATTGAAATGATTTCAACAATTGGTGAAAATATAAATATTAGAAGGTTTGTTAGAATTCAAGGTAATGTGACAACTTATATTCACGGTAATGGTAGAATAGGTGTATTAATAGATTTTGATACTGAAGAGGGTATAGCAAACAAGGTAGAATTTATTGAAATGGGCAAAAATATTTGTATGCAAATTGCTGCTATGAACCCAACTTATATCGACAGAAGTTTAATAACTGCTGAAACTATTGAAAGTGAAAAACAAATATTATTAACTCAAATAAACAATGATGAAAAATTAGCAAATAAGCCGGATGCAATTAAAGAAAAAATGATTAATGGAAGAATTACAAAGTTTTACGAGCAGGTTTGTTTGGTTGAGCAAACTTATGTAAAAGACACCGATATGACAGTAGCAAAATATATTGAAAGTGTTGCAAAGGCTTTAGACACTAAAATTTCAATTAAATCCTTTGTTCGTTTTGAAAAAGGCGAAGGTTTAGCAAAAAAAGAAGATAATTTTGCTCAAGAAGTCGCAAGTATGGTTAAGTAATAAATTATTGAAATTAAAAAAGGCCGAGTATGGTTAATTCTAAACCTCATAATGTTAACAAAGTCCACCTTAATGTTGGTGGATTTTTTTAATCGGGAAAATAAGTAAAGTGATTATTACTAAAGATTTTTTCTAATTATCTTTTTATAATCTACTTTTACTATTGAAAAAACTATTAATACAATAAAAACAATTATAGCACAAAAAGAATATATATTTTTCATACCGAAAACTGGAAGCAAAAACCCTCCTCCAATACACCCTATAAATCTTGCTATACCAAAATTCAAAATTGCATTAAACATTTGAGAGGTGGCTTTACCTTCAGGTGGAGAAGAATTTGCTATGTAATATGCCAAATAATAATTAATTCCAACAATAGAGATTCCTTGAAATATTGAAAAGAAAATTATTAGAGGCAAAGAGGAAGTTGAAGCATAAACTACCCAACGAATCAAACAAAGAAAGCCAAAAAATAAGAGTGCAGGTTTTATGCTTACTTTTTTTAAAAATTTATCAGCAAAAAATAAAAAAGGAAATTCTAAAAGGGTGCAAAGCAAAGTTACAATTCCTAAAAGGGCAGTTCCGGCATTTAAAGTATTTGAAAAATAAATGCTAAAAAAAGCAGTATGAAATCCGTAAGTAATATTTATAATCATACTAAACAAAAATATTGCAACAAAATCTTTTTTTAAAAATAATGCTTTTGTATTAAATTTTTGTCCTTTTTTTCTATGCCCCACAACAATTGGACAAAACAATAAAGGGATAATAGTAATTAGAGCAGTTAAAGAATAAATAATAAAAATATAATTAATTGATTTAACAGCAACAAATCCCGCAATAACTGTCATAATAGCAAATCCCATTGTTCCAATTAAGCGAATTGGATTATATTTAATTCCATAATTTATTGCATATTCAAAAGCGATAGCGTCTGATAAAGGTGCTGTTGATGATTGACAAAAAAACAAAACAAGTATTAAAAGAAAAAATGCCAAAAAAGAATTTGCTAATAAAAAAATAGGCGAAATTACTAATGATAATATAATTGTATACATTAAAATTTTAGTTTTTGATTTTGATTTATCGGCAGCATTTCCCCAGAAAAACTGGCCAGCAATAGCAGAAAAAGGAACTAAGGAGAGCAGTAAACCAATTTGAACTGAGCTCAATCCTTTGCTACTTAAATATAATGGTAAATAAGTAGCTGGAATTGAAAGAAACATATATGATAGAAAAAACACTGATGATAAAGGCAAAAAATATTTTAGTATAGGGTTTTCTTTAATGTAATTTTTAATGTTTTTCATTATAGTTCCATTCTCCTTTCATTGAGGCACAAAGTTTGGAGGAAAGAAGTAGTGCGGTGGTAAGCGAAAGATAAAAAAACAGCCGTGCCGCATATTTAATATATGCAAACGGTTGGTTTTTTACCGACAACGACTGGGTGTGCTGCTTATTTCTTTCAAACTAAACCATTCCAATTCTTTTTTTTAATTATAACATAATAAATTCATAATGTTAATACCAAAAAAATAAATTTTATATTGACATTAATATTTAAATGTATTATAATTATGTCTGTAAAGAAAACTACTTTACAGTTTGAAGGGTAGATGATTTTAATGTATGAAAAAAATTTAAATTTATCATTACTGCTTGATTTTTATGGAGAATTATTAACTGCAAAGCAAAGAGAGGCTATGGAATTTTATTATGATGAGGATATGTCTTTAGCTGAAATTTCTGAGCATACAGGTATTACGCGTCAAGGAGTAAGAGATTGCATTAAACGAGGGGAAACAGTCTTGCTTGAAATGGAGGCAAAACTCTCTTTAGCAAAGAAATTTGATTTGCAAAAAAACAATGCACAAAACATTTTAGATTTGGCCTCTGAAATTAGAGATATTAATTTTAAGAGAAACTTTTCTCAAGAAATTGCAGAAAGAACTGATAAAATTGTAACAAGTGCAAGAGAAATATTAAGATAGTTGTAGGTGAAATGTAGTGGCGTTTGATAGCCTTTCTGAAAAACTTTCCAATGCTTTTAAAAGGTTAAAAAATAAAGGAAAGTTGACAGAAGTTGATGTTAAAGAAGCTATGAGGGAAATTAAGTTAGCTTTATTATCTGCTGATGTTAATTTTAAAGTTGTTAAAGAATTTATTAATAAAGTGACAGAGCGGGCTATTGGCGAAGAGGTAATGCTAAGCCTAACTCCTGCACAACAAGTTATTAAGATAGTGAATGATGAACTTGCAGGTATTATGGGTGGGGGAAGTTTTAAGATAAGTTTTGCATCTAAGCCTCCAACAGTGGTTATGTTAGTCGGCTTACAAGGAACAGGTAAAACAACACATTGTGCTAAATTGGCCGGTTATTTTAAAGGTTTAGGCAAAAGACCATTGTTAGTGGCTTGTGATATTTATCGTCCTGCGGCAATTTTGCAATTGCAAGTAGTAGGCGAGCAA
>Ga0268285_1000593_pt1 | contig 20491 bp, 18 predicted proteins | sample saktaG_2_FD_190144 | JGI IMG/M metagenome (GOLD analysis project Ga0268285, IMG submission 190144) | Saline water microbial communities from Sakinaw Lake, British Columbia, Canada - sak_2013_06_06_120m | ecosystem: Environmental > Aquatic > Non-marine Saline and Alkaline > Saline ... | reverse complement strand
TACTTTTGCTGGCGGAAAGGTTGGGAAAGTCTCCTAACTCCGTCAGGGCAAAGCTTGTTAGTTTAAGGCTTTATAACCGGCCAGACCTGTTAAGAGCTTTTTACAGCGGCCCGCTTTGCGTAGTATCTAACGGGTATATGGCAACGCATGATGAAAGTACTATTTGTGTTGTTGCTATTGGCGGAGAAAAAATTTTTGTTTCAAGAATGGCCATAATATCAAAGTTAGGCCACGCCGGAGCCACGGAGGGAATATCTTTTTTTAAAAAGATTAAAAAATGCCGGGTCGGCGACATAGAAAAAATTCTGGTAAAGAACATATGGCCAGAAACTTCAACAGAAACAGTAATGGTTCTTGTCCACATAGGAGAATGTTTCGGCCTAGACCTATTTTTACCAGACATCCTTTGGGCAAAAAAAAGTGCCTAATAAAAATCTCATCGTTTCCTTTAATAAAGCATCTTAAAAACTTCTGCACTTTAATAAAAATATCATGGGGGTGATATTAAAAACAAAAAGGGCTCTTATACTAAAGAAGGGGGAATAAAAGAAAAAGAGCCCCAAAACAAGGAAATGAACGAAAAGGCGCAACACTGCCTAAAACCTTTTCATCAAGTCAACAATTTTTTATTTGGGCTCCGCGGTAATTATGCCAAGAGAGTCGGAGAAAGACATGGAAAAGAAAGACGTGAAATTGGGGCAGGAAGGCACAATGATACTGCAACGACCGACCGAACTCATTGAATTCGTCGGGAACGGTGACGGCAGGAAGCCGACAAAAAAAATCATTATCGCAGCTGGTGAATACAGGGTCAGAAGAACCGAAAATCCGGTTGCGGAAGGTTGCACGCCCTGGATTGTAATAATGGACGGAAGCGAACGAACCGTCGGAATGGCGGAAGAACCTTTACGAAGAATGAAGATCGAAATAACGATATAAAAAGTAAAACAACGAATCCTGCTTGATCCAATAATAAGGGCTGAAGAATTCACCAACCGGTAGTGAATTCCAGCCCTTTTTTATTTTTTAGAAACAAATCTGTTGTTTTTTATATAAAATCGCCATTTTTTATTTTTATATTTTCCGGCATAATCAACGCCAATTCTTTTAGCCCTAATTATCTGCAGTTTTTCATCTTTAACACGGCTTTCAACCCACAAGCCGTATTTTTTTGTATAAACAGGCAAACCATTAAAAGACTTATCAACCCGCAAAGCCTTAGTTAAACGAGCTGGCCCATTTGTGTTATGCGCTATGCGATATGCGTTACGCGAAACAGGTTCCACCGCCCTGATCAAAACCGCGGCCGGATAACCTTTTTCTTCTGTCACGATATTTAGCATATAGTGCAGGCCATAAGTAAAATAAACGTAAATTATGCCTGGTTCGCCGAACATTACCTTATTTCTTTCTGTCCGGCCTTGGCTGGCATGACTGGCTAAGTCCCTCGGGCCGTTATAAGCTTCTACTTCCACAATTTTACATCTTAAAATTTTTTCTTCTCTCTCCCCTCTCCCGCAACGGCAGGAGCGGGGGAGGGGCAGGGGGTGGGGGTTTTTCCTGACTAAAAAACAGCCCAAGAGATCTTGGGCAACTTGCAAGGTATTTCTATTATAAAACGATTTTGGTAATATCATAAATTCTTTACCAACTCTTCCAAATTTTTAATTTTTATCAGCTTTAACTTTTTTGCCTTTACCTGGCAATCCGGCACCATTGCTTGGGTAAATCCCAACTTTTCCGCTTCCGCCAACCTCTGCTCCAATTTTGACACATTGCGCACTTCCCCGCCCAAGCCAACCTCGCCCAAAACTAAGGTTTTCCTGTCAATCACCTGATTTAGGAGACTGGAGGTTATAGCCAAACAGACGGCTAAATCCAGACCCGGGTCATTGATTTTTAAGCCGCCGACAACATTTAAAATAATATCTTGGTTAATTAGGTTAACTTTGGCTCTCTTAGTCAGAACCGAAGCTAAAACCTGCAGCCGGTTTAAGTCAAAGCCGGAAGACTTTCTTTGCGGGTAGCCAAAGACTGTTTTAGTGACTAAGGCCTGAATCTCCACCAAAAACGGCCGGGTGCCTTCCATGAGGCAGCTTATAACCGAACCGGTTATCTTCTGCCCACCTGTCTCAATAAAAACCGCTCCCGGATTAGCGACTTCTTTAAACCCCGAACCGGTCATCTCAAAAATTCCTAATTCATTAACCGAGCCAAAACGATTTTTTGTCGCCCTTAACACTCGGTAATTATTGGTGGTTTCCGCTTCAAGATAAATTACCGTATCAACGATATGCTCTAAGGATTTTGGCCCGGCTATCTGCCCATCTTTGGTTATATGGCCGACTAAAATAACGGCGATATTATTTTCCTTAGCCAACTCTAAGAATTTAACTGCCGAAGCCCTGATTTGATTAATGCCCCCGGCTTCGGCTAAAACGTCGTGGGAATAAACCGCCTGGATTGAGTCAACAACAACTAAAACCGGCGCCAGAGAAGAAACGGCGGCTATGGCTTTTTCTACGTTAGTTTCGCTAATGAATTTAATTTTTTCAAGATTGCATTTTAACCTTTCCAACCTCGCTTTAATCTGACTGGCTGATTCCTCACCACTAATATAAATAACGCTTCCGCCGCCCCCCTCTCCTTTAGAAGGAGGGGGTTGGGGTGAGGTGCCAATCGCGTCAGCTAATTGGGCAACAATGGTTGATTTGCCGATTCCCGGTTCGCCGGAAAGAAGCACTAGAGAGCCGGGCACAATCCCCCCGCCCAAAACCCGGTCCAGCTCGGAAATATTTGTTTTAATCCTTGTTAAACCGGCTTCTTTTATTTTTTCTAAATTTATAATTTCGGCCGGGCTGGCCTTTTTCTCCTGCGCTTTCCCGCCTAACCGGTAATCAACATCTTCCTGCTTTCTGGTTTCCATCTTTAAAGTCCCCCACGAGCCACATTCTAAACAACGCCCACTCCATTTGGAAAATTGGGCGTCGCAGTTTGAACAAACGTAAATATTTTGGGTCTTCCCCGGCATAATAATTTATGACTTATTAAATTCTGCCTCTATAATTTTCCTTAAATCATCATCCGTCGCTTCTCCCATAATTTCCTGCTTGTTAATAAAGATAAACGGCACGCCTTTTATATCTAGGGCCTGGGCTTCTAGAATATTATCCCTTACTAACTGGCTGACTTCTTCATCTTCCAGACATTCGGAAAACAGTCTTTTTTTCAAATTAAGTTTCTCGGCCAGGGTAATGAACAAATCTTTACCCAGCCTGTCACCATTCTCAAAAAGCAGGTCATGAAAGGGCCAGAACTGTCCTTGTTCTTCAGCACAGCGGCCAGCCAGGGCCGCAGAAAAAGAACCAGAACTGACATTTTTTTCCGGATAATCTTTCCAAACCAAGCGTATTTTATCTCTGTATTGCTCCATTATGTTTTTTATCACTACTTCCTGCTTTTGGCAATAGCGGCATTCGTAATCGGCAAAATAGGCAATAACAACCGGCGCTTTATCCGGCCCTAAACTAGGGTCGGGGCCGTTTATGATCGGCCCATCTAAAATATCTTCCAGGCCCGGTACTTTAGTTATTAAAGGATCTCCAGTTCCGTAACTACCCTGATAGCTTCCAGCGTTTCCGTTGCTTTTGGCCTGGGAACTGGCGAAGTCAAGTTTTAGACTGGAAAAAAGGAAAAATAACAAAATAAAATTGCCTAAAGCAATAATCACAAATAATTTTGTAGGAAATTTTACCCCGCTTAGAAATTTATTTCTAACGGAGTTTACTTTTTTTTGAAAAGACATAAACTGCTTTTTATCCCACACCTTTTTAAAAATTTTTCACTCGCGGCTAGATTTTAAAAAAATTAGATTTTTTGGTATGGTTTAATATTTTACTAAAAAGGTGCAGGATTTATTCCTTTTGCCACTCGGCCTTATCAACTTTCCAGGAATTACTTTCTTTTATAAAAAATATTAAAATATCCTGGTAAGTTACCGCGGCATTATCCATGGCCACGCTACTTTCCCGCTTTTGGGTTTTTACTAAAATTTCCGCCTGCCCCGCGCCCTCATCAAACTTTTTTACTTCAGTTGCAACCGTTTTGGTCGTAACGCCGTAATAAATATCGCTTGATCCTTGCTTAGCTTTTATTTCTTCCACGAACCCATCGGCCCAGGCCTGCATAGTGTTAGTCATAAAAATTTTTAAATCGGAAATATTGCTGTAATTGGAATGGTTGGAATAACTGCCGAATCTTTCCGCGAAAGAAGCCGCCATCCTTTTTAAATTTTCCTCACTGATTTCGCTTTGGCTTATTTCTCTTTTGCCGGTTGATAAACCCTTCTGATTTTCACTAGATAGGACCATTGTTTCTCCTTCTTCCTGAATTTCTTCCGGCGGAGAAAAAATTTTTTTCTCTTCACTGACTCTATCTTTTCCAATAAAATCATAAAAAAATACAACGTAAACAATTCCGGCTAAAGCAACCAAAGCAATTATAATAACTATTAAATTTAAAAATTTCCTCACCATAAATGGGCCATTAAAACCAAGATGGAATTATTATTGGATTTTTTCTTCTTCCGGACCGGCTTCTTCCTCGCTTTCGCCTCCTTTATCTAAACTAGCTTCAAATTCTTTTTTGGCTTCCTCAATTTCCAATAACTGGCGGGGGTCAGAAGTAATAAGCTGGTCTTCCGTATAAGAAGCCACGACTTTTATGGCCGCGTGCTTGCGGCCGGCAAAGAATATTCCTTCCCCTACTCCGCATTCTAAGAGCAGATATTTTTCCCCTTCGGTTAAAGCAAAAGTTTTTTGGATTAAATCAATGGCTGCCGGCGATTGCTTTAAAAGAAGCTGCAAAGAAGAGTTAGTAACAATTGCCTGGCCGTAAGGGGAAGTTAAAAAGTCATTAACATCCTGGGTAATAGTGGTAACACCCAAATAATATTTGCGGCAGCGCTTGACTAAAGCAAAAATAAACTTGGCGCTGTCTTCGTGCTGCATCAGCCACCAGGCCTCGTCAATCACTAAAACCCTCTTTTTTGTTTCTGACCTGACAATATTCCAAATGTAGTTTACTATCGTATAGATAGCCATCGGCCTTAATTCATCTTCCAGGTCGCGGACGGAAAAACAGACTAGTTGGTTATTCATCTCCACATTAGTCAAATTGTTAAGAAGGCCGGCGAACGTCCCTTCTGTATATTTGCGCAGGCGCAAAGCTAAATCAGCTCCGCCCTCCATGCCGTCTAGCATTTCTTGGAAATCCTGCATAATCGGCGGCTCTATTTTAGATAAATCTGATTCCGGCGTAATATCTTTTTTAGCATAAGTTTCCAGCAAAGCCCGGTCAACGATAGAGTCCTCGTCATGACTTAAGCTACCCAGCATTAACCTTACCAAACCCTTAAGCGTAATTACGGCGCTTCTGATTATATCTTCCGGCTTGGCGTCGCCGCCAATGGCCCGGGGCAGGTCAAAGGGGTTAATTTGATTCTCGCTGGACAAAGAAATATTAATATAGGTTCCCCCGACTGCATCTGATAAATGTTTATATTCGTGCTCCGGGTCAATAATTATGACGTCTGTGCCCAACATTAGAGAGCGCAGAACTTCCAACTTTATAGCATAACTTTTACCAGCTCCGGAGGTAGCAAAAACTACGGTATTGGCATTCTGCAAGCTAAAGCGGTCAAATAAAATTAAGCTGTTATTATGCCTGTTTATACCATAAAGAATGCCGTTGTCGGACGTTAATTCAGAAGAGATAAAGGGGAAAGAAGAAGCCACTGGCGAAGAGTTCATATTAAAAGTAATGTAAAGTTCGTCATTAGAAAGTGGCAGGGTTGAATTAAAACCCTGCTCCGCCTGGTAAAAAACTTTTTTGGAGTAGACCAGGCGAGAGCCGAAAATATTTTCAATTTTATCAGATAGTTGATTTAATTCTTCTTTGCTGTCGGCATAGATTGTTACGTACAAAGAAAACTGGAAAAACTTCTCTATGCCCTGCGTTAAAGCGTCACGCAAAGCCTCAATATCCCTTAAAGCGGTTTCCCGCAAAGGGTCCCGGGCCGCTCCCTTTTCCGCATCAGAAACAATCTGGGCTTCCAGGGCCCCGACTTTATTTCTCAGCTGCTTTAAAATCAAAGAACTGCTTACCGGATAAAAAAACATCGCCACGTCAAAAGTGGAGTTTAAATTTATAATCGGCGCGAACCAGCCAACCGTTATATACCGGGGATAATTTATAACAAAGATAGTGCGGACATATGTTTCTCCCAGCCGTAAATAATCAGAAGTAACTTCCATGCTAGCCGGAGAAATTAAATCATTTATAGAAAGAATCCCACGCCGGAAAGTTTTTTCTTCCTCAATAATTTCTCTAGCTACTTCCGGGTTAGCTTCAAGGGCCTGCTCTCTTTCCGGCTCTTTTTCAGCTTCTATTTCCTTGTCTTTATTAAAATTAAGCATATCTTGAAAAATAAACTTATTCAGTTACCCGCAAATTTTTTACGTCAGCCAGCCTTTGGTTCTTTGAGGTTTTTGGGTTATAAGTGTTGTAATATAACTCAATTAAACTCTGGGTATCCAGCTGAACGGCATTTAAACCGGCTGAAGCTAAATTATTTATGACATTACTTACCCGCCGATCCAACTCGGCTTTGTATTTTAAAAACTTTTCTCCTTTCATTTTAATCAGGGTCGCCGGTTTTAAAATTTCCAAAAGGGAGGAAAAAAAATTTTTTTTCTTGTCCGATGCCGGATTATAAAAAATAACCACATAAAAGCGCTTATTCATAATTTTTGCCATGGAAACCAATTCTTCTATGTACTGGGTGTATTCGGCCGTCTGTATTTTTAATAGTTCGTTTGTCTGCTCTTTCTCCTTTTGTTTTAACTGTTCAAGGTAGCCGTGGATATCAAGTTCCCGGGACTGAATTACGATTTGCAGGGGAAAATCAATATTATTTAGAAAACTGACATAAGAAGAAATTATCGCTTCCTGCTCATCCTCGTTTTTTAAAGCAAAATTAATACTGGAAACCAGCAAAACCGCCCGCAAAGTGTTGTCCCGCATAATAACCGTATCTTCCCTGATTTCGGCAATATTAAGATATTTCTGGGAAGAAACGACGGATTTATTTTTGGCTGATTTATTTTTAGCCATAGCTTTCTCTAAAAAATTTACCTAACGGCCGTTATTTTTGTTCCTTTGTCTTCTTCACCCCCATATTCTCCCCGAGTATCAACTATTAGGGATAATTCGGCCAAATGGGAGAGACTAGGTTGAATTTTTTCAACCGGTGGCTGGACTTTTTTTGTTATTTCCTCCTCACTTATTTGGTAGCTTTCCTTTAACAGTGAAGCTCTATTACTCCAGACCCGCAGTTTCGGCCGTTTCAGGGTTTGCGCTAAATTTAAGACGAAAAAATGAAAAGGCCGGCCGTTTATCCTGACAAAAGAAAAAACAATAGTGATTATAAAAATTAAAATACTGACTGTTAAAAATAAAGAAAAATCAAATATTTTATAACTAATGCCCATTAACAAAAAGCCGCCTAGCATAATTACAAATTGCCGGGTCGTGACTGGACCGATTATTTTATCTTCAACATCAATAAATTGGGGAATAGTAAATTGCTGCACTCTTTTAATGATTAGTTAATAATAAAACTACACATTGCAATCTGTTATCTAATATTAAATTAAAAAGTTAATACTACTGCTTACCAAACAGTACTTTGAAATTTGTAGGATATTAACTTGAAAATCAGCCAAAATTATAATACTGCGTGTGTCAGGTTAATAAGTTAGAACCTTAATTCCTTATTTAAATCCATTATGGCCTTAAATTCTTCCAGAGTTAGACAATCTTGCCCGACGTTCTTTCTTTCTTCTATTATAACATCAACTGGCTTGCCCTCACTAATGCTTTGCTGGCCAATAGAAAGATACAGTTTATTCACCGAGCTTTGTCGCCAACCCTTTATTCCCTCTGTCCGCCGGCTGTAATTTTCCTCTTCTAACAAACTAATTTTTTCTTTTATTTTCGCTACCTGTTTTCCCGCTTCCGGACTAAGACGCCGGAAATTTACTAAATCCATATACCGCAATTCATCTATCGGGTTCATTACCCTGGGCGGGACATACTTTACATCTTCCATCTTTTTCTTCCCCGCGCTCTGAGCCGGTGTGGGTGTCCTCAAGGGCGACTTTGCCGCCGACCTCTTAAATTCCAGCGGAGGAGAAACAAAATCCTTTACCCTGTTAGAAATAACGCCACCCTTCTTTGCGACGAGGTTATCAGTCAGGGGCTGACCAGCCTCCCTCGGCCCGCCTACTGGCGGAGCCTCGCCTTTGGCGGGGCGGGCTGGCTGGGATTTTGGAATAATTCTAACGGGGTTCACCGGGATTCTTGACTCTACTCGGCTTGGTCCGACCACTTTTGCTGTATCTGCGACCGGCCGTTTTTCTATAACAACCGGAGGCGGAGGGGCAATTTCATGGCTCACATCTAATTTTACCTCTTCTTTCTTGTCTTTTTCTTCTGCTGATAAATTAACTGGCGGGACGGAAACATCTTCCTTTTCTTCCTTCCGAACCGCCGGAGAAGAAAAACTATAATCAATATCCCGCACTCCAATATTTTTTAAAGCAACGGTTTTGTCTTCTGTCTCTTTGCCAGCCAAACCATCTTCCGGCAGCCTTATTTTAACCGGCGGTCTTACAGAAACCTTTTCTCCTCCCACAATGCTGTCTGTAATTTTTAAAACTTCGTCAGCCGAATTATTATCAAAACCTAAACCGCCGTCAGCAAAAGTTTTTTTTAAAGTCTGCTTGATCTCAATCTTGTCTCTTATGCCTCGCAGATAAGTTTTTAAAATACTTCTAAAGCGGTCGGAAAGCTCTTGGCTACCGAAATTTATCTGGGTAGAGGCAATAATTTTATTTAGCTTATCTTCAATTTGCTCGTCTGTTAAGGCCACTTTTAGTTCTCCATTTATCTTTTTCGTCAACTCCCTTATTTCCTCCTCATCTTCCGGGGAAAAGAAAAAGCTTGCTCCCCTGACAACCGGAGCTGCTTCTTTCTCAACTTCTTCCTTAGCTGGCTTTTCTTGCCTTTTCTTTTCTTGCCCGCCGGCTTCGACCTTGAGATAATCTTTGACGCCAACAAAAATTTTTTCTGCCATCGCTTTTGCCAGCTCTTCTGCCTTGCCTGTATCCAAATTTCCTTCTTCTAGAAAATAGTCAACTAAATCAGAAAATTTTATTTCCTTTGCCATAACTTTCATAACCGTAGACGCCAGGTTTATCCCGTATTTTTTTTCTAATTCATTAATCGCCGCCATAACAGAGGAAGTTGAGACTTTATCCCGCAAATCTTTAGGCAATTGGTTAAATTTTTGCAAATAATCAAACATAAATAAAGTAAGGACTAAAAAACAGAATTATCAATCTTTAATTCCTCTAAATCCTTATTAACCTGCTCTTTTAATTCATTCGGGCCGACAAATTTCCTTATTTCTCTTATTTTCCGGCCTATCTTTATTTTAACATTTTTTTGCATAATATTCAAAAGATACTCCTCTATAAACAGCTCTAAAGAGGCGGCTTCGCCAAAAGTCTCTTTTAGACCGAAATGCAATAATCCTTTATGGACTACCCCGTCAATTTCTGCTTTAACTAAATAAACTCCATAATCTATGTCTAAATTAACCCTATCAAGGTTAATTGTCGGCAGTCCGATCTTTTTACCCCGGCCCATTCCTTTTATAATTTTTGCCTCAAATTCAACTTTTATGCCGCCCTCTTTTACTACCATAAAAAAAGATAAAAGCAAAACCACGCTGGCGATAATTTGCCCGCCGGTTAAAACGTTTTTGTTTAATAAATAGTCTAAGGCAACCGCGGACAAGGGCCAAAACAATTCGCATATTGTAGCCGTTGAGGCGGTTATTCTCTTTAAGCCAAAATAATAAATAAACATGGCCGCGGCTCCGCTAGTAAAAACTATTACCGCTAAAAGCCCCCAATATAAAACGCCTATCTCATTTATTTTAAACAAGTCTCCATTAGAAAAAATAAGGAGAAAAGCCAACAGGCTTGTCAGGCCAAAACGCAGAGCGGTTGTGGATTTAAAATCCAGGTGGTTAACAATTCTTTTGCCAAAAACCGTTGAAGAGCCAAAGGCAAAAGCCGCGAGAATTGCAAACCAGGCGGCATGATGAAAAAAATTTATTTCTCCCAAGTTTAATCCGGTTTTGCCAAAAGCTAAAAAATAAGCGGCCGCAATAGCTGCGGCTGCCCAAAAATAAAAACGGCGGCTAAGTCTTTCCCCTAAAACCAGGCGCGCCATAACCAGGGCAAAAACGGGCTGCAGCTTTTGTAGGATTACCACGGTGGCAAAAGTAACCTCTCCGCCAACCGCGGCAAAAAACGCCTTGGTAATCATTAGAGTCCCGAGCAATCCGCCAAAAATACTTACCCAAAAAATCGCTCCCCAGTCTCTTTTTCTAAGTAGCTTTATTTTGGACCAGCCCAAAATAATAAAAGGAGCCAGGACTATAAATCCTAAAAAATGCTCCAAAAAAACTACCAAAGCAGGGGGTAAACTATAAAATTTCGGTCTGATAAAAACTCCGTCTAAACTCCAAAGCAAGGCCGCCAGCATTATCGCCCCGGCTCCAATAACCCTCTTTTTTTTAAAACGAAATTCTCGCATAAACTGAGAATATTATTATTTAACGGTCTAAAACTAAAGGCGGGAAGATTAAACTTCCCGCTCTTCCTCCATTATTCACCCCGTTAGAAATAATACTCCGCAACTCCACTGTGATTGGTTACGATTTAGAACAATTCCCACGGGGTTTAATGCCCCAAAGGAATTTCTAACGGGGTTTATTTTTATAACTTTGACGACTTATAAATATGCTCTTGATACGGTTTTAATCTGATAATCTTGCCGAAAAAAACTTTTTTCAACTCCTGGATATCAACTATCTGGTCATATCCTAAACAAACAACCGAGGGCTTGTACTCCTTTATTATTTTAAACTTATCGCGCAACTGGCCCAAAATAGCCTTATCAACAAAACTTAAACTTTTCACTTTTTGCCAGCGGACTTTTTCTTTTTTCCTCGGCCATTTCCCCTTTAATTTTTTTACGTTCCTGTCGCGGGCTATAACTACGATGAGATAATCGCCATATTTTTTTGCCTGCTCCAAAAACGACAGATGGCCCAAATGCAGATTATCAAAAGTGCCGAAGCACATTATGGTCTTCATAAACCCGCTTCCTTCTTCAACAGCTCCGCTTTATCAGTTTTCTCCCAAGTAAAATCTTTGTCATCCCGGCCGAAATGACCATAAGCGGCTGTTTTTTGATAAATCGGCCTTTTTAGGTTAAGATAGTCAATTATAGCCTTGGGCCGGAAATCAAAAGTCTTCTTTATCAAATCAATAATTTTTTCTTCCGGAATTTTATTGGTGCCAAAAGTATTTACATAAATCCCGACCGGTTCGGCCACGCCGATAGAATAAGCCACCTGCAATTCGCATTTATCCGCCAAGCCGGCCGCCACTATATTCTTAGCTGCGTGTCTAGCCATATAAGCGCCGCTGCGGTCTACCTTAGTGGGGCATTTCCCGGAAAAGCAACCGCCGCCATGAGCGCCGACTCCGCCGTAGGTATCAACTATAATTTTTCTGCCGGTCAAGCCGGCATCAGCCGGCGGCCCGCCAAAAACAAAACGGCCGGTGGAGTTTATAAAAACTTTAGTTTTCTCATCAAATAAATCACCTAAAATCGGCTTTATCACTTTTTCCTTTATATCAGCTCTTAATTTTTCCTCTTCTATTTTTTCGCTGTGATGGGCGGCAATTACAACCGTTTCAATTCTGATGGCTTTGCCATCCTCATACTGGACCGTCACCTGGCTTTTGCCGTCAGGACGCAAATAAGGCAAAACTCCTTCTTTTCTGACCTCGGCCAATTTCCTTGTTAAATTGTGGGCTAAAACAATCGGCAAGGGCATAAATTCCGGAGTTTCGTTCGTGGCATAGCCGTACATTAACCCCTGGTCACCGGCGCCCTGCTCCTTATAATCACCCCTCCCCTCAACCCCTTGGGCGATATCCGGGCTTTGTTCGTGTAAGGTAATAATTACCCCTACATCATCGCAAGAAAATCCATATTCCTGCTTATCATAACCAATTTCCCGTAAAACTCTCCTGACTACTCCCTCTAAATTAACATAAGCTTTAGTTTTAGCTTCGCCGCCGACTAAAACCAGACCGGTAGTGCAAAAGCACTCTATGCCGGTATGGCTGTCCGGATCCTGCTTCAGCATTTCGTCTAAAACCGCATCGCTAATTTGGTCGCAAATCTTGTCCGGATGACCCTCGGTCACAGACTCCGAAGTCACGAGCCTGATATTTTTTGTTGGCATAACATTTTTTTCGGCAAAAAAATCTTTATTTTACTCTTTACCGTTCTACCCGCCCCAAGGGTCTGTCGCCGAATGCTCTTTCGAGCAGAAAATTTCAAATTTTATGCCGAATACGGTATTCGACGACAGACCCTCTAACGAGACGAAAACTTTTAAGTTCTCGCAAAGCTTAATGGCAAAAAAATTCTTGCCCATCCAAGCCCGAAAACAGTAAAAAATGAAATCCAAGATTTAGCGCCGATTAATTATAAATAAAATTTATGAATTTAATATTTTAGTTACGTCCCCATATTCCAGGATACCAGATATTTCTTCTGTTCGGCGGTAAGCTGATCAATGGTTATGCCCATTGATTTTAATTTCAGCTTTGCCACTTTTATTTCAATTTCTTCCGGAACCTTGTAAACTTTTTTCTCCAAATGCTTTGAATTTTTTACGGCATATTCGCTCGCGAGGGCCTGAGTGGAAAAACTCATATCCATGACCGAAGCCGGATGCCCTTCGGCCGCGGCCAAATTTATCAATCTCCCCTCCGCCAGCACATAAACACTTTTTCCGCCTTTTAGCACATACTCATCCACGTAATTTCTGATGTTTTTATTAATTTTTACAGCCAATTTTTTCAAAGCCGGCAAATCTATTTCCACATCGAAGTGACCGGAATTGCAGACCACGGCTCCGCTTTTCATAATCTTAAAATGTTCCGCCCGCAAAATATGAATATTCCCGGTTAAAGTGCAGAATAAATCGCCGATTTTCGCCGCTTCCTTCATCGGCATGGCTTGAAAGCCGTCCATAACCGCTTCTAGCGCTTTAATTTCGTCTATCTCAGTAATTATTACTTTCGCGCCCATGCCCCGAGCCCGCATGGCCATACCCCGCCCGCACCAGCCATAGCCGGCGATAACCACATTTTTTCCGGCAATCAGCATATCCGTCGCCCTGATTATGCCGTCAATCGTCGATTGGCCCGTACCATAGCGGTTGTCAAACATATTCTTTGTCTTAGCATCATTAACAGCCACGACCGGAAGCAACAGTTTTCCCGTTTTTTCTAAGGCTCTCAAGCGAATAACTCCGGTCGTGGTTTCTTCCATGCTGCCCAAAATCTTAGGCGCCCACTGTTTATAATCTGAATGCAAAAGTGAAATTAAATCCGCTCCGTCGTCCATGGTAATTTCCGGCTTATGGTCCAAAGCCGCGCGAAGATGTTTATAATAGCTGCCTCTTCCCTCTCCTTTTATCGCCAAGACGGAAATGCCATAATCTTTTACCAGGGAAGCTGCCACGTCGTCTTGAGTTGATAATGGATTAGAAGCGCATAATAGCAAATCGGCTCCGCCCGCTTTTAACGTTCTGGCCAGATTAGCCGTTTCCGCCGTGACATGCAGACAGGCTGACATTTTTTTTCCGGCGAATGGCTTTCTTTTCGCGAATTCTTCCTTTATCTGGTTAAGAACCGGCATATCCCGCTCGGCCCACTCAATCCTTTTTTTCCCGCCCGGGGCCAGTTTAATATTTTTTACATCATACTTCATAATCTCTACAAATTACGAATCTTATACAAATTTACGAATTTGTAATTATTCAAAATTATTTAATATTTAATATTCTTTTATATTTAAACTCTCAATCTCTAAACCCCAATCTCCAATTCAAATGACATTTTGATACAGTTTGAAAATTAAAAAATTGAAAATTAATTGATAATTGAAAATTAAATTAAGAACATTTTAATTACAGCTCTTCCTTAAAATTTTCTTGATATCTTCTTTTAAGCTCTTTCCAAGCGAACCTGTGTGTCTGCGTCCCATATTTCTCCACCGTATAGACCGCTGCTAAGGAAGCCAGCCGCCCGATTTTCTCTAAAGGCCAGCCTTCCACTAAACCTTTTATCAGACCGGCCCGATAAGCGTCTCCGGCTCCGGTCGGGTCAGAAGTATTTTTAGGTTTAGCTGAAGGAATCTTTATGATTTTACTGTTACTATAAATTTCCGAGCCATTAGCTCCTTTGGTAATCACTAGTATTTCCGTTATCTTTTTTAGCCTAGCCAGATTTATATTCAACTTTTTTAAAATCAGCTGAATTTCATAGTCATTGCCGATTAAAACCTTAGAACCGGCTATGGCCTCTCTTAACTCTTTTTTGAAAAAATTAATGATCTGCTGGCCCGGATCAAAAATATAAGGAATATTTGATTTTTTATAAATTTTTACGTATTCCAGCATTCTTGCCTTCGCATCCGGGGAGACAATTGCTATTTTAACATTTTTAATTTTTTTGGCAACCCGACAGTAATTCTTTTCTAACGGACCCGGGTAAAAACCAGTAATTTGGTTATCGGCTTGGTCAGTAATTATATAGGCCCCGGCGGTTAAATCTTTTTTAGACTTTTTAATTCTGGAAATATCTATTTTTTGTTTAATCAACCATTTTTCATATTTAAAAAAATCCGTCCCGCCCATTCCTAAAACTATCGGCTTTTCCCCCAATAAGGACAGATTATAAGCGATATTGCCAGCGGTGCCGCCAAAACTTTCTTTTAACTTATTTATGGTAAAACTGACATTTAATATATGAATCTTTTCTGGCAGGATATGGTCGCTGAATTTACCCGGGAAATCCATTATTCTATCGTAGACCAAGGAACCGGAAACAACAATTTTATTCATAATAATTTTTAGTTTTTAGTTTCTATCTACTTTTGGTTTTTCTTCGCCAACTGGCGGATTAGCTTCCAACTTCTTAATTTCTTCTTCGATCGCCCTTCTCTCCAAACTTCCTTCCTGGTATTGGGAAACCATTTTTTGCAGTTCGCCTAATCCGCTTTTTTCTCTTTCTGATTTACTATCTTGTATATCTTCTTTTCTCCTGCTCCCTCGGAGCATCGCTTCCGTTATCTTCCGCTCTTCCGCCTCTTTTACCGGTTCAAAAATTCCTCCTTTTATTGTGCCTTTCATATTATCATTATCCACTGGAATATCTTCTTCTAAACCTTCTAGGGTTAGCGAAGACAGCTTTAATCTTTCATACAAATCTAACAGCATTTTAACCCTTGCTTTTTCCTGTTCGTCTAAAATTTTTATATTATTGTTATTGGTAAAATATTGGATTCTTTTTAAATCATCCACTTTACCGGTGCCCAAACTACGGTTATAATCCAAGAGCCAGTTGCCCACTGTCGGGATTTTCTCCTGATTATTAATAATTAATTTTTTGCCGGTTAGCTTTTTGTTGTTATCTAGCAGCGCTTCCCGCAAACTTTTTTTAAATTTATCCCTGTCTTGATAAATAATAATAGCCAGCAAAACGACTTTTAGTTTGCGCCAAAATTCTTCAAAGGAAAAATCAGGAATACGAAAAATTTCCGTGAAATGATACTTAAACATATCTAAAACCATGCCTTCAGCCATAATCGGCAAGCCAATCCACTTTAACCTATGGATTATCTTTTTATAGCGGACAAAAAAATCAAAGTATTTATCTTTAAAATCCTTAATTTTTCCCAAGGATTTCTCTAAATCTTTAGCCAAATGATATGCCTCTGTGGCCTCGTCGTATATCATATAATCATCAGCCTTGTCCTTAATTTCCTCCAAAAAATCCTTATTTTTTAATTGTTCTTCAATAATTTCCATATTTTATCTATATTTCATTAATGTTCAAATAATTATAACTTATTCTTTATGCGGTCAATTGTTCTAACATCATTAGACACTATTTCTATTTTAGGTTTTTTTGCCTTCTTTTTTTCTCTAGCTCTCTTCATCCTTCTTTCTTAGCTGCTCTGCCTGGGTACGTGGATTACCATACTCGGACACAACTTCTATCTTGGGCCTCTTTTTCCTCTTCTCCCTCTTCTTCTTCCTCTGACTCATCAGCACCGCCCCCTTCTTTATTTTTACCTTTTTTTACCCCCTGTTTTGGGTTTTCGGCTCGCGTCATACCCAGCCAAATTTGGTCTGTCTTCTTCATAGCTCTTTATTTTCCCCTGAATATCTATAAGTTGAGCTTTTTCTTCTTTCTCCAGAGCAGTTGTTTTCTCCGTTTTATCGTCTTCACTTAAATCACTATTTGCTATTTCTAGCTTCAGTTCGGAATAATATTTTACTGCGCCTTGTTCTAATGTTTGCCAGGCAATTTGCTCGGATTTTATTGGATTACCGGTCTTCATGTCCGGAATTTCGGCTTTTATCTTTTCCGCCACATCAACTAAATCCTCGCGTTCCCAGTCCTTAAAAATTTTCCCCCATTCTTCTGCCTTTTTTTTGTCTTCAGGTTTTTTAGATTCCTTTAGCCCCTTATATTTTTTTAGATATAAATGATTTTTAAACAAATTTTGGGCGAAGTTGGGGTTGAAACGTTTCCGGCTATTTACTTCCCCTTCCCAAACGCCCATCTGGCTTATAAAGTTCCTCTTGGTCAAATCCGTAACGGTATTTACCCGGTCAACTTCGCCGGTGTCCGGGTTTTTAAATTGCTTTTCACCCATATGGCCAAGCCGGTTTGCTCTTCTCATATTTCCTTCCTGGTCTCCTTTTCTGAATTCTCCGGCCGCCCGCTCCGTTTGTTCCTCCATCGAGCGCAGGCGCAGGCGGCCGTTTTCAACACCCACGCCCTCGGATACTATATGATGCATGTTAGCTTTTGACATTGTGTCAGATTGGCTTACAAGCGATAGAGCTTCTTGTTTGGATAATCCCAATTTTCCCATTAAATATTGATCGACAAAAGCGCCTTTCCCATATTGGTTCACAGGCAATTGCTCTCCTTCTTCTATTCTTTTTCTTCCTTTCTCGTCATGCCAATCAGCTGTAGCTACGGTTTTATTTAGGGCTTCATTGTCATGATATGACTTACTCATCTGCAAATAAGCGCCCATAGCCACATCTGTCTGGCCGCTCTCCATAGCGTTCATCATTACGCTATGCAGATAATCTTCGTTATCGCTATCATAAAAAAGTTTCATTTTTTCTCTGGCCATCGTATTCCTTTTTTCATCAGCATAAAAAGTCTCTATCGGCCTGTATTTGGCCAGCTCTCCCTTCTCTCTCTTTAATTGATCTTCAATATTTTTTCTTTCGGGAGAATCTTGGGCAAGCTCCGGATTTCTTAACTTTTCATCCAACTTATCGATTTTCTCAATAGATTTTCCCCTCTTCCTTGTCCGGCTTATGGCTGAATCTTTTCCAAGCCAGCCCTTATGCCACATAAAACCTTGGGCAGCGTCTTCGGTAAAATCCCTGGAAGCGCCCAAAGCTCCCCATAATTTACCTTCTTTTAAAGCCGCCCCGGCTTTTGATTCTCCCATCTTCTCTTGGGTTTCTTTTTTCTGTTTCAGAGTTTCTCTAAGGCCTTGCGCCATTTTCCACGGCCTTAATTCTAAACCCGTGGCAGTTTTTAATTTCAGCCCCGCCCAGTCAGCGGACCACAATCCAGCTTTTCCTATTGCTCCCGGGGTTTTCTTCGCCCAATCCAATCCTTTGCCCGCTATACTTCCGGCCACTCCGCCTAGTTTCTGCGCTACCATCATCCCACCCATCAAGAGGCCGATGGTGATTATAAAAGTCTGCAAACTCCCCTCACAAAAGAAACTGCTAGCACCTGCGCAAATCTGTCCCCCCTGAGTCTCCAACGTGCCGCTAACCATCGCTCCTGCTCCTAACTTATTTGACGACTCGCTAGCTGTTGCCAATGCTAACCAAATAAAAAAAGCTAAAACCGGGCCAACCACCAATTGCTTATTAAAATCTTCCCAAATTTGCCCTGTATATTTTTGAACCGGGGGGAAGGCAAAGCCCAAAAAAACAAAGGGGGAAAGAATCGTATATATCCAAAGCATTATTATTCTCATTACCAAAATCGCCAGCATCACCAAAATCACTATATTGGTTATAATTAAAGCTATGACGCCGGCTATTATCCCCACCACTACTGGCCAAGAACCAACCTTTTCTCCTGTCCACATTGCCGTAATCTGATTCGTCTGAAACATATTTATAAAATTACCGGCGCCATGTTGAGCAAAACCGTTAACAAAAGTCAGCATTACCACCTGGGAAAAATCTATTAAAAGTCCAAAAATTGTTTTAGAAAAATTTATCAAGACCGCCATTATCAACAACTTTGGCAACATTTTTTTTATACTGTAATTTTCCTGCCTTAAAATCGTGGCAAAAGCTATAATAAGTAAAATTAGGATAAAAAACATATTGCACAAATCCCTAACAATCACCCAGCCATTAACGACCGCGGGGACGTCAATAATATTGCTAAATTGGGCTACATTGACAAGAATTGCTACGAACAAAGTCAATAAAAGCCCAAACACCATAATAAAAGCCCAGGCAATCCAGCTAAGTAACGTCGCCACCGCCAATCCTGTTCCCTCTACAATCGCTCCAACAACTTGGGCAGAAGAAAAATTTCCGATCAAAAAAGAAAAAATACAAAGAGCAGTTATGCAAAAAATAGCCGTCTTACTCTTTTTAATTTTTCTTAAAAATTTCCCCATTTATAAATCTTTAAATAAATTAAATAAAGCCATAACCGCTCCCCAGCCCAAAGTCGTTATTCCGCTTACAACCGCCCCAACCTTTCCCATAAAACCCTTTCCCATAAAATCAACAATCATAACTAATAAAGTCAAGACGCTGGCGATAATAGTTAAAGCAATTAAATCCAAAATCAACAATCCTATCACCTCAACAATCCCAAAGGCTGTGCCTCCCACATTTTTAGCGCTGCTTTTGCCGGCCACAATCTTCGGCATCCATTCCTCTCCTAATTTGCAAAAAAGATCAGGAAACACCCATCTTAAAAAAACATGCATGTTTATATAAATCAAGGTCAGACCAAAGCTATCAATAAGGTGTAACCAGGCGTTTTTCAACAACCGATTCGTTCCCTGTTTAACCGAATCTGTTACTTTCTCCTCTATTTTTTTCTGCGCTCTCTTTTTAAAATTCGCTTTTTCTTTTAACTGACTAACCCTGTCTCTTAAACCCCCGCCTTCTTTAGCTTCTTCGCCTTTCTCTCCTTTTTCTGTTTCCTCCCCTTTTTCTCCCTCTTTTCCTCTTCTTTCTCTCTCTTTATTTTTTTCTTCTCTTAATTGCCCGGATCTCCCGGCCATTAGCCGACTGTCTAAATCACCGCCGCTTTGCCCGCCTGGTTGCCTGGCCATGCCAGGTCCAGATTCTTGCTTCCCGGTTGGAGTTTGGCGACTGGCAGGAAGCGACCTTTCCGATCCAATCGGCCGGCCTAAATTATCCTTTTTTGAGTCGTCTGCCATTCTCCTATTATCCGCTCCCATTCCGCCTACCCCTCCGGCTAAACTTATCAACCTATCTACTGGATCATCTCCTCCCCTGCCCATTCTCTCTTGCCGTAATTTACTGGCCGCTGACGCCTCTTCTTTCGGATTATCTAATCTGCTTTTGTCTAACAAATCGTTAATTGTAGCTGGCTCAGGCATAATCGTTAAAAGCACTAAAAACACAGAAAACACAAAAACACTTTTTATTTAAACCTAACACTATTCTCTAAATCAATTAATTCTTTCCAAAGCATTTTACCGATTTCCTCGGCAGTGCTTAATCCTTGAACGTAATTGCTTTCCGTGATAAATTGCTGATTTTTAGAAAAAAATAATAAATATTTTCCATCAATTTTCCGGCCAGCTCCCCCGCCACGCTTCACCTAGCGGAGCATGGCACTAACGGGGCAGGCAATATCTAATTATCATTAACCGTGTTTTTGTCATCTCGAACCCCGACGCTTCGGGGTGAGAGATCTATAATAGGTTAATATATTTACCTATCTTTTTTAATTCTTTCACGTATTCTTTAATTTCTTCCTTTGAAATCCCATAATCTTCAAATAGCTTATTACCTAAATCTTTTAATAATGTGATTTTAAAATCTATTACAGATTTCTCCCCGCCTCATCGGCGGGTCGAAATGACAAAGAGATAATATCTTTTAATTTTTATCTGTTTTAATCTTGTCTAAACCCATGCTAAAATTTGCATAGATTTT
>Ga0268285_1000592_pt1 | contig 20511 bp, 13 predicted proteins | sample saktaG_2_FD_190144 | JGI IMG/M metagenome (GOLD analysis project Ga0268285, IMG submission 190144) | Saline water microbial communities from Sakinaw Lake, British Columbia, Canada - sak_2013_06_06_120m | ecosystem: Environmental > Aquatic > Non-marine Saline and Alkaline > Saline ... | reverse complement strand
CCACATGGTCTGGGAAGGAATGGTGGATGAGGCTATTGCAATCTGTTACGGTATCCAGAAACGTTACAACCCCGCCAGGCACAATCCCTTCAACGAGGTTGAGTGCGGCGATCATTACGCCAGGGCGATGGCAAGCTGGGGTGTCTATACGGCGCTGGCCGGCTACGAGTATCACGGCCCAAAAGGCCACATCGGCTTTGCGCCGAAGATCACGCCTGAGAACTTCTCTGCCGCCTTTACCGCCGCCGAGGGATGGGGAACATTCTCCCAGCAGCGAGACGAAAAAGTGCAGAATGAGAAAATCACTATACGCTGGGGCAAATTGAGTGTCGAATCTCTTGCCTTTGTAATCCCGGATGATTTTGACGTGACCGGAGTAACTGTTACATTGGATAAAACGGCCGTCAAGAGCAGTCATACACTCAAAGACGGCCGAATCGAAATTAAACTGGCAAAAGGACAATTCGTCAACGAAGATCAGACGTTTGAAGTGGATATCAGTCGAAAAGAAAAGTAACAGGCTGTTGAATTGACTATTGACTATTTTCAATTTACTAATTATGCTCTTGACAATTCTCAAATAGACAATATTCAATAATAAATAGTCAATATATTAAGGAGCTAAAGATGAGTTCGGATACCCTCCCCAAACTTCACAACGCCATGTGGCCCGGGTTGGTCGGCAAAGGAAATGAACCGGGCCAGGAGCCGCCGATCAGTCTCGAACGGATGCTCGAATTGACTGCCAGCGCAAAGGTGGACGGCCAGAAGTTCGATGGGATCGACTACTTCCTTTTCCTGCCGCACACCGACCCTAACGCCAGCGACGACGAACTGAAGGAGATCGCCGACCTGATTGCCGGCTACGGTTTTAACGTCGGTTCGCTTGTCGCCCCGGTTTGGACTGGCACGGTCGGCGATTCGGCGATGGGGGATGCAGCGGCCCGCGAGAAGTTTCTCAACGCCGTGCGCATGGCTTGTCGCATCGCCGGTGTGTTCAACGAGCATGGCGTGCGCAAGTACGGCGTGATACGGATCGACTCGGCGGAGTTCGGCGTCGAAAAATGGCGTGAAGATCCAAAGGCGAACACCGCTAAAATCGCCGAGACGTTCCGCGAAGCGGCCAAAATCGCCGCCGACCACGGTGAACGCCTGGCCGCCGAGGGCGAGATCTGCTGGGCCGGCATGCACAGTTGGAAGGACATGCTCGATCTCCTGGAAGCCGTCGGAATGCCGGAGACGCTTGGCTTCCAGGCCGATATGGCCCACACGTACCTGTTTTTGATGGGCTACAATGCACCGGAACATGCACTGCTGCAGCCCGGCTATTCGGAGGAAGAGTTCTACGCCGCTTACGAAAAGATGGTCGACAAGCTGCGGCCCTGGACGATCGACTTCCACGTGGCTCAGAACGATGGCGAGGTGCACGGCGCTGGTGCGCACGACAAGACGGGCAAGCACTGCCCGGCCGACGATCCTAGTGGCAAGCTCGACATCGTTCGCTGCGCGGGCTACTGGCTCAAGGACGCCGCGGCGCGCGGCATCCAGCATATCTGCTGGGACGGATGCATGTTCCCCAACGCGATGCTCGAAACGCCGGATACGTGGAACGCGATCCTCGATGTGATGCTCAAAGTGCGGGCGGCGCACGGGTGGACGTAGGGGCAGGCCTGTGTGCCTGCCCAGGGCAACCACGCAGGGTTGCCCCTACGCACGAATTCGGAATTAATGCTTCACATATGCTTCTTATAGCCTAAGAACTTGAATAAGGAATCACGAAAATGACTAAGAAAAAACTTAATATTGGCCTCATCGGCTACGGTTTCATGGGTCGGACGCACTCTAACGCATACAATCAGGTTAATCATTTTTTTGATGTGCCTTATGAGCCGGTCTTGCAGGTAGTTTGCGGGCTGGAGGAGAATGTAGCCAAAGACTTCGCCGGGCAGTGGGGCTACAAGTCTTACACCACCGACTGGCACAAGGTTATCGAGGACGACAACATCGACCAGGTTGACATTTGTGTGCCTAATAATATGCACGCCGAAATCGCGATTGCCGCGGCAAAGGCAGGCAAGAACATAATCTGCGAAAAGCCCCTGGCGCTCAATGGACCCCAGGCCAAGACGATGGTCGAAGCAATTGAGAAGGCCGGCGTGCCGAACCTTGTTTCGTTCAATTACCGTCGAGTGCCCGCTGTGACGCTGGCCAAGATGTTGATCGATGAGGGACGTCTCGGAAAGATATTTCACTATCGCGCCAACTTCCTGCAGGACTGGACGATCTCGGCGAACGTTCCCCAGGGCGGCATGGCCACCTGGCGACTGGACGTCAAGGCGGCCGGCTCCGGCGTGACTGGCGATTTACTGGCCCACTGTATCGACACAGCCATGTGGCACAACGGCCAGATTGATTCGGTCTGTGCCATGACCGAGACATTCATCAAGAAACGGATGCACGTGGAGACGGGTAAGGTCGAAGATGTGGGTATTGACGATGCGTGCATGTTCATATGCCGGTTCGGTAATGAATCGCTGGGTAACTTCGAGTCCACGCGATACGCCCGAGGCCACAAGGCCCTTTACACGTTCGAGATCAACGGCGAGAATGCATCCATCGCCTGGGATCTGCACGACCTGCACCGGTTTAGCTACTTCGATCACAGTGACGAATCGATAGTCCGGGGCTGGCGCTCGGTGCACGTTACCGACGGCGATATGCCCTACATGGACAAGTGGTGGGTGCCGGGACTCCAGATTGGTTACGAGCACACGTTTATCCACCAGATTGCCGATTTCCTGGAGAATCTGGCCGAGGGCAAGCCGGCATCGCCGAGCTTCCGTGAGGCTCTCGCGACGCAGTATGTCTGCGACGCTGTCCTGGCATCGGCGAAGGACAAAGAGTGGAAGACTGTTAAGAAAGCTTAAAAAAACTTCGGTCCAGATACGACATCGTAGGGGCGGCCCTATGTGGCCGCCCGATCGTGTCGAGGGCGCGAGCGCCCTTGAACCGCGGGCTGGAAGCCCGCGACACGGGTTTATACCAAGATTGATTTTTAACATAGGAGGTATATATTTATGTCAGCTAATTCTATTGCCAATAAGGCGCTTGAGCAGGGCAAAGGTGTTTTGCGTTTGGCTCCCAATTGGGTGCCGCGTTCGTTTTGTGTGCCGGGCCGGCGGATAAAGCTGCACCCGGATGATTATTATGCACTGGGTGGAGAGCGGGGCGGAATCGATGAGCGTTGGTTTGCCTCGACAACTCCCGCGGATAACGGGCCATTGACGTCCAAGGACGAGGGCTTGAGCTTTATCATCTTCGAGGATGGCGGCAAAGTCGAGAAGGTGCGTTTGCTGGATGCCGTTGCCGCGCTGAAGGGCGAGATCATCGGCGAGAGGTTGTGGGCCGAGCACAAACGCTGGCCTATGTACTCGAAATTCTTCGATAATAAGGGCGCTCTGCCGCACCACATTCATCATCGCGATGAACATGCCGCGCTGACAGACCAGTTGGGTAAGCCCGAAGCCTACTATTTCCCGCCCCAGGCGAACAACCACGGTGGCGACTTTCCTTATACCTTCTTCGGGCTCAATCCCGGCGTGACGAAGGACCAGGTCCGAAAGGCCCTTAAAGATGCGGCAGAGGGAAGAGACAACACGATTACGAGTCTGTCGGCTGCTTATCGTCTCGATGTCGGAACCGGCTGGGATGTTCCGCCGGGCGTCCTGCACGCTCCCGGCAGTCTTTGTACATACGAGCCGCAGAAGGCCTCGGACGTCTTTGCGATGTATGAGAACATCACACATGACCAGGTCGTGCCGAAGGAACTGCTCTGGAAGGATACGCCGAAGGACAAGGAAGGCGACGTCGATTGGCTGCTGAGTGTTATCGACTGGGACCTCAACGTCGACCCGAATTTTGCTCAGAATCGCTATATGGCCCCGAGGCCGGTAAGGCCGGTTAAAGAGATGCAGGCCGAAGGCTATATCGAAAACTGGATTTGTTACAAGTCAAACGCCTTTAGCGCCAAAGAGCTTACGGTTCTGCCCGGCCAAAAGGTAACCATCAAAGACAGCGGCTGCTACGGATTTATCACGATGCAGGGGCACGGCACACTGGGTGTCTGGGACATTGAGACTCCCGCGATGATCAGGTATGGCCAGTTGACCCACGACGAGTACTTCGTGAGCGAGAAGGCCGCCAAAAAGGGCGTGAAAATCACGAATCCCTCGAAGTCCGACCCGATTGTTCTGCTAAAGCACTTCGGTCCGGGCAACCCTGATTTAACCATTGAATAAGACTCGTAGGGTGGGGCTCTGCCCCACCATGCTGGATCGGTGGGCCAAGGCCCACCCTACGAATTTTCGATTTTGATGGAGTTTCTTTCTACACGTCACAGAGGGTGATTGCCTCGGTCAGGCTTTTGAGGGGGTCCCGCGTGGGAATAAATTCATGGCCGACGTAACCTTTGTAGCCTGTCTTTACGATCTCTTTCATAATCGGCGGATAGTTGATTTCCTGATTCTCGTCAAGCTCGTTCCGGCCGGGATTGCCGGCGGTGTGGTAGTGGCCGATATACTCGGAGTACTGTCGGATACGGCGGATGATATCACCGTCCATAATCTGCGCGTGGTAGATGTCGAACAGCAGCTTCATCCTTGGTGAGCCGACTTTCTTGATAATATCAATGCAGTAATCGGTGTGGTCGCCCTGGTAGCCCGGATGGCCTTTCATTTCGACGGCGACCCGGCTGTTGAGAATCTCCATGCAGATGTTGACTTTCTTTTTCTCGGCATAGCCGATTATTTTCTTAAGGCCGGCGACACAGTTTCTGGCGCCGACGTCGTCGGGAATGTTCTCGCGGAAACCGGTGAAGGCGATGACGCTGGGGAAATTGTATTCGGCGCATGCGTCGATAGTCTCGCGGGTTGCGGCGATAATCATGTCGTGGTATTCGGGATTGTTGAAGCCCTTCACAAACGGCGGATCGGGCGTGCCGTTCGGCGACAGCGCGCAGGTCAGGCCGTGCTTTTTGAGCGTGGCAAAGTCCTTCGGGCCTACCAGCTCAACACTCTTACCGCCGAGCTGTTTGGTGATTTGGCACGCTTTGTCAAGATCCCAGTATTCCTCGAAGCACCAGTAAGCGATGGAATGATTAATACGGCCTTTTGTGGCTGCCTGTTTTGGATGTTTTTCAGTCACTGTGCACGAACCAAGGCCCAGGGCAGCGATTCCTGCGGCGCCCGTGCCGGCTGCCATCTTGAGCATATTTCGCCGATTGATGTAATTGGTCTTACGAATGTTTTGTTTATTCTTTTCACTCATCTTGAGATCCTTTCTGTTAGTATGATGCCTCATACAAGAGAACTATAGATTCTTTGCTGTGGAGGTCAAGAGAAAAAGACGCTTTGAATAACATTTGACAGATTCTAAGAGATTTGTTATGTTCTGTAAACTACGAACGGGCATTTTGCAGGAGTTTATTAGAAAAGCAGTTTTGCGATGAACGAAAGCCTCGATCGACGTAATTTCTTAAAAGCCATTGGCTTGAGTGGGGCGGTGGTGATTACGAAGCCGGCTTTTTCAACCTCGGCACAAGAAGCTGCAGCGAGCAAAAAGTGGCGGATGCGGCTGTCCACATCTTCGATCCATTTCATGGAACTACCAATCGAGCTGGCATGTGAGCGAATCGCGAGATTGGGTTTCGAGGCGATTGATATCTGGTCGGCCCACCAGGGCTGTCCTCACCTCGACGATGTGGCTGAACGCCTCGGTGCCGAAGGCCTGAAAAAGCTGCTGGCGAAGTACAAGCTCAAGCTGTTCGCGTTTTCAGTTTATCAGGGTGGTTATGAACGCTACGCCGAGTTGCTGGGCAAGGCCGGGGGCGGCGTAGCTGTTCGGGGCAGCGGCCCGGCCTGCAAACCTGAAGAACTCACCGCCCGGATGCGGCAGTTCATCGAGCAGCTCAAACCGCTCGTGGAATTAGCCGAGAAATACAATTCATACCTCGCGATTGAAAATCATGGCAACGCGCTGCTTTGCTCACTGGATTCATTCAAGGCGTTCGTGGATATCAACAAGTCGCCGAGGCTGGGCATTGCACTTGCGCCGTATCACATCCAGACGCTCAAGGCTTCCGTGCCCGAAGCGATACGCATCTGCGGCAGGCAGCTCCTGTTCTTTTATGCATGGCAGAACTTTCCGGGTTCCGAGCAACTGCCGGGTGTGGGTCCGACTGACATGACGCCATGGATTAAGGCCCTGGCGGATATCCGATACCGCGGTTACGTCAATCCCTTCATGCACGGGCATCCTGAAGCTGACGTGATGTCGGCTAATCTTGCCAGGGCACGCGATTGTCTGAAAGATTGCTACAGTAAATCCATTGAAAAGTGAAACATAATCCGCGGCACGAAATCCGCCACGTGGCAGACCATAAGGCACTGCTCGCGGGCGCCAAGACGGTTTTTGATTCGGTGGATGAGGGCGGCATTCAAATGTACTGCACCGATTGTCACGCTATGCACCATCGCATCAACGTTAGAACAATACGCTGGAACAAAGAGACCGGCGAGCTGCTCAAATAGAACCGAAGACTGCCGGTTCGTCTCACACAGGTGGAACTACAGTTGGTTTCTATCGGAACTACAGAAAAGAGCCTATGCCAAATGAATCGGCATAGGCTCCATATTAATTCATATCCTTACACCATTTGGTGAAGGAGTGGCGATTACTCACCGGCTGCCTCACTCGGCTGATACAGGCGGATGTCGTCGAAATACATCTTACCCGAACCGTCGGGGATCGTCATGTTACCCCGGGTGCCAAGACCAATTGCGATCCTGTCAACGTTGCTCAGGTCGATACCCTGATCAGCTAAGGCTTGCAGAGGAATAACCCACTCTGTCCAGGTGTCTATCGTTGCAGCGGCCGGGTCATCGTGGACCATCACGGCAGGCGTGCCGGCAGTGTTGGATACGGCTACATATAGCGGCTCAGCATCGTTGCTGGTTATGCCGATGTCCTGGTTCGCCCATTGCCCGCTGACTGTCCCGGTAGTCGTGACATTGTAGAATACGGCCTGGCATGTCAGAGCAGTATCATGGCTGGTTAGCGCCAAACCTATATAGACATTAGAGGTCATCGGGATGGGCGTTGCCTGACCTTCCTGTATCAACTCCCAGCTCGATCCGTCCGCTGAGTGATAAGCCGAGAAGTTCCCTGCTACATCACGCACTAATTTCACCCAATACGGTGCCGTGAAATCGCCATGGCTCGTATTAAAACTGGCGCCACCCGGCTCGGTGCGACCCTGGAATGCAACTCCACTGGCAGGTGTGACAGCCGCCAAAGCATGCTTCGAGCCACTGTCCAGCGTCTCACGAATCATCACGCCGGCCTTGGCCCAGTCGTTTGTATTCTGTACGCTTTCGACCTTCGCTACAATCGAGCCTGGACCGGTTAGCATCTTGTAAGCAAAGTGGAACTCATCGTGAAACTCGCCTGCCCCAGGCCCGATATCCCAGATATCTGTGCCGGAGCCGGTCATCGTGTAAGTGCCGACCGGGCCCTCGGCGAAGCTGCCGACGGACGCCGAATAGCCGCGGAACCACAGCGACAATTCCGTAACTCCTTCTTCTGTCCAGTCACGCTGGCCTGTCAACGTGTACTCCACTTCCGAATAGTTCGAGTAACCCTGCTTGTTATTGTCGTATGCAATCGGCATGGATTTGCCGCCGCCGTGGACGATGGTTTCCTCTGTATAAGAAGGGGTGGTTTCATCGCCCACCGCAGCGCCGGTTCCGTTGCCGGCAAAGTAATCCGCAGTGCCCGGCGTGCCATAGCCGAGTCCATCGTGCCATGCGTACCATATCTGATTCTCGGCGGCATCGTAGTCCTCGAAGTCGTCGATGGCAAAGAAATCACCGGTCGTAAAGCTCCAGACGTTGCCGGCCCATGGACTATCGGGACTGTCGTTGACCTCATCGATACGCCAGTAGTAAGTTGTATTTAATGTAAGCTTGCCGGGGTCATAGTTCTCCTCGCCAAGGGCCTTTGGCCCTTTGTACTCGGGCGAGGCTGTCGTGGCATCGGCCACGGCGTCCGCATCCGTACCGAAGTACACCTCGTGCGAAGCGGCAACTGCTCCGGCATCCCAGCTAAGAATTACCGATGGCTTTACGTCCACAGCACCGTCAGCCGGATTCGGGCCGCTGACGGCACCCAGAGTAGTGAAGCTCCAGACTTTGCCTTTATATGTTGCGACACCGTCGAACTCGTCGACACGCCAGTAGTAAGTTGTAGCCAGATTAAGCGGCCCGGGATTGTAAGTCTTGGTACCGCTGGAAATACTCGCGGCAGCGTTGTTCACTTCGTCGAAGTCTTCGCCGAAGACTATATAGTGCACTTTTGCGCCGTACCCCGGTGTCCAGCTAAGCGTTAAATTAAGATCGATAAATTCGGCGTTATCAGCAGGGATGGATTCATAGGCGGTCTTTGGGGGAACCGTGAAGCTCCAGACGTCGCCTTTCCAGGGGCTATTTGGGTCCGCTTCATTGACCTCGTCGATTCGCCAATAGTAGGTCGTGCCATTAACAAGGCCGTCCGGAAATGGAAATCCGGGAAAGCCGGCGACAACATACGTATCGCCTATATTGCCCTGGAATACATCGGCAATGCCGTCATTAACATCGTCAAAATTATCGCCTATATATACATCATGCGAAGCAGCGAGTCCTCCCGGTTTCCAGGTAAGAGTTACCCATGTACCCGCATACAATGCGCCGTCAAGAGGATTGGGGCGTGAGGCATACGGATATGATCCACCACTCAGCACAGTTACATTGTTGAGGTAGCCGGAAGTTACCGTAAATGCCACGTAATCAGTGGCGAAATCTGTTGTGCTTGTTCCGGATAACGTAAGTGTGTTGGTCGGATCACTGACTTGCGTAAAGGTGGCGGTAATTGTTAAACCGTCGTCCGTAATCACAAATTCCCAGTCAACGGCTTCATCATCTCCGGGAATATTGGCGCCGTCTGAGATTGTGCTGTCCCATGGCCAGGCACCTGCTGTTTTTTCTAATATGTCCAAGTTGGGCGGATAGCCCGAATCTACAGCATCTTGCCAAAAGTTGATGCGAATGCCGCTGTTAAGGACGTGCCCCGCACTGCCACTTGTATTGGCAATGATATCCGCCCGTGTCCAGACATCCATGTCACCATTGGTTGCTAATGTAACTGAGCCGGTAATGGTTAACGAGTTTTCTGCCGGATCGAATTGGTCGGCAGTAGCAAGATAGTTAAGCTGAAGGACCGGTCGATTAAAAAATAGCTGGCCGTCGCTTTGAGTTATACTGACGCCGGGACCGTTAATGAGTTGCCATTTACTGAGATCCACAGTGTCGGCTTCAAAGTCATCCTCAAGCAGTCCGCCTCTGGATACAGAACCCGCAGTCAGGCCGAACATCAAAATAAAAGGAATTAGATAGATCAATCTGCTATTCATAACAATCCTCCTTTAGAATAAGCTAACAATTTACAATATTGTGGCCACACGCCAAAGCGATGTTCAACAATTTCCACTGTTCCTGTGTTCTATTTAATTTTCACAAAATATTTCGACTTGTGACTTCCTCCTTCTAAAGCCCAACAAGAGCGGCGGATTATAAAGTGAAAATCTCAAATAGATTTTAGAAATTACATCGTCTGTGGGACAAAAAAACCACAAAAAACGTCAATTTTATTTTACCAAGTTGATCCTCTTATGGTCAAGAAAATTCTTATCTCGAACCTGGAATTCTATCATATATTTCGTATTTCTCTTTAATAGTAATGAAAGAAAACATAGAGGCCCATATCGAATTACGTCGGTATGGGCCCCGTTTTGACTTCAATCAATTGTCTATTAAAATCACGCCTTGTTAAAGGCTATGGCAATCTAAAATCCGGATTAAGGTTCCGGTTCCGGCTCTGGTTCCGGTTCCGGCTCTGGTTCCGGAGTGGGCCGAGTTAACCGGATATCATCAAAGAACATCTTGCCCGAACCGCCGGGGATTGTCATGTTGCTCTTGGTCCCAAGGCCAATCGCAATCTTGTCCACGTCGGTCAGAGATATGCCCTGATCGGCAAAAGCCTGCAGGGGAATGACCCACGGAGTCCAGATATCTGTCGTTGCTGCGTCCGGATCATCATGTATTACCACCGCAGGTGAGCCGGCACTGTTTGAAACCGCTACATACAGCGGCTCAGCGTCGTTGCTGGTTATGCCGATATCCTGGTTCGCCCACTGCCCGCTGACATTGCCGGTGGTCGTGACATTGGAGAATACGGCCTGGCATGTCAGAGCAGTATCATGGCTGCTCAGCGCCAAACCTATATAGACATTAGAGGTCATCGGGATGGGCGTTGCCGCACCTTCCTGTATCAACTGCCAGGTCGTGCCGTTCGCCGAGTGATAAGCCGCGAAGTTACCTGCGACATCACGCATTAATTTCACCCAATACGGAGCGGCGAATCCAGTCTGGTTCGTATTGAAACTGGCGGCACCTGGGTCCGTGCGACCCTGGAATGCAACTCCATTAGCAGGTGTGACAGCCGCCAAAGCATGCTTCGAGCCGCCGTCCAGCGTTTCGCGAATCATCACACAGGCCTTGGCCCAGACATTGGTGTTCTCTACGCTCTCGACCTTCGCTACGATCGAGCCCGGACCGGTCAGCATCTTGTAAGCAAAATGGAACTCATCGTGATACTCGCCTGCCCCGGGCCCGATATCCCAGATATCTGCGCCGGAGCCGGTCATCGTGTAGGTACCGGCCGGGCCCTCGGCGAAGCTGCCGACGGATCCCGAATAGCCTCTGAACCACAGTGACAATTCCGTAACGCCTTCTTCTGTCCAGTCTCGCTGGCCTGTCAACGTGTACTCCACCTCCGAGTACTTCGAGTAGCCCTGCTTGTTATTGTCGTATGCAAGGGGCATAGACTGACTGCCGCCCTGGACGATAGTTTCCTCGGTATAAGAAGGAGTGGTTTCATCGCCTACTGCAGCACCGGTTCCGTTGCCGGCGAAGTAATCTTGAGTGCCCGGTGCACCGTAGCCCAGCCCATCGTGCCATGCGTACCATATCTGATTGTCGTTGGCATCGTAGATCTCGAAATCGTCTATGACAAAGAAATCACCCGTCGTAAAGCTCCAGACATTACCGGCCCATGGACTATCGGGACTGTCGTTTACTTCATCGATCCGCCAGTAGTACGCCGTATTCAATGTAAGGTTACCGGGGTCATAGCTCTCTTCGCCAAGGGCTTTTGGCCCTTTGTACTCGGGCGAGGCTGTCGTGGCATGTGACACGGCGTCTGCGTCCGTGCCGAAGTACACCTCGTGCGAAGCGGCAACCGCTCCCGCATCCCAGCTAAGAATTACCGACGGCTTTACGTCCACATCGCCATCAGCCGGATTCGGGCCGGTGACGGCGCCCAGAGTGGTGAAGCTCCAAACTTCGCCTTTATGAGTAGCGCCACCGTCGAACTCATCGACACGCCAGTAGTAAGTTGTAGCCAGATTAAGCGGCCCGGGATTGTAAGTCTTGGTACCGCTGGAAATACCCGCGGCAGCGTTGTTCACTTCGTCAAAATCTTCGCCGAAGACTATATAGTGCAATTTTGCGCCGAAACCTGCCGTCCAGCTAAGCATTACATTCAGGTCGACGGACTCAGTACCTTCAGCCGGGACCGGGTCATAGGCCGTCTTGGGAGGAATCATAAAGCTCCAGACGTCGCCTTTCCATGGACTATTCGGATCGGTTTCATTGACCTCATCGATTCGCCAATAGTAGGTGGTGCCATTAACAAGGCCATCCGGAAATGGAAATCCAGGAAAGCCGGCGACAAAATACGTTAAGCCCTGATTGCCCTGGAATACATCGGCAATGCCGTCATTCACATCGTCAAAATTATCGCCAAGATACACATCATGCGAGGTTGCGAGTCCTCCCGGTGTCCAGGAAAGGCTCACCCACGTATCCGGATACAAGGCGTCATCTTCCGGAGCAGGACTCGATGCATACGGCCATATTTTACATTCCATAGCACCCAGAACATCGCCTTCCGAGAGGACGTGGTCGTAAACGCGGATGTCATCCATCAGACCGTGATAGTACCGCTGGCTGTTGGTCCATGCGCCGAAGTTGAGGGGACCTAAGAAATCCCCGCCGCTTCCACCGGAGGTTTCGGCTTCCAACTCACCGTTAATGTACATCTGTGAGCCACCAGCTCCCTCATCAGTAACCGTTATCGCGGCATGGTACCATTCGTTTTCCTGCAAGACGGTAGTCGATTCTACATCCGGCCCGGTATTGAAATCGGCGTTTAACAGACTGGTGGTCTGCCTTAAATGGAGGTGTATTGTGCCTACATCCCAAATGTCGTTGTGCATCACTGCGTAGTAGTCCTGGTCTGCGGCCGTATACGGTATGTCTCGAGGCTTAAGCCACATGGCCAGACTCCAGGTCCCCCGTACGATTTCATCTTCAACATCAATATAGGTGGATGTGCCGTCAAAGTCCAAGGCAAGGCCATTCATTCCGGGCACCCAATTAGCCGTACCGCCAATGACGCCATCGTGACCGTTGCCGGTTACGTCAACAGCAGCCGTACCGGCACCCTCCTCGAGGGGCCAGTATGCCACGAGTTCCGCTGAGGCGCTGCCTGCCAGGCCCAGCATCAAAATAAAGGAAAGTAGACAGATCAATTTACTGTACATTATTGTCCTCCTTCAAAAAAGGTTAATAATAGGCTTGGTTACATACCAAATGCCCGATAATCTTTTGCGGTTTTTACTGAAACTTGCTTACAAATACAACCTATATATGTTTGCGAATTGACAGTGCCTCCTTCCGTAAGAAAAAACCAGGGTTTATGTGCGTTTTTAGATCCGATAACCACAAGTTTTACGTATTCCATTTGTACCAAATTAATCCTCTTATGGTCAAGTAAAATCTTATCTTGAACTTCAAATTCTATCGGTTTTTTTCATATTTCTCTTAAATAGTACTTCTGAGTTCGAAGGGGCGGAATATACCCGAAACGGCTATAAAAGGAATTCGGGATCGTTACTGATGTTCCTGCTTTTATGAACTTGAGCTTTTCGTGCAGAATTGGTATTTTGTGGGGAAAAGAACAGAAAGAATGCCGTAAAATCGACCAGCCGCACGCCTGTTACGGACTGATCGAGTATGAGATTCAATGGTTAATCTTAAAATTTCAGGAGGATTCGCAAATGTCACATAACAGAAATATTACTCGCCGCAGCCTGCTGAAACGAGCGGCAGGAGTTACCGCCGGCTTGACAACATTCCCATATTTTGTTGCTTCATCGTCTTTAGGAAGAGCCGGAAGCGTTACCCCGGCCAATCGTATCGTAATGGGATGTATCGGCGCCGGCGGGCAGGGCACACACAACACGAAAGCATTCCTGAATAATCCGGCAGTTCGGATGGTCGCTGTTTGCGATGTTAATGAAGACCGGCGTCAAAAGGCGAAGAATCTTATCGACCGGCATTACGGCGACAAAGGATGCGCGACCTTCCGCGATTTTCGTGAGCTGCTCGCCCGTGAGGACATCGATGCCGTGGTGATTGCTACGCAGGACCATTGGCACGCTTTGATTGCCACTGCCGCGGCACAGGCCGGCAAGGATATGTACTGTGAAAAGCCGACGGGAGTCGCGGTTGCCGAGGGCAAAGCAATTCGAGATGCGGTTCGCAGGTACGGCCGGGTGTTCCAGACCGGCACCCAGCAGCGGTCGGAGCGCAATTTTCGATTTGCCTGCGAGCTGGCAAGAAACGGATACGTTGGAAAAATCCATACCGTCAAGGTTGGCGCCCCCGGGCCTGAGTATAAGCGGGCATACCGTAAGCCGACGACTGAAGAGCCCATCCCTGCGGGTTTTGATTACGATATGTACCTTGGTCCGGCCCCGATGAAACCTTATAACGGCGGCAGATGGGCTTTTCCGGACTGGTACCTGACCTGGGATTACTGTGCCGGCTTTATTGTCAACTGGGGCGTCCATCACCTGGATATCGCAAACTGGGGCTGCCCCGCAGTCAGTGACGAAGCGTTCGAAGTCGAGTGCAAAGGCAGCTATCGCAACGACGGTCTGACCGACAATATTAACGATTGGCAGGCCGAGTTTACGTACGCAAGCGGCCTGCGCATGAAATACTCCGATACCGGTCACCCGAACAAGCAAGGCTGTCAATTCGAGGGCGACAAGGGCTGGGTGCATGTCAATCGCCAGGGCATCTGGGCGGAGCCGGCTTCTTTGTTGAATGTAAGCATAAAGCCAAACGAGACACACCTCGGCGATTCGACCAGCCACCAAGCCGACTTTATCGGTTGCGTGCAAACGAGGCGCGATCCTATCTCGCCGGTCGAGGCCGGGCATAAGGCTTCTTATCTTGGCCTGGTCCCGGAGATTGCCTGCCGGTTAGGGCGGAAGCTCAAATGGGATTCGGCTAAAGAGCAATTCATCAGTGACCGCCAGGCTGATCAAATGTTGGTTCGTCCGATGAGAAGCCCTTGGCACCTGTAAAATTTATGCTGACCGCATATACTCAAAGGAGATTTTATGAAAAGTCGATACCATTGCATCTTTGCTATTCTGGTACTATGCTGTTTTGTAATCATCTCTGATCTTCAGGCGGAGTCGGTTAGACTTTTTCTCGACAACAAGATACCGCAGGTCGTTTTTGCCGCTGAAGATATTCGAGCTGCGTTAAAGACAAAGGATCATAACGTAGAACAGCTTAGTTTGATACAGCTCAGCCAGGTTAATGATGGAGCGCGCATCGTTCTTTCTTTAAGTTCAAATGAGGATATTGTCCATGCCATGCAGTCGGAAGGAGCAAAACCTCCCGGGACTCTAAAAAACGAGGGTTACAGTATCCGCACAAGTTCCAATGCCGGGCGAACCGCTTACTGGGTCATCGGCGCGGACGCCGGGGGACTTATGTACGGAGGATTGGAACTGGCCGAAGTCATCCGCGTAAATGGCCTGGACGGCATCAAGGACGTCGACCACAATCCCTATATGGCCTTACGCGGCACAAAGTTCAACATTCCGCTGGACGTCCGAACGCCGAGTTATACGGATGTGTGCGATGCCGCGCAAAACAATATAGCCGAGATGTGGAGCTTTGATTTCTGGAAGGACTACATCGATAACCTGGCACGCTACCGGTTCAATTATATTTCCCTTTGGAGTCTCCATCCTTTTCCTTCGATGGTTAAGGTCCCGGATTATCCCGATGTAGCGTTGGATGATGTGAAACGTTCGACGGTTAAGTGGCAGGAGAATTACGACCTGTCGGCCAGGGGATTCGACAGCCCTGAGATTGTGAATAACGTTGAGATATTAAAGAAGATGACCATCGAGGAGAAAATCGAGTTTTGGCGAAAAGTCATGCATTACGCGAAGGACCGCAATGTGGATTTCTACGTTGTAACCTGGAATATCTTTGACTATGGAACCGAAGGAAAGTACGGCATTACAGACGATATCAATAACGAGATTACGATTGACTACTTTCGCAAGAGCGTCAAACAAATGTTCCTGACGTATCCGGATATGGCGGGCATCGGCCTGACGACGGGCGAAAACATGCCGGACGCTTCTTTTGAGCAAAAAGAGGACTGGGCGTTTAAGACCTACGCACAGGGAGTTCTTGACGCCGCCGAAGCGCAGCCGGGGCGAAAATTCACCTTTATCCATCGCCAGCATCAGACCGGCGCCAAAGACATTGCCCGGAAGTTCAAGCCTTTGATCGATCACAAGGATATCGAGTTTATCTTTAGCTTCAAATATGCCAAAGCGCACGTTTACAGTTCCACAACCCAGCCGTATCATCCCGGCTTCGTTAAAGATATCCAGTCCGAAGGCAATCTCAAAACGATCTGGACGTTGCGCAACGACGATATTTACCATTTTCGCTGGGGAGCCCCGGACTTCGTGCGCGAGTTCATAAAAAACATTCCTCATGATGTCTCCCGGGGTTTCTACCTGGGTTCCGACCAGTACATCTGGGGCCGGGAGTTCATGAGTACCGAGCCTGAGACGCCGCGGCAAATCGAAATTGTTAAGCATTGGTACCATTGGATGATCTGGGGCCGGCTTGGTTATAATCCGGATCTCGATAACGAGCGTTTCATCGATATAATCCAGCAACGGTTTCCCGGTATTTCCGGCCGGGATTTGTTCGCCGCCTGGCAGCACGCTTCGATGGTCTATCCCTTGACTACGGGTTTTCACTGGGGCTCGCTTGATTTTCAATGGTACATCGAGGCCTGCAAAAGCCGTCCCGGGCCGGCACAAACGCCGAGCGGATTTCACGATGTCAACAGGTTTATCACGCTGCCGCCGCATGGAGGAACCGACAACGTTTCCATTCCCGATTATGTCAAGGCCGTCACAGAGGCAAAGCCGCTTTCCGGCACGACACCCATTGAAGTATCCAGCCGGATTCACAGCCATGCCGACAAGGCGCTGGCCATTATCGGTGGCTTCAAACAAGCCGGCGACAAAGAGCTGCGATTGACGCTGGGAGATATAAAGGCGATGGCTTATATGGGCAAATACTACGCGCACAAAATACGCGGTGCCACGGAACTCGCACTGTTTCGCGAAACCCGGAAGAAGGAGCACCAAAATGCTGCTATTGAAGAATTGACAAGTGCGGCACGGTTCTGGCGCCTGTACACATCCACGGCCCTTGGCCAATACAAGAATCCGTTATGGACGAACCGTGTCGGTTACTGTGACTGGCAAGCTCTCTCTAAAGAAGTGTTGAACGATATCAAGATTGCAGGGGGAGATTCCATTTCTCAATAAGTGACCACCAGAATCAACGCCGGCGTTCACGTACTGTGCGGGCCCGATCCACGAGGGATTTGTAGACTTTCTGCTGGACTTGCTCATCGAGTGTCAATTCGGGGTGCCATTGTATGCCGACAATCCATCCTTTTTGGCCGGCCGAATTCGCCTCGATAGCCTCGATGACACTTCCGGGGCCGGTTGCAGCGATTGTTACTTCCGGAGCGGATTTACCGACCGAATTACCATGCAGGCTGATAACTTTCGCCAGGTGGGTGACACCTAAGGTCTCTGCGAGCTTACTGTCGGGATTCAGATCGACCGGGTGGCCCTTCAGTCCCATGTGCAGGCTCTTGACGTCCTGTTCTTTGCGAAGGTTTCGGACCGTTCCGCCCAGGGCGACGTTCAGTATCTGGCAGCCGCGGCAGATGCCGAGAATGGGCAGGCCGCGACGCCTGGCCTCGCGAATCAGGGCGATTTCAAAGTCGTCGCGCAGCCGATGGACCAGCATTGTCGTGTTCGGATCGCCGCCGTAAAGGTTCGGGTCCACGTCACCTCCGCCGGTTAGAAGCACACCGTCGATCTTTTCTTTTTCCAGCAGGGCTTTTATCTTTTCCGTGCTGACAGGGACACCGGCCGCATCGGGTCGCAGCGTTATAAGGCGACCGCCGGCCGCTGTCATTACACGCTGGTAAGTCGCGTCTGTTATACCTATTCGGCCAAGAAGCGAATTGTCCAGCGAGAATGCAATACGTGGAGCGTCTGCGGGCAAACGCGTGTTTATCCAAACCGGATAGATAAGATGGAATAAAATGTATATGCCGACCAGAACGGCCAGCGTTATACCTATCCGGCCAAGCCAGCGCCTTACGCGTCTGGCCGGTGGGAGTGCTTTGTCGGGATTGTCGCTTTTCATGTCACTGCTCGTCATCCGCTGGCCCGCCTTCGCCTGTTATAAGTTCGAGATTCACCTTTCCATGCCGGAGGAAGACTGCTAAAGGATACAGCACACCCAGCGCGGCAAAGGGGTCATCTCGCGAGAGGACATCGTAAATGTTGTCTTTGTGCTCTTCGAGAAGCTGTTTGGCCTTGTTGAGTCGGGCCTTGGCGTCAAAGTAGTCCCTGACACCTCGAAAGAGTTTCCTGATGCCCTGGCGTTTCGAGCCTGTGCGGAATTCTTCTTTTGCCTGCTCCCACGAGGCGGTCAGGGCAGCCATCCCGCGTTCGTTCTCGGCGATTTCCTGCAGGGTAGCGAGAAAAGCGAGGATGGGTGTTTCTGTTCGAACATCGGTCCGGATTTCTTTTACGGGATCGATATGGCCTTTGACCGCGAGCTGGAAGAGCAGCCAGGGATAATCCCAGCCGGATTCGACAGACTGTATGAGTCCTCCGAAGAAGCGGGGATTAACTTCTATAAGCTGCGGCTGCGAAGCCGGCGTGCCTTCCCACCTGAAGTCCAGCTCCGCCACACCGTGCCAGCCGATCGAACCCAACAGCTCAGCGGCGACCTTTTCCATTTCCGGGGCCTCGACAGTCTCGCGCAAGACGGTTGCCCCTCGCTCTGCAGGGAAGGCCCGCAGCCCGCGATACGTCATCGATGCAACCATCTTGCCGTGGTCGAATAGAGTTGTCACGCAGTAATCGTTTCCGGGAACTCCCTGCTGAATTACTGGATAATTTTTTTCTTTGAGTTTGAAATGTTCTACGAATTCTTTGAACGTGGCTTTGAGCTCATCGAGTGTGTTGACTTTTCGGATGCCGACACCGGATGCCGCTTCGCGTAATTTTACAAAGGCCGGCAGCTTAACCTGCGAAGCAATAGAATCAAAGTGTGGCAGATTCTCCGGGATCCATGTCCTGGGAATCGGCAGGCCCTGCTGCATCGCATAGGCGGCGAGAGTTCCCTTGTTGTGTACTTTTTTGATATGTTCAAACTGCGGCACGGGAACGCGGATGTGCGGCTCGAAACGCTCCCGGTGACGGGCGATAAGATAAGTCTCCTTGTGAATCGGCATAAGGACGTACGGCGTCGTTTCATCTTCGGGTTTATGTTCTATGACCACTTTTTCCAACGTGTCGAGGAACGCCTCCGGCTCTTTCGTCGGATTCGGATAGCGAAATTCCGCGACGCTGTATCGCGAGAATGAGGCCGCCGTCATGGCGTATTCGTCGCCGGTGATTACTTCGACGCCGCGCCGCCCGAGGCTGCGGGTCGCCACCAGGGTCTGCCAGCCGCGGGAGAAGGTGATAATAGCCCGCCCGGCACCGCCTGCTTGCTCAATATTTTCGCTCATTTCGAACGTCTCCTTTACCTGTGCATAACTAATCCTCATTAACACCCTTGCAGTCTTAAGGATATTTGCTAACATGACCTTGTGCAACCGTAAAATGGGAACCCGAACCATTTTCAAAGGAGAAGTTATGAAAAAACAGATCAAACGTCACATATCGAGCAAACCCTCCCGTCGGCAATTCCTGAAACAGAGTGGACGGCTGCTGGCCGGTTCGGTCGTCACCGGCGTTGCCCTGCCCCGGATTTATGCCGCTGGGGACCATACGATACGGCTGGCCCTGGTTGGTTGCGGTGGGCGCGGCACGGGAGCAGTCGCCGATGCCCTCTCGGCTACGGGAGGCCCGGTGAAGCTATACGCTATGGCCGACCTTTTCGAACCGCGCCTTCAAAGCAGCCTGAGCAATTTGAAAAAGGATTTTGCGGACAAGCTCGACGTGCCGCCCGAGCGCCGATTCATCGGCTTCGACGCCTACAAGAAAGCAATCGACTGTCTGTCGCCGGGCGATGTCGTGCTGCTGACTACTCATGCGGCCTTTCGTCCGCTCCATTTCGAGTACGCCGTCACCAAGGGCGTAAACGTCTTCGCGGAGAAATCGTTCGCGACGGATGCGCCGTCTGTTCGTCGCTGGCTAAAAGCCGCCGAGGCCTCAGAGCAAAAGAATCTGAAGGTCGGCGTCGGTTTCATGTGGCGTCATTCGGCGGCCCGGCAGGAAACGATCCGGCGGATTCACGATGGTGCGATTGGAGATGTGCACACGTTGCGTATTTATCGCGTGCACGGCCCGGTCCATTGCCCGCCGCTGCCGGAGAATGTTAACGAGCTGGCCTTCCAGCTCCAGTATCCGAACAGCTTCACTTGGGTCTCGTCCGGATTTTTCATCGACTGGCACTGTCATAACATCGACGTGGCCTGCTGGGCCAAAGGGGCCTGGCCTGTCTCTGCCCAGGGATTCGGCGGCAGGTGCTACGAGCAGGCGGGCAACCAGTTCGACCACTACACTGTGGAATATACCTTTGCCGACGGTACGAAACTGCTGGCGTTCACACGGGGCATGAACAATTGCTGGAGCACCTACTCCGACTATGCCCACGGCTCCAAAGGCTCGGCCGTGCTCATGGCGACTCTCGGCGAGCCAAAGCCAAAGATATACATAGGTCACAACATGGTCCCGGAAAATCTCATCTGGGAATTTGGCCGGTCCGATCCGAATCCATATCGAGTGGAATGGCAGTTGCTCCTGGATGCGATTCGGCAGGATAAGCCGCACAACGAGGCCCGGCGGGCGGGCCAGGCGGAAGTGGCCGCGCTGATGGGACGAATGGCGACTCATACCGGCCAGTTTCTTACGCG
>Ga0268285_1000591_pt1 | contig 20517 bp, 18 predicted proteins | sample saktaG_2_FD_190144 | JGI IMG/M metagenome (GOLD analysis project Ga0268285, IMG submission 190144) | Saline water microbial communities from Sakinaw Lake, British Columbia, Canada - sak_2013_06_06_120m | ecosystem: Environmental > Aquatic > Non-marine Saline and Alkaline > Saline ... | reverse complement strand
ATTGTTAGGTCTTCAGTGGCCAAGTTGTGCGCTAACTCACGTGCCTTTTCCCTAGCTTCACCGGAGGGTCTTCTTGTACCCACAACTGCAAATGTGCGACTATTAATGTAATTGATGTTCCCGATAGTATGAATAATAGGGGGTAGAGCCCTGTCACCATTGTGAATTCTATAAAATTCTGCGTAAGGACTGTCGGCACATGTCAGGATATGACCGTTAACAACTTCAGCAACTTGAAGCTGATTCTCCGCAAGCTGCACATACCGCTCGATATTACTTTTTGACCGCTCAATGTTATCAGCTAAGCTATCCCGAATGCCCGTCCTGACCACAATCTCGCTTTTATCTGTGTTAAAAACCGCGGCCGGGGTTCCAAACCCGTCCAACAATCTTCTGGAAATGATTGGACCAATTCCTTTGACATCTGTTAGCCAATACCAGTACGCCAATTCTTCCCGATTCATTACCTTGAGTCACCCCAATACCACGTGTACTCCGTGTGTGCCAGTGCAACAGCATATATCGCCCGTGGCTGATGTTTCCTGAGTGCCAGCGCAGCAAAACGGAGTGTTGTTCCCGTAGTTATTATATCATCAATCAGCAAAATGTTTAGGCCCCGAACGAACTGAGGTTTGTACACGTTGAAAGCATCTGCCAGTATCTGTTCTTTAAGTTGGCGCGATAACCCGCGGGTCTCTTGGGTGATGCGGCTGAGAATCAGTACACTGGGAAATGTCGGCCAGCAAAAACGAAGGGCGAGCGAGGAAGACATTAGTTCTGGTATAGAATAGCCGCGCAGCTTCAATCTATCTTCGCTGGTGGGTACGGGAAGCACAATGTCTACCTGGGCTCTAAGATGACTTGCCTGTTGGTCGATGTAGTCGGCTAACATGTGCCCGAGTACGGTGCATGATTTCTTTCCCTTCCCATTTTTAGCAAGTCGCAGAAGTCTACTGAAAGGGTTTGCGCGGTTCTTGTCGTAACCTGAGCGATACGCGGCCGGTATCCATAGTTCGTCAATAAAGGGAGCGAGCATATCTATTTGCACCCGCTCAGCTTCACTCAGGCTCCCACCGTATTTCGGGCACCTTGCACAGTTGTATAAGCTAGGCGTGAAGCTACAGCTATGGCAGTGGCGCCCCATGCCGGTCCATTCGCTCAGCACATGACTGGCCACCCTTCTTCTTAAGAGCAAAAGCCTCTCATGAGCAAGCTCTCTCTTGGCGAGATCTGTATGCGAATCCTGTGCTCTTCTTAAGCTCTCTTCGGCATCTGACCAATTGCCAGAGGCACAATCACACACGCCGGCCTTGTAGTAGAAATCGCTTAACAAACTGTCCCGTTCCTTTGAACTAATCGCTCTCCTTAAATAGCTTATGGCCTCCTTGTACTTTCCCTCACTCTCAGCTTGTTTTGCTAATTTAAAGAGTACCCTATCTGGAATCTCCATAATTCTTATCCCTGAAACAGTCTTGCCTGTTGGTGGGGATTTTCAACATCCTGATAACCGACTCCCAATAATATTACCACATTTGAAATTAGCGTTACTGGCTTAATAGCCTAAGGAACAGGAGACCGGTAGCCAAGAACAGTGTCCGGTCAAATCTAGTTTGCACAATCCGCTATGTTATTCAATCGACGTCATGACCGCAAACCCATTGATTCCATAATCAAAATAAAGCTGTAGGGCTGCATAGGGTATTTGCGGGTGTAATCACGCGTGACACCGAGAGTATCAGATATTTCTTCTTGACCCTCGGTATCGCAAAGGTGCGAATATGGTGCGCATGTCGATTAGGCAATCCTTTTGCCTTTCGTCAATCTCTGAGAAGGAATGAGTGACCTTTGATATCTCACTAGTCATGCGGTCCTTCGTCATCCCCTCTTGGTGCGAGAGAACGAGCTCCAGCAATTCAATTAGCGGAAAGTCCTTACCACCTCTCATCACTTGTCTTAAATACTGATTGTGATAATGCGCCAGAGAGTGGTATTTGGACAGCGTAATTAGAAATTGGGGTGAATCCGCATTTAATGTCTTGACAGCCATCTCTAAAGCTGTTTTATGCTTCTCTATTAGCGATAGCCAGGAAAAGGGGTGTAATCCTGCTTGCCTCTTTTCGGGGTCGTCGCTTTGAAACAGCAAGTTCATAGTACAGAGGAGCAGATAGTCCACATAAGTAATGCCTGCATCGTCTCTTGTGAGGTAAGGATGACGACCATGGGCTCGTAAGTCTAGGGCTTTCGGAAGCACGATCACCCTCGGCCAGTTCGCCAATTGTCTCTCTGCTTCATAAGCCTCAATAAGCGCGGGACCGAAACACACATCACCTCGGTCACAATGCAACCCTACTGTTATCGCACCCCTCATGAAAAAATCATGTACTGCAACTTCCATCTGATAAGCTGAAGCAATCACCGCAATCTTTCTCAAGGCATTGTCTAACGCAGTAGGGTTATCTGAAGCAAGGGGGCATGTCAAAATTATACTGTCTGAAAAGGCTCGTGCCTTGAGATTGGGAATCTCTGGGCCCCACTGTTCCCTCTTATTCAATTCGGCGCATTGACTTTGTAGCCCTGATAGCATGCTTTCGATTTCGTTGGCTAGCTCCGGCTTTTCTAAGGACTTCTGCGCAGCTTCCTTCAGTCCAGAGATATCCAAAAACGCAACTACACTAGTCTGATAAGTATTTAGAGGTGCCATAACTATTTCCTTCTCTGCGCCCTAATATTAGAATCGTCATTTGACTCTCCGCATCATTAATGGCAGAGTCGCCCTTAGCCTTGATTATAGCACTTTTCAAAATAGAGACAACGAAGAGGGTTTACTTAATTATTTTGTAGGTCACAATCAGCCATCTTGCGCAACCCACAAGTCAACGGCCAACGCTCACCCGGGTAAGGCACCCCAACCAGGCTACCCGCCTCGCTTCGTTTCCAAAAGCGTGCCAAACTGTCTGCAGCCCGTCCGGGTACCAACCGATGAACAAACCTAATACTGCGATACGACGCGGCATAAGACTATTCTTCTCCGGCTTTGCTTCTCTCATTGCCCTATACCTCCTGACGATTATCGTCCACGAAGGGTCCCATTATGTTGCTGCCGTGATAATGAAGATGCCAATGGTATCCTTTACCTGGTTTGACCCTTATTACCGCGCACCTCTATTGGCTTCCTATGTTACAAAAGACACACTGGCGATACAGGTGGTCTGTTACGCCGGGGGGCTGGTTACCGGAGTATTACTGCTGGCAATCCTGGTTCTGAAAAGAGGGTGGTTCAGGCAGTCACTATACCGGTGGTTCTTGGGATTGTGTGTGGCGGTGTTTGGATTCTGGCAGATCTGCCTGGGCATCTTGGAGGGAGGGTTCAACGACATGTACATAGCAGGTGCCACTAACCAGCTCAGCTTAAGTTACTGCATAGGGTATGGCTCCGCAGCCTTAGGCGCCATTCTGTACCTGGTATTTATGCCCGGACTAAAAGAGCTGAGGGCTAAAGAGAAGCGAAGGTGACTTTTTAATCATTTCTCAGTCTTGAGGATGTAGACCTGCCCATCGGTGGAGACGATAACCGTGCCGTTTACATCAGTGCCGTATATTTGTGCCCCGATAGCCTTGAGGGCACTTATAGTCTCGGGGTGTGGATGCCCATACCGATTATTCACCCCAGCCATGTAGATAGCCACTTCTGGCCTCGCTGCTGCCAGGAAAGAAGAGGAGGATGCAGTCCTTGAGCCGTGGTGACCTACCTTCAAGATCTCCACATCTGGAACAATGCCCTCCGCGAGCATACCTGCCTCAGCTTCCCACTCTGCATCTCCAGTGAACAAGAAGTCAACCTGCCCATAGCTAAGGCTCAAAACAATGGAGTTATTGTTAGTGGTGCCACTCAAATTGACGGGGTGAAGCACATCAAAGACAAGGTCGCCAACCTCAATAGTGTCCCCCCTCCTTGCCTCATACACCTGATCGCCTTCGGAGTTGACCGCCGCCATGAACTGGGAGTAGGTTTTGGAAGTGCTTGTGTCCCCATTAAACCAGATTTCGTCAACCTCAAAATCATCTAAGACTCCGATTAGACCCCCTATGTGGTCGGCATGAGGATGAGTAGCCACCATCACCTCAAGAGGCTCATCCACAAAGTCATTGAGGTATGCAACTACACCTGGCGATTTACCCCCACCGTCAATCAGCATCTCATAGCTACCATAGTCAATTAAAATAGCATCGCCTTGACCTACATCAATAAAGTGGACACTTAAAGTCTGAGGAGGAATTTCTGGAGTGATACTTAGAACTACTTCTATTGTTTGAGGGCTGTTCGGTGCTCTTGAGGCACAGATTGTGATGCTGGCAGCATAGTTGCCAACATCCATCCCACTAATATCCATGGACACTGTTACTTTGTCTTCTTCCTCTTTGCTACTTCCGGTGGTTGGTGCCAAGGTAAGCCAATTAGCATCACTAGACACTGACCAATCCAAAGTCCCATTACCAGAGTTTGATATGTGTAAAGTATCGGTTAACAGATTAGTTTCGCCTTGTTGAGCATTGAAGGTAAAACTCGATGGGCTAAAGGCTATGGTAGGTGGCGTGGGACAGCATCCAACTAAGGTGGCTAACAGGAAAACTAACCCTACAATAAGTACTGAATACCATCTAGGTTTGTTTCTCATTTCAGCCTCTTAACCACCTAAATTACTGTAGTAGCTATAGGGCAATTCTATTCTAGTTTTCATTCAGCACAATGTCAATATAGCAATGAAAAAAGGCAGGGCACTGAACAGTCCGCTAGACTGTGCAGCTATCGGGCTTCTGCCGTAAGAGATTTCGAGTCGCTGTAGTGCTTGAGGTAGGGCAACGTGGCTCTATATGAAGATGATGAAGACGTGAATATGGATTATGCCAATAGGCTTTGGAGAAGTCGTCTAATCGATGTCCACTAGCTCATATGTGTTATAATAGCGTCAAAAAGGGTAACCGATATCATATTGTAGGTTTGAAGCATGGCAAGTCGGCATTTTGAAGAGCGAAGGCCACGTTGGTTCTGGCGCCCTGTAGACAGTATACTGTTCTCGCCACTCACGCCAATCATCTTAATATTGTTGGGGATTGTTGCTATTATCCTAGTGTGGATTGGCCCATCTTGGCTCACCATAACACCTGATTGGCTATCGAGAATTCAAGCAATAGCTGCGGCTCTTGTTTTCATAGCGTATTTGGGGCTAGCTAACTTAGCATATCAACAAATTCGGAGGCAAGAAGACCTGCTTAAAATAACTGGAGAGCAACAAAAAATCCAAAAAGATACATTGGGAGAAATGCAGCGTGAGTTCGAAATGAGAATCAGACCTTATGTCAATATCACTGAGGTTCGTACAACTTGGAAGCGGCGTGGTTCTCAGGGAATTTACGATTTGACGGTAGCTATTGATTTGAAGAATTTTGGACATATACCTGCGAGGAATATGCACTTCTCATGTGAACCAGAGATTGTCACCGCTGAATTGCCAATTCCACAAGGGCCCAAGCGAGCAATGGGATGCTCATTGTTTCCCGGCGAAGAGAAAAGGGACGCGGTCACTTTTCGTCCATCACCAGACAAAATGGTTAAAATCTCGGAATGCCCTGCTGGTTGGGGTTTAAGCATAGAAATCGATTACGAAGGAATAAATACCAAATACAATACGGGGGCGAAAGTGCGCTTCAGAGAGCCTGACCCCGGAGGGGTTGATTTTTTGGATGGTTCATGGACTTAGGGCTTCTGTTCCATTTCCCCTCGACTCCCCCTAGCACTTCCGACAGGCAATATGCCTCAAGGCTCACTGTCTGAAGACACAATAAGCTAGAACGATTAGTCTGTACCCTCCCCTAACCCTTGCGCATAAGTAGTTATACGTGTAGCTTAGGTTTGAGCAATTGAACTTTCTGAGTAATTGTTAACTAGACAGCTAAATGTGAGGTGCTATCGCTCGAATTTTTGTCTTACTTAAGCTTACTCTTCAAGTAGTCGATTGATACGCACCCACTGACGCCAAGTGAGTTAGATGAAAGAGCAGCTCCTATCAGAGTCGCAAACTTCTTGAAATCAACGCCCATGAGGGTAGCACTCCCAGGAAATGTTTGAACAATCTCAATGAGCTTCTCTGCGGGATCGGCAAAGGGATTCAAACCAAAAGAAGCGATACCAATTACCTTATCTCCTTCGGGCTCTTCACCAATAAGTACGATTGGGCCTCCAGAGTTACCACTGTTCATTGTGATGTCAAGCCAGGCAACTTCTCTATTGCTGCCTTGGTTAAGATAGCCCGACGTGATCCATTTTGTGGAGAGCATTCCAATAGATACAACGGGCTGATTGATGCCTAATGGAAAGCCACACAAATAAACGTCGGCTCCCTCGTATGCATCGGTAAATGTTCCCAGAGGTAGAGGAATAAGGTCCTTGCACTCAACCCCTAATATGCAGTAATCCTTGGAAAGCGCTTCAAGAAAGCCCTGGCTCTGACAGGATACATGTACGGTTCCAGGTAATCTGCTTCCGTCATTGAACTCAACCTCGATGGATGGAGAGTAAGTTATTTGGGTTTGACCGTTTGGAGCCGCTTGAACATGTTGCACAACATGAAAGCATGTGCCGATTAGTCCGGCACGAGAGACGACAAACCCAGTTCCAGACGGTTGCCCATCAATCAGTATACGGACTGTCGCTCCCTTAATTCGTTTGACTCTCTCTTTCATGTGAGGCATCTCCCAAACTGGGTTTATGGTGTCAATGTTCAACCTTGGATGAGCCTTTCTTCCCAGCCAGCGATATTGTTTCAGTCAAATGATCAGCTACGCTTGTCTTGAGTTCGCTTATCTAGCCACCAACTATATACGCATTCTTTCCGGCCATCATCGAAAACTACCCAGTACTGACTTCCTGATTCACATCCAACTATCGTGCCCTTACGCTTGTGGAAGGTAGCCTTCTTCTCATTGCCAATCACTTTGTCACCGACGTTGAATTTCCTCCGTGCCATTTTAAACCTCGTTCGCCTGCTTACAGTGGATGCGACCTTTTACCGATGCCTTCTCCATTATGAAACATCCGTGGGCGTTAAGGCAATTAGCAAATCCAGTTGGGTAAACAATTGTCAGTTTTGTTGAGCAGGTGATTATTGCCCCCAAGAAGGTGGAGGGTTTCTTCATGCAATCTGCCATTCTGTATAGCAGAGGAGGCTTCATCAGAGCAGCTTGATTACTGGGGAAAATCCCCGTTTGAAATCGAGTTCATTTCTCCAATGACTTGCATCGTCTTCACACTTACAGTGCAGACTCTTGCCAGCAAATCAATTACCTGGTCTTTGTAGTCGGCAAATCGGTAAGTGTTGAATTTTTGAAGAATGGTCGGGTCTTTTGGTTTGCGCTCTTTGTAATATTCAAGAATCCACTCAAGGGCGGAACGATTGCCCAACTTGTATTCCCAGGCTTCAGGTGGGACATTCTTCAAAGTTGTGACGGTATCAAGCCGGATAAAATTCGCCTCTTTGTCAGCTTTTAAGATTGGTTTAGGTTTAACGGGCGGTTTGGAAGCGTCGATTTTAAGGTCAACTCGTTGCAATGGATAGGGATTAGCGGTTTCATAATTGAGATGTAAGTCCATAAGCTGACGTCCCCAGGTTTCCCATTTCCAGAAGTCCTCATAAAAGGGAATACGCGGAAATTCACGCTTCAGGTTGATGGCGTACTTTTCCCGATATGCCGGGTGATGCAAGACCGCATAGACATAGTGAAAGATAGCTTCTTTGGTGATGGTGGAATCTTTGTAATGGTCTTTAAAGTGAACTAAAGACGAGTCTATGATATTTTCAATGGGATTACCTAGTCCATCATATACGTACAAAGGAAGACACTGTGTCTTTTCAAGTAAATCGAATGAAGGGACTCTGTTTGCAGCCCAGCTTTGAAATGGTTTTGAAGATGAAATACCAGAGAAGCAAATGACCGTATTCTTATGGTCTTGTTTAATACCAAATATTTTGTCTTGTAAATAGACTCTGTGAACTAGAATTCTGTCAAAGTAGAGAGCCATATTGACAAAGGGTCGGTAAGCCAAGAGCACTGTCGGGGAAGATGTACGAGGTGACAATCTGGACAAATGTGACGTTGGTCTCTCAAAAATCTGGGAGTATAATGTGAAACAACACCGCTTTCTATTAATGACGAGTAGATGCTTTGGTTAGTAGAATCGGAGGTTCTATTGGTGTCGGTGCGCCTGTACCCTAGTAATTGCGCTGCTCGTACTGTATACGGTGCTTCACATGAGCGTTCCCGGGTCCTTCGAAACGTTGCAGCAATCTTGTCGGCGACGAATCCTGTCTCACGACCTTCCTCCTAGCGGCCAGCGATAGGTTTTATTGATTAGTTTAAGGATGATGACTATCAATTCATACACAAATACGAGTGTTATAAGTACTAATATAATAATAGTTGCCGTTTTACTACTTAAGATATTACTTAATGGAATAAGGAAATGTAGAGACGATGGAAGAGAAGTCATTCCAATGACAATATAACTTCTGTCAGGGTATAGTTTGTTAGTAAGTTCAATAAACCGTGTCAAAAAAGTGACCATAAGGCTGAAAGATAATACTAATTCGATAAGTGTCCTTTTCGAATCTTTAATAAAACTCATTATATTTCTCAATATCAAACTCCTCCTTTCCCAGACGAACAAATAATCGGTCTCCCGATTAACTACGTTGAGTTAGTGTACCTATCAAGATCCTTCTCAGTCAAGACAGAAATGAACGAAACGCCCAATTGGGTCACGAGAAGAATACGTAGCAGACCGTTGTGTCACCTATACGTGCTGTATATTCCAGTGATAACTTCAATGACTTGCCTTCTCAATATCCGGGTGCTCCAGATCATCACCAATATTGCAACAGCGCTAGTAATGCTTAACACGATAACGGCAACGGCACAGGGAGGCCCGGGTTGGAGCATGCAAATGACCAAAGCGATAATCCCCGCGAACAAAGTGGCCAGAAGAAGCGGAAGACTGATGGCCATAACGTCCATTCGTCTAGCAATCCAGTCTCTCATATAGCGGTGAGTGTTAACACTGAGTGGACCCCTTGATGCGGTGAGAAGAAGAGTGCGAGCTTCATTAGTTGCCTCATCTCTAGTCGATTCATCACGGAGTCGTTCTATTATGTCGCTATCCGACCCGCCAGACTCTCTTACGAGCCTATCCATCGCTGCTCCATGTACGCCCAACCATCCTCGCACGCGTTGATACTTCCATAGACAACGCCGCCAGTTAAGGTACACAGACTGTCCTGTGATTGATATGACATATCCTATCGGAGGAGATATGGCTATTAAGGCGGCTGTTAGACCCAGCAGCGAATCAAGATTTTCCCAGTGAATGATTTGGGGGCAAAAGGCATATACCCAGCCCGCCGTGAGGCCAACGAAGTATAACCCAGGAAAGCCATATCGTTCAAACCAATTCATTCACTGCTCCGGAAAACGAGCTATCTCTGTCGAGTTTTCCCGATCAGCATCAGGCTGTAAAGAATGATACCATAATACGCAGGGTTAACCAAAACGCTAAAAAGTGCGATTATTGGCGTAGACTAACCATCAGTGCTAAATACTCAGAGCACTTGCCTTGACAGACACATTACAATGACCTAACATCAAGTTAACATGGCAGGACCGAGGGTATCCGAGCGATACAAGTATATGACCCTTCCCCAAGCGGCCAAACGGTTAGACATACACTCGGCTAAGCTTCGTCGTCGGTTAAAGCATGGCGTGTTCCCTCCCCCCACCTTCATAAATGAGTATGGCTTGAACTTCTTTGACGAGGACTGGCTAAAGGAAGCTCAAGTGATTCTGGCAAACTCCTTCGAGGGGCAGAAAAGACGGCAACAGGAGGGCTAATACCATGTCAAATACACAAAAGATCCAACGAATTTTCTCAGCGTCAGAAGTAAAACATGGCATATCCCTTTTCAGCCCGGAAGAGATGAATGCCGTAGGGGATTTGATAGCAGAGAAAGACGGTAGGTTGTTCATAAGATGCCAAATTAAAGATAAGTATAAAGTAGCAAAGCCAGAAGAAATCGTTAGGCAACTTTGGATTCACAGATTACTCATAGAATATAGCTACCCCAAAGAACGAATAGATGTTGAGAGAATTATCTATTTTGGCTCTCGAATAGAACCGGGAGCCGCAGATATTGTGGTTTTCCACGAAGATTTGACTCATTACTACATTCTATTTGAGGTAAAAAGACCGAGAAGAACCGATGGGCTAGAAGAACTCAAAAGTTACTGCAATGCGGAAGGCGCGCCTATAGGCGTATGGTCTAACGGAAATGAAATAATAAGACTCCATAAAGAGGAGCCAAATATTTTTGTGGAAATACCACGCATTCCCAGTGTGTCAGAAACTCTACGGGACATCCTGACTGAGAGATGGACGCTGAAATGGCTAGATGAGCACGATGAACTGAAGCAGGGTAGGTTAACTCTTAAAAAGATTCTTCTGGATCTTGAAGAGCTTGTTTTAGGTAACTCAGGCCTAAATATTTTTAACGAGACGTTCAAATTGATTTATGCCAAATTATATGACGAGTGGAAAGGAATTAATGACCCCAATTATCAGCTGGAGTTCTTTGTTAGTGATAGAAGCCCTGAACAAGTTAAAACGGCTATTGCTGCCTTACTTAAAGGAGCGAAGCGTGAATGGAGAGGTGTTTTTGATCCGGACCCCGCCGACCAGATAGAATTGACGCCAGAACATCTAAAAACGTGTGTGTCTGCACTTCAAAATATAAAATTATTTAATTCGAATCTTCAGATAATTGACGAGGCTTTCGAGTACCTAATTCCTGAAGATGCAAAAAAGAAACACGGGCAGTTCTTTACACCTAGACCTGTTGAGGATATGGTCGTCAAAATGCTAAATCCCAAGCCAAGTGAGTTTCTGATAGACCCTGCCTGTGGCTCAGCGGGCTTTCTTTTGCATTCGGTTATATGGATTGCTGGCGGAGTGATTACTGGCAAAGAGCTTCCACCTCCTGCTAAGAATTTTGCTCAAAGTAAGATTTATGGGATTGACTTCGCTAGGAACGCTATTAAAGTTGCTAAGGCAATCAATTTAATCGTGGGTGATGGCAAGTCTCATATATTTGGTGGAAAGGATAGTGATAGTTCACTTACACCTCACACTTGGAGCTATGAGACCAAGGCGGGACTAGGAGGGAGACTCTCAAGATTTTCCGGTGATGGTGAAAGGGATAGAGAAAATCAGGAAAAGTTTTTGTATTTCGATTTTGATGTTCTTATGACCAATCCACCCTTTGCTGGAACTATAAAGAGGAACGAAGTAAGAGACGTCTTAAGACATTATAAATTGATGGAGAAGAATGGCAAAATCACAAACAGGACAGGGAGGCACATTCTTTTCTTGGAACGTTCTCTTCAATTCATTAGCCCCGGTGGCAGGATGGCAATCGTTTTGCCTCAGGGGTTATTGAACAACACTAATGCAGAGTACATACGCAGGTTTGTTATTGATGAAGCTCGAATCCTCGCAGTTGTGGGGTTACATGTCAATACTTTTAAGCCTCATACCGGAACAAAAACAAGCGTCTTGTTTTTACAGAAGTATATAGATGAGGAGAGATACAGAATCCAAGAGATAAAGGTAAAATACGATGGAGGATGGGAAGATTTCATAGGTCAATTAAGGGATACATATAAAAACATGGGCTGGGACTCAGAGGTCGATGAAGAACAGTTATCAGAAGAACTAAAATCCTTTATTGAAACCTATTTTGGGATTGGTGGGGAGTTCTTAGAGGATGAGGCGGTAGAGGAGGCAAAGGGTGAAGAGTCAGCGGAAATTGAGACAAAGGGAGCGAATTCTCTCAAGGCTTTGATTGATGAGTTACAACAATGGGAAGGAGCGTTGAAAGAAAAGGAGTCTGAAACGCCACCGTCGCCAGAGGAAAAGAAGGCTACACAGAAAGAAGTTAGAACCATCACGAACAAAATTAAGAAACTCCAGTGGGGAATATGCGAGAGGACATTAGGCGGGCAGGTTTACTTAGTGTTGAATGAAGACAAGATAACCGAGCAGTTCAAGAGATTCTGGCTAGAAGGCAAGATTCTAACAGAAATGGATTATCCCATATTCTTTGCTGTGAACCAGGAACCGGTCAAAGATAATAGTGGCGAATACAGATATAAGAGAGGCCTGAATGGCGAGCCTCTGCTGGATGAACACGGGCACGCAGTAATAGACCATGATTTAGATGAGATAGCAGAGGCATTTATTAAGTTTGCCAAAGAACATGATTATGATTTTTGGAGAGGTTAGGAAATAATATGGCGGTGGTAAGTGTTGTAAAGTTATCACAAGTTGAAGGCGCTTGGCGGCTGGACGCAGATTATTACCAGCCGGAATACATAGAAACAAAAAATAGACTCTCGGTGATAAAAACCGTTGTCCGCTTGAAGGATGTTGCAAGCATTACTACAGGCCCGGCTTACTCAAGCAAGGAAATGGGTGAAAATTTTAACATCCCCATGGCTAGAATAGGGGATGTTACAAACAAAACAGGTGTTGAAGATTGGATTAAACTGTCCAGAGAAGAATTTGAGAAATTTGATTGTAAAAAAATAGGGAACTTGGACATACTCATGACGATGACCGGCGACCCGCCAGACGTTGGCAAATGTAATTTGATAAAGATTTCTAACGATAAAACTCTTGCATTCAATCAGCGTGTCGCAAAAGTCAGCGCGAAAATAAGTCCATACTACCTCTTTGCTTATTTGAGTACAGAGATTGCTCGAATGCAGTCAGAAAGAAGTGCTCTAGGAATACGGCAGAGGAACGTTAGTATAAATGACCTTAAGAACATTCGTGTAGTTTTGCCATCACCTAATACCTCGCGGCTTACTATCAATAATTTGGTTAATCAGCATCTAACGGAATTAGAAAACTCCAACTCTCTTTATTCCCAAGCTGAAAACCTGCTTTTGGAAGGATTAGGGCTAAAGGACTTCAAGCCAGAGTATGAACTGTCATATACTGCTAATCTTTCTAAAGCATTTGGGGTTCACCGTGTAGATGCTGAATATTTTCAGCCCATTTATGATAAGCTGGTTAAGCAACTGGCTACGACAGTTGAGCTAAAGCCTCTTGGTAATTTCTTGCTGGATATCAAAAAGGGCATTGAGGTTGGAGGAGAGCAATACCAAGAGGAAGGCAAGCCTTTCATTAGAGTTAGTAACCTGTCGGTCGACAGCCTCACTGAGCGAGACCAGAAATACATAAGTGAGACACTATATGGAGAGCTCGCAAGGCATTATGAGCCGAAAATCGGAGAATTACTTTTAACTAAAGATGCCACACCAGGGATAGCCTATGTATTAAAAGAATCAATTGAAGGGATTATTTCTAGTGGTATCCTGAGAATGACAATAGACGAAAGCCAGATCAAGAAAGAATACTTAGCTCTTTGCATAGATTCAATGATAGGAAAACTGCAGGTCAAGCGAGATGGTGGGGGCTCAGTCATAACCCATTGGAAACCAGCGCAAATCAAAAAATTGCAGGTTCCCCTTCTACCTAATGAAATCCAGCAACGGATTGCCTCGCTTGTTGAACAATCTCATGAGGCTAGAAGGAAGGCAAAAGAATTATTGGAGGGAGCCAAAAGTAAGGTCGAGCAGGCGATTGAAACTGCTTCTGTCAACCGAAACTGATAGAAATTGTAACCGGGGAGGCAAAGGACTTAACTCCTATCCATGAGATGCTGGCAAGGGAATCTATTATTTGCCCAAAGACGCTGGTGTAGGGAAGATAGGCTCCAATAATTTGCGAGCATGACTTAAGAGCGCACGTAAGTAGATGGGTTAAAATTCAGAAGGAGGGGGTACCATGGTGGAGCTCCCTAGACCTGGAGAGAGTATTTACTTAGACCCTTGGGTGGAGCCGCTGCGTGTCTATGAAGTACGGGAATTGGCTGGACGCATCCGTCTGGGGGTCATCTTCACCGAAACAGGGCGGGCCCAGACCTTTCTACTGAAGCGAGAGGAACTGGCGTCCCGCTTAAGATATGTCCTCCCCTTGGCAGAGACCTTCCGGTCTAAACAAGGACCATTACGGAAAGACGACTTTCTGCTTTTTCTTGAAGCCTTTCGCTTACGCTTGGGCTATCTATTTGACCCTCACTATGCTGTCAGCGTGAGCCAAGTAGACTTTTTGCCCCACCAAGTAGACGCTGTCTACCGTTATATTCTCCCCCTTCCTCAAATCCGCTTTCTTCTAGCTGATGACCCTGGGCTGGGGAAAACTATCATGGCTGGTCTGGTCCTCAAAGAGCTAAAAGCTAGGGGAACAGTAAAGCAGTGTCTCATTGTCGTCCCAGCTCATCTCCAAAACCAATGGAGGCGTGAGCTACGGGACTGGTTCCGAGAGGAATTCACCATTCTTGACCGGCCTATGTTGAGCAACATTGCCTCAGATTATTTCTTTGAGCGTAACCCACAGCTGATTACCTCGATGGACTTTGCCGCCAGAAATGAGAAGACAAAAGAGACACTGACCCAGAGGTCATGGGATTTAGTTATCGTGGACGAGGCCCACAAGCTGTCGGCTACGCGCTACGGAGCAAAGATTTACAAGACCAAACGCTACCAGCTAGGAGAAGACATCTCCCCCAAAGCAAAGAACCTCCTGTTCCTTACAGCTACCCCTCACAAGGGTGATGAAGTGGCCTATTTCTTGCTTCTAGACCTACTGGAACCCAGGCTTTTCGCTGATGAGGTGCACCTTAAGAGGATGATGCAAGGGGGCTGGCGTCCCCCATTCATCCTGCGCCGCTCCAAAGAGCAGGTGACCGACCTTAATGGGAACAAGCTCTTCAAGAAGCGGGACGTCAGTAGCCTGAGCGTGACCATGACTGAGGTAGAACGTCGCCTTTACGAGGCGGTCACGAGCTATGTGCGTCGATGGTATCAAGTACTTGGAACAGACGAATGGCTGGCCTTTGGCCGTCGTCGTCGAAACATCGCCTTAGCTCTCACTGTTCTACAGAGGAGGGTAACATCTAGCCTTGCCGCCATTCGGGAATCCCTTAGGCGGCGCCGCCAAAAGCTTGAGGTGCTTCGTGTTGAGTGGGAGCATCACCTAGAGGAGGAACTACCTGAGCTTGATGAAGAGAGTCGTACAGAAGTAGCGGATGAGACCGCCAATGAATGGGAGAATTTCCAAGAGCGTTTAGAGGGTTTGACTGCAGCCCGAACCCTAGAGGAACTAAGGGAGGAGATTGAGGAAATAAATAACCTCATTGGGTTAGCCATTGAAGCCGAAAAGGGAGGAGAGGAAGCTAAAGTTCAGGAATTACGTCAGGTCGTGGAAGAACGTCTTCGCCACCAGCGGGAGGAGAAGCTCCTCATCTTCAGCGAGTTCAAGGATACCGTCTTTGCTCTCAGGAACAAGCTAGCCAGTTGGGGCTTTCCTGTAGCCGTCATCCATGGGGGTATGGACATGCCTGAAAGGGAAGAGCAGGAGCGCATTTTCCGAGATAGGGTGCAAGTAATGGTGGCAACGGACGCAGCGGCAGAGGGCATCAACCTGCAGTTCTGCCGCTTCATGATTGATTTCGACCTCCCTTGGAATCCTAACCGCCTGGAACAGCGTATGGGGCGTATCCATCGTTATGGTCAAAACCGAGACTGCTTCATCTGGAATCTCCTTTATAGCGATACGAGAGAAGGGCAAGTTTTAGAGATACTCCTCAAAAAGCTAGAGCGCATGCGGGAGCGGCCAGAGCTCGGAGATACTATCTACGATGTCATCGGTACACTTCTAGAAGGAGTTCACCTTGAGGACCTCATCATGGAGGCCCTCATGAAGGGTGACACGACTGAAGTAGAGAAGGTTATCGAGGTAGGCTTAGAGCAACGAGTAGAAGAGTTCACTCAAGCCTTGAGAGATAGCGCCCTAGCTGGGTATTACATTGACCTCTCAGCCGTGGTTAAGGACGAAGAAAAATCCACCCTCCAGCGTGTGGTACCCTATGATGTCGAGTTTTTTACGAGTCTTGCAGCATATCACCTCAGAGGTGCTCTTGAGCCCGACTCCAAGCAGCCAGGGGTCTTCCACCTCGGCATTCCTTTAGACCTACAGAGGGAATTCCGAGACAAGGGGTATGTTGCCGGCTTACGCATAGCGTTCGAGCGCCTTGTTGCTCGGTCTGCCAATGCTGAGTTCTTCGCTCCTGGCCACCCAGTCTTGGAGAAGCTGGTGGACCGTTTCATTGAGGGTGGTCAGCGTCCTCGATTGGCTGTGCTCGGTGACCCTCAAGGTAGTAGGGGCTCGCTTTGGCTGTTTCGGGAGTGCATAAAGGACGGGAATGACCAACCGGTGATTGAACGGGTGCTAGCCCTCTTCCACGACCATGACTCAAATTGTAACCTCACTCTTGTAGACCCTCGCTGGGTAAGGGACCTTAAGGAGGTGTCCGGCGAGTTGCCTATCCCAGAGGAACTACTTGCCAATTTTGAGAGGATTCAGTTAGAAGCTGTTGGAGAGGCTGCTGACCAGCTTGATTCTCTTTTGGCTGAAGCTCGTGAGCGGCGTGAACGTGAGGTGAACATTAAGCTCAGCTGCCTAAAGAACTCTTACGATGCCTTTATTAGTGAGTCCGAAAGCAAGTTGTCGGGTTACCGGCGCCGCCAGCAGCGGGGCCAAGACATGCGACTAGCTATCCAGCAAGAAGAAGCCAACCTGAAGACACTGAATGCCGAAAAGGTTGAGCGACTACAGGCCCTACCTTGGGAGACCCAGTTCACTCTTCTCCAGCCGGAATTGGAAGCAGTAGCCCTAATTGTGCCGGTTGCCTCGTTTTTTGGGGGAACGCCCAGTGAGGAAGCCAAAGAAAGGGAAGAGCAGGCAGGGGTGGAGTTCGTGATGCGCTACGAGCGCCAACAGGGGCGGGAGCCAGAAGACGTCTCGAAAAAAAAGCTGGGCTATGACGTGGAAAGTGCAGGAGGCACGAAGAAACGCTGCATTGAGGTAAAATCGTTTGCCAGTACGGGCTCCTTAGAATTGACCTCCAACGAGTGGCAGATGGCGCGGCGGCTAACCAAGGACTACTGGCTCTATATTGTGGAAAATGCTATCCCCACGCCTAAACTCACGGCTATCCAAGACCCGACAGCTAAATTGCACCCACAAGAGAAATGGAATATCACGGGTTTTTCTTTTCCATATTGGAAGGCACAAATCGGCTCTGATTAAAATAGGTTAAAAGATGTCCAACATGTCTTCGTCTAAAAAGATGCCGGCAGTGTGAATCTGCTAGGGCTCAACAATCCGTCATTTTGCTGCATCAAAAAAGGGGGATATTTCTGCCCCCCTACGATTTACACGCTCAGGATACGCTGCCCGGCAGCGGTCTCATTGAAATCCCTGACATCAATAACCCCGCTCAGCTTGGGGTTCTCTTTAGCTACAGCACGCACGGCATCGGTTAGATATTCCCCCAGATTAGTAGTCTGGCGGGCGACATTCGGCCAGCGAGCATTGCCTAGAATGTAAAACCTCACCAAGCTGTGATCGTTATCCACATATTTGGCCGTGTTTCCCAGTTGCTGGAATTCATCTTCAAAGACATCAGAGAGTCGCTTCAGAAAGACAAGGGGGAGGATGTAATCCTTAAACTTTGGAGCGTCTATCGGCCCCCGGATAACGCAGGCCGCTTCCCACAGCCAGTTCTCCAGAGTGCCGAGTTCAAGCCTGGAGTTTCTGTTATTCAATAATCACCTCGTGAAAGTTGATGCCAGCTAGTTGACCCCATTATAGCACTGGAATCAAGTCAAATCCTATTATGTTACCCACCTAACTTGACAAAATGGCGGTTCCAGGCCAGGATTATTATAGAGTTGCATTATGTAATCGCAGCTCATAATAGGAGGTGTATTATGGCGGAGACAAACATTATAGGCGAGACATTATGCCCATGGTGTCATAATGAGTTGGAGGTGGTTAAGTCTGCTAAGTCCGGCTATCATTATGCGAACTGCAAGTCCTGCAACTCTCACTTCAGGAATATACCGGTCGCCCTAGTTGACATGGAGGGAAGACAAGAAACAAAGACCGGAAGCCGTGAAGTCCTTGACAGATTCCTCAGAGAGCAAAGAGAAAAAGAGCAAAGAGAAGCCGGAGGCGGTGACGCCCTTGACAGATTCCTCAGAAAGCAAAGAGAAGCCGAAGGAACTTGAAACTAAGAACGCCGAACTCCTTCACCAGGCAGAGGTCTACGAGAGTCCGGCCTATTTTGACGAGATCATCCGGCGGTGGGCCCATGGCCTGACCCCTGAGAGCTTTATTGCCCTCGGCGTCAAGCTAGGCTTCCAGGAGGTGCTGGCCGAGGAAGTCGGTCAGCACCCGGAACGCCCAGGTGAAGTCCAGCTTAAGGACGGACCACGAGTCATGTTCAGCGAGACGTTGCCGGAGGGTGAGGAAGGTTGGTCAAGGTCAGAATCCCTCGGTTGTTTCGTAAAGGTCGAGTAGTAGGATTGAAGTTTGATGAACGAACTTAGATATGATATTGAACCGGGTGCTTATCCCCCAGAACTACCAGACGCCATTTACTACCCATCTAAGACGTTGCCTGAAGCTAGAATACTGAACTACGCCGATGCATGCGTTCAAGTTGTCCTCAATCAATCTGAAGCTGCAAAGCGTCTTTATTCTTTCATCGTTAAGGCTTGGGGATTACCAGGCTGTCAACCATTGATAAGTGAGTTTAGAAGGTGTATACCAGATACTGGGAATCACCTTGACCAAATTCTCAGGGCTATCCCCGATACAAATCAGACTCCTAAACGATTGCAGGAAGCCATAGCTAAGCTAGACCTAGAGCATAACACTGATTATCAGAAGCTTCTTAACTGCATCAGCTTCTTCATTATTGCTTTCTTTAACCGTAGATCAGACCTGGGAAACGACAAACCAAAGATTGTTCCAAAAAGTTGCCCGTATTTATTCCAGGCCATCCATATCGAGTCGCTACTTGAATATGACCAACGATTAAAACAAATGGATCGGGAAAATGGGCGAATCAAAGAGGAAGGTGATAGTCCATATCATCAGTTGGGTGGCCAGCTTTTTCATTTTGCTGTGCTGATGGCAACAGATCATACTACCCGGAAAGAGCGGGAACTAAAGCAAAAAGCCGTAAGTGGTTTGAGGGAAATGAGGTTTAGCTTACGCCATAGCCAAAAGACACTAGATGGAGCGGAGATGTGGTATAGGGCAAGAGTATTGTGTAATACAGCTAGCGAGGCTGCCGACTATTATCGTATTGACGCCACAGATCTAAGCAAAAGAATTGAACCTTACGATGATGCAACAGGTTGGCCACGTCATAAATAACAGCTAGAAAACCAATCCCGTCATGGATTGTGAAGGCTACCAAAACGGTAGCCTTCTTCTTTTAGTGGGATGTGCAAAAAACATCCCATTCCCATTGCCTTAATAGGATGCTAAATTAGTAGTATGAACGATATTTTTGTTGTCACCGGCATCACTGAAGGCGAGAAAGCACGACTGCAGCGTCTTGTTAGGGGACTAAGGCAGATAGATTTGGCTAGTCTAGCCAAAGTCAACGTCTGTGATGTCACTGCGTTAGAAAAAAATCGCTATCTACCACGAACACATAAACGCAAAATCCTGGCTATCTTAGGCCTGTTGGATGATGACTATGAAAGGGAGTAAGACTACTACGAAGTCGGAGGTCAAGATAACGACCGATATACGGGCTGGGCCAGCTACACCCGCGATGAGAACTGCTTGCCGGAGGTTTTGGTCGAAACTAGTAGCGGAGGTAAGGGCTAATGAGCGCTAGAATCCGAAGCCTCGATGACTTTTTGGCGCTACTTGAAGGCGTAGAGTCGGTGCGTGACGGCCAGCATTTAGCGTTATGCCCTGGACACCATGACACCAAGCCTAGCCTTAGCGTCAAACAAGTTGATGACAGGATTTTAGTCAAATGTTTTGCTGGCTGTGAGCTAAACGACATACTCAAGCCACTTAACTTAGAGCCTCAAGGCTTGTTTTTGAATAGCCGCCAAACCAAGTTACAGGGGAGGGAAATCGAGGCCATATACCGCTACACTGATGCTAACGGTAAGCTCTTTGAAGTGGTGCGAACAAAACCAAAGGGCTTTTATCAGCGCAGACCGGACGGCAAAGGCGGCTATATCACTAATCTCAAAGGCATAACGCATACTCTTTACCACCAGGACAAGCTAAAACAGGCTATAGACAGTGATACGCCTATCTACTTTGTGGAAGGGGAAAAGGACGCTGACAGGCTTTGGAATCTTGGCCTTGTGGCAACAACCAACCCTATGGGAGCTGGCAGTTGGCGTGATAGCTACAGTGAAGCTTTGTGTGGTGCTGATCTGATTATTATACCAGACAATGACGGA
>Ga0268285_1000582_pt1 | contig 20648 bp, 15 predicted proteins | sample saktaG_2_FD_190144 | JGI IMG/M metagenome (GOLD analysis project Ga0268285, IMG submission 190144) | Saline water microbial communities from Sakinaw Lake, British Columbia, Canada - sak_2013_06_06_120m | ecosystem: Environmental > Aquatic > Non-marine Saline and Alkaline > Saline ... | reverse complement strand
TCCCATCGTTTTGGTTTGGAAAACGTTTCTTGTATTCTGGCTTTGATGTTTTCCTATCCAGAGCAGGTTGCCGTTTTGTCCGACAATTTCTTCCTCTTTATAGCCATACGTTTTGCAGAATGCCTTGTTGACATAGACAATCTTGCCCTGCATATCGGTAATGTAGATGCTGTCGTCGGTGCTCATTACGGCACCCGAGAGCAATTCGAGTTTCTTTTCCACCATGTTGTGCCTGATGGTATTCTCGACGGTTATCGGAATCGCTTTAAGATAATTCTGGTTGATGTCTTTAACCAGATAATCGTAGGCGCCGGCCTTCCATGCTTTGACTGCTGTCTCCTCATCGCCGGCTCCCGTGACAACGATCACGGGCGTGTTCTTTGCCAACTCCAGGATATCAAATGCCGTACCGTCCCCAAGTGAGTGATCGGTAATGATGATATCAAACTGGTTCGAGTTCAATACTTGCTTTGCTTGCGAAACAGAACCAGATAATGTGCAATCGTACGGAATGGCGTTGTTGTCTATAAAACGCTTAAAGGCCATCTGGTCGAGTTCATTGTCTTCGATCAGCAGAATCTTGTATCTTGTGTTTTCCATAATCTTATTCTCCATTCGAGGGCAGCTTGCTTAGAGTCCAGTACTGGTCAATAGCCCTGATAGTTTCCACAAACTTTTCATAATCAACAGATTTGACCATATAACCGGCAGCACCGCGCTCAAAGCTTTCGATCACATCGCGGTCTGAGTTGGACGTAGTGAGTATTACGATAGGTATCTTTTTTAAAGCCTTGTCTGCTTTTACGATTTCCAGAAATTCAGCACCGTCCATCTTCGGCATGTTCAAATCAAGCAGGATAATACAAGGCTTTGTAGTACTCTCAGTTCTCAGATATTCGATTGCTTTTTCGCCATCGCCTATTGAAACCAGTTGGTTTGTGACCTTCAAGTCTCGTATGGCGCGTTTTACTGTCATCACATCGACGTCGTCGTCTTCAATTAGCAATATTGGCTTCGAGTTTTGCATTTATTACCCCCATTTCTTGCTTCGGCAGCGTAAAAAAGAATGTACTTCCTTTGCCAATTTTTGATTCCACCCATATATTACCACCGTATAATTCCACGATTTTCTTTGCGATTGTCAGTCCTATGCCTGTGCCTTCAAAATCTTCGCTGACAGACAATGCCTGGAACATTTTGAAGATTTTTTCAAAGTGCTTTTCTTCGATGCCGGGCCCGTTATCAGCGATACTGAATTTCCAGAAACCGTCTTCCTCAACACATCCGACCTTTATCTGGCCCTGTGGTTTGTCCATATATTTTATGGCGTTACTCAGCAGGTTCTGGAACAGTTGCATGACATGAGTTTCTGCACATTCGATAACAGGCATCGTGTTTTCGATTGTGATAGATATATTTTCCGGCGGAACAAGCATGTCAATTGCTTCCGGGATAAAATCATCAAGATTCACCTGAACGTTTTTTTCCTCTGTCCGACCGGCTTTCGAATATTGGATGACGCCGTCAATTAGATTGTACATCCGCTCGACCCGACCCAAAAGCAGGTTCATTTGCTCGTTGCCCTGCTCACCAAGCTTATCCGAGCAGTCGTCTAATATCCAGGTCGCGAGGCTCTTAATACCGCGCAGCGGGGCCTTTAAATCATGCGAAACGATGGATGCGAAATCCTTCAATTCCTTATTGATGTTATCCACTTTTTCGATCAGTTCAGCCTGCCTCCGCTCAGCTTCTTCACGCTCTGTGATTTCCTGTTTGAGATGCTCGTTGGTTTCTGTCAGCTTATCTGTTCGTTCTTTCACCATTTGTTCCAACTGTTCGGTTTTCAGGGAGGCTTTTCTGGCGAGGATCCATTTCTCCGTCAGGGCGCTGGTAAGTTGCGCCACTTCAGCGCTGTCGAATGGTTTCTTGAGAATCAAGAGGTTTTCCGATCTTCCGAGCCGCTCGGTGATTTCTCCCCAGGAATAATCCGAATAGGCCGTGCAGATGACCACCTGGACTTTGGGATCGATTTCCCAAATATGCTCGATCGTTTTCAAACAGTCCCAGCCCGGCGGCATCCGCATATCGACGAAAATCAGCTCATACGGGCGATTTTCGGAACAAGCCACTCTAATCTTCTCGCATCCCTCTTTTCCCTGAGACGCGAAGTCAAGTTCGTAAACGCTTTTGATAGTGGATTCATTGTTTTTGTTGCCGAAAACCTGGCTCCTAAGCTCGTTCAGAGTCGCACTCTCTTCCTCATCAACAAGGATGGTTTGAAAATCCTTATGAATACTGGGATTATCGTCAATGACCAGAATACGGTGAGTCATTTCTTTTTCTGCTTTGCTCATTTTTTAGCCTCCTGTGTTTTAAAGGGTAATTCAACTGTGAAAACTGCGCCTTTTCCGGGTCCATCGCTATGGGCTATTATTGAACCGCTTAATTCATTTGCTGACAGAGCGGTGCTGTGCAGTCCAAATCCATGCCCCGTTTTCTTGGTTGTGAAACCGTGCTCGAAGATCCGAGTTAAGTTCTCTTTAGGGATTCCGATGCCGTTATCGCACACGTCGATCCGGAGAAATCCGCTTTTCGGTTCTTTCACACATATCTTAAGAATCTTGTCGTCTCGGTTACTTGTGGACAGGGCATATATTGCATTGCTGATTAGGTTCGTTAAAATCTGCAAAACCTTATGGCGGTCAAGCAGGAGGGTCGGCAGATTCGAGATTTCCCGTTTCACTTCCACGCTGTTTCGTGTTATTGCCTCGGCGTTTATTTGAATCGTATCTTCCACAAGTTCCGTAATGGAAGTTGGCTCGATCAGACCTTTCGTTTTACTGTGCGATTGTTGAAGCTGGATAATATCGCCTACATGCTGAACATGTTTGGTTAATGCCTCCAGTGCTTCGAGAATGCGTTCCTGTTCATCGACCAGCTCTTTGGAGAGGTTGGCCAGAAAGGCAGGAATTTTTTTGCCCCGTTCTTCATTTGTCATAAACGTGCTCAGTTCATTTGTGTGTTCTTCGAACAGATCTACGACGTCGGAAAGATAAGAGATTTTTGAATTACGAACTCTCTTCTGAATCGACTCGGCGGTAACGCTGACACTGTTGAGTACATTGCCTACATTGTGCAGCACTCCGGTTGCCACCTCGGCCATGCCAACCTCGCGCGCCGTCTCGAGCAGTTTTTCCTGAGCTGTCTTAAGCTTGACTTCCGCTCGTTTGCGTTCCGTGATGTCCCGTGCAATCGCTATTATATAGTCTTGTTTTTCCTGGGTTACGAGTTTCAGGCTTGTCTCAACAAAAAACGTCGATCCGTCCTTGCGCTTGTACCGGTTCTGTTTAACAATATCGTTCTTTTCTCTGAGTTGCTCTATTTGCTTTTGCCAGTAGGAATCGTCCGGCATAGACACTTCTATGTCCTTAATGGTCATCATGTTAAGTAATTCTTTGCGCGTGTATCCGAGACTGTCGCACGCTCTGTTGTTTACGTCCAGGAAGCGGCCCCATTTAGGTTCTACCGCAAAAATGCAGTCATTTGACCGTTCAATTAAATTTCTAAATAATCGCAGTTTTTCTTCCGCCTTCTTGCGTTCTGCAATACTGCCAAGCCATTCGGCAACTGCATTTAACAGATCATCTTCTTCTTTAAGGAACGGTTCTTCGCCGTTTTTAAAATATCCTCCAAGGTGGTAAACCTCAATAGCACCCACATCCTCTCCGTGTGCTTTAATCTTGGTTTTCCTGCTCAATTCACTTTTTTTGAAGTTATCTGTTTTATATTGAATTCCGTCAAAATTGATTCTTAAACACATGGCGTTAGGATACTTGTATGCATCACGAATCAGAGAGACAGTTTCCTGGAATATTTGCTCTAATGGAATTTCCTGACGATTAACAATTTTTGACAGCCCATATAAACAATTGAGATGTTTAAGACGCTGCTGTAATTGTCTCTGGTCCAGCGGCCGATTTGCAATTTCCGCTTCGAGTTTCAGCTTGGTGGCTGATAGTTCTGTACTGAGCTTACGGACCTTTTCTTCGAGACGTTTGTGGCGTGCACTTTCTTCAAGGAGCTTGTGGCGTGTACGGAGATCTATGGCTTCTTGATTGGGATTATTTACAGGCTTCGGCGGTGTAAAAGTATCATAGAAGTATCTGTTATAAAAATACGTAAGAACAGCCGCTGTCATAATGGTGATAAGAGCACAATGCATGATATCTGTTGTGACTTTCTTTTGTGACAGCCAAAAAACACCGGCAATAATTGCTATGAATATCGCCGCTAAGACAGCCTTTTTAGTTAAACGTTTTATATCCATTTTTTTTTGCCCTGTATATTTGTGACATAATTGCACAGCAGTTGTTTGCTGGAGACGCAATTAAATTTCGTAAATACATCCATCATTGAAAATAATGCTTTCTTAAATAAAATGATTACAGAACGTAAAACCTTCTTTCTGCAACAACTACCCGGCCTTATCGTACATCAGCCGGTTCTGTATATTTTTCCCATTTAGTTTTAACGATTTTGCCTAACTGCTTCAGGTCCAACGGCTTTGTAATGTAATCATCAGCTCCTATCTCAAAGGCCTGATCTAAATCGCCTATCACTCCTCTGTCCGTCAGCATGAATACTGGTATATGTTCTGTTCTTTCATCGTGCTTAAGCTCAGAAAGGATTTCCAATCCGTCCATTTCCGGCATCATCCAATCCAACAAGATAAATGTGGGTCTTTTTTCCTGTGCGAGTTTGAGTCCGGTTAGCCCATCTTTAGCCAGATAAACCTCAAATCCGTATAGTTTCAGGCTGCGTTTCAAGGCTTTGCGGACACACTCATCGTCATCAACTGCCAGAACAGGAATCCACTTACTCATACGATTGACCCTTTATAAACTTCCAAAGAGGTTGAACAGAATTCGCCAATAAGCAAAATACCTGCCAACGTGTTCTGATCGACAATTTATTATGTCCCATAACTAAACGGTCTTCATTCCATTCGAAAATTATCGACATATCAGGGTAGTGGTTTTATGAGAAATAGTATTTTTTTAGGCATTATTGTCGAGCATGGGATTTGAAACGGCGAGTCGAAGAGCCTTTTCATCTGATAATTGACGATTGACTACTGACTGTGAGCAATTTACTATGGAAGAGAAGTTGTGGAACTTGTCCTGAGGTTTGCATTAGGAGCAAAAATATGATTATTGGTATGGTGGGAGCAAAAACGATAGGGGGGATAAGCAATATGGGACGCTTCGCTCGCTTTTCCTGGCAGGCGATGATGGCGTCTTTCCGGAGCTGTCTGAGCCCATGCACGTACCCATTGATATGGACCCAAATGAATATTATCGGCGTTCGCAGCGTCCCTGTTGTTATGATCACCGGAGCTTTTGTGGGGATGACATTGGCGGTTCAGGCGTATGACCAGCTTGCGGGTATGGGACTGGAAGAGCACCTGGGTGTTTTGATTAATATTTCAGTAGTAAAGGAATTGGGACCTGTCCTTGCGGCTGTTATGCTGGCTGGGCGTATTGGGGGGGCGCTGACCGCCGAGCTGGGAACGATGAATGTGACCGAACAAATTGATGCGATCAGAAGTATGGGTACGGACCCGATACGGTATCTGGCTGCGCCGCGGGTTCTGGCGTGCCTGCTGCTGACACCGGTTCTGATTATCTACGCGGACTTGATGGGTATTGTCGGCGGGTATTTCGTGAGCGTTGTTCAATTGGGGATTAACAGCCGGGCCTATTGGAGTTTTAGTGCGTCCGGCGTGGAATTGTGGGATGTGGCGATCGGAATTATAAAGGGTTTATTCTTCGGTGTGGCCATTGCAGTGATTAGCTGCTACAAGGGCTTTACATGCAAAGAAGGAGCCCATGGCGTCGGACAGGCCTGCACGGAGGCGTTTGTGGCCAGTTTCATTTCCATCTTGGCGCTGGATTTTGCGCTGGCGGTGATTTTCAAATCGATTTACAATACATTCTGGACACTCAAAAGTCTGGTTTAATGATGGAAAAAGGCGTAAAGTGAAACAGGGCGACAAGAAAAACGACGTACAGGCCGGTAACGGCGATGGAATAATTGTCCTTAAAAACATAACAAAGAAGTTCGGTGCCAATGTTGTTTTGGATAATGTCTCGCTGACCGTCGAAAAGGGCAAAACAACAGTTGTAATCGGTCCGAGCGGATGCGGTAAGACGGTTCTGGTCAAGCATTTGATCGTGCTGTTAAGGCCGAGTTCCGGCGAAGTTTACTTCAAAGAAAAGCGAATCGACGATATAAGTGAACGTCAATTGAATGAAATACGGACGCATTACGGCTTTCTCTTCCAGGGAGGAGCGCTGTTTGACAGCTTGAGCGTTTTCGAAAACATCATATTCCCCTTAAGACAACATTCTGATATGCCCGACTTTAGGCAGGTCGAGGAACTGGTGAAATCCAAGCTGGCGATGGTTGGACTTGACGGTTATCAAAATTATTATCCCGCGAAGCTTTCCGGAGGGCAGCGCAAGAGAGTGGCATTGGCACGGGCGATCGCTCTCAATCCGGAAGTGATTTTGTATGATGAGCCGACCACCGGACTGGACCCGATCCGGTCGGATGTGATCAACGAGCTGATTCTGAAACTGCAAAGAGAGCTAAACGTCACATCGGTTGTTGTCACGCACGATATGACGAGCGCCTATAAAGTCGCGGACCGAATCATTATGTTACATAAAGGCAAAATTATTGCCGACGGTGACGCCGATCATATTCGTAATCATCCCCATCCTGTCGTTCAACACTTCATCAATGGCAAGGTCGATGATGATGACCTTGCAGTCCTGCGGATGAGTGGAACCATGTCCCAGGCCCAGTTCCTGCCTCGTGATTTCGAGCAATAATTAGGAGCAGCACTGAAGTAATCATGAATAAGGAACCTGAGCAAATTGCTTCTGATTTAGCCGGCGTTGTGCGGGGAGATGTCTATGCCGACATCCTGCACAGAGCCGCCTACAGCACCGATGCGAGCATTTACAGGATTGTGCCTCGATGTGTTGTAGCACCTCGCGACGCCGGTGACGTTGCCGCCGTGGTCGGGTATGCCGCCGCCGAAGCGATTCCGGTCGTTGCTCGCGGAGCGGGCAGCGGCTTGGCTGGCGAGTCTTTGTCAGGCGGCATTGTTTTCGACATGACGCGATATATGAACAAAATCATCGGCGCAGAGGATAATTGCCGAACGGTTACTTGTGAGCCCGGGGTAGTCCTGGACGATTTGAATATGTATCTGGCCCAGTTCGGCAGGAAAATCGGGCCCGATCCGTCCAGCGCCAACCGCGCGGTAATAGGGGGATGTGTTGCCAATAATTCCACCGGCTCTCATTCGCTCCAGTACGGCTATATGAGTGACTACGTCGAGGCAATTGAAGCGGTTCTGGCGGACGGCAGCATTGTTGAGCTCAAAAACGATGTTGACCCGGAGCAAGTGAAAGACGACGCAGTTGCCTCGATCGCAAAAGAGTGTTTGTCCGTCCTCTCTGAAAATGAGGCGATTATCAATAAGGCATTGCCCCAAACAAAGCGTAATCGAAGCGGATATAACATCGCGGGGGTATGTCACGATGGGCGGATTGATATGGCCCGTCTGATGGCGAGCTCGGAAGGGACGCTGGCGATTTTTACGAAGATTACGTTGAGGACGGTTCCGGTTCCGGCGTCGAAAGGGCTGCTCCAGCTTGAGTTTGACTCGCTTGAGAAAATGGCCCGGGCCGTGCCGGCGATTGTTGACAGCGGGGTCTCGACCTGTGAGCTGATGGACAAGACTCTTATAGATCTGGCGTTCAAGGCATTACCCGAATATCGAGGTATTCTGCCGGCTGATGCTGTAGCGGTTCTCTTCGTTGAGCATGTTGGCCAAACGCAGCAGCAGGTGAAAGAGAAAATAGATCAGACCGATTCTGCGGTCGGGCAAATAGCGAGCGGGCGGAGGATTATTTTTGAGCCGGCCCAGCAAGCGCGAGTGTGGAAATCACGGAAGGACGCCGGGCCGCTGCTATATAGAAAAAGGAGCAAAAAACACCCGGCGGAATTTATGGAGGACGTCTCTGTCGATCATCTTCGGCTCGCGGACTACATCACAGGCTTGCAGGAGATCGGCAGGCGATATGATTTTGCGGTATCCTTCTTCGGCCATGCGGGCGATGGCGAGTTGCATTTACGCCCATTTCTGGATTTGAGCGACCCGGCCGATGTCGAGAAAATGCGAGCCATTGCAAACGATGTTTTCTCGCTCGCCTGGTCATTGGGTGGTTCAATCAGCGGCGAACACGCCGATGGTCTGGTCAGAGCGGCGTTCGTCCGGAAACAATACGGCGACGAATATTACGAGCTGCTCTGCAGAATCAAGAACATATTCGACCCCGATGGCCTCATGAATCCGGGCAAGATAATTAACAGCGACCCGGATGTGATGGTCAGGAATCTCAGAAGGGCGCATAAACCTTTGCCGGAGAGAATGAAGACGGATTTGCTCTTCGAAGAAGATGAGCTTGCCCTGGAAATTGAGCAGTGCTACGGCTGCGGGCTCTGCCTCAGCAGGGAATCCGGCTTACGGATGTGTCCGGTATTTCGGGCTCTGGGCGAGGAATTGGGCAGCTCGCGGGCCAAGGCGAATCTACTGCACTTCTGGGTGACGGGACAGATGGAGGACAAGGACTTCGAGTCGCCCGAGTTCAGAAAATTTCTCGATCTATGTGTGAACTGTAAAGCCTGCATGCTGCAATGTCCCTCTGGCGTGGATATTTCCAAGCTGATGATGACTGCCAGGGCCCGGTACGTCAAACAAAGGGGCCTGCGGCGTACCGAGTGGTTGCTGAGTCAAAATCGCTACATGAGCTTACTGGGCAGCATATTCTCGCCCATCTCGAATCTTGTGATGCGACTGCCATTGTTCGGGCTGCTGCTGGAGAAAGTTGCCGGCTTCGATAAGCGAAGAAGCATGCCCCGGTTTAAGCGAAGCTCGTTCCTGAAGGCGGGCCGCAAGTATCTGGCTTCGTGTGAGCCGATAGAAACGCCGATCGATAAGGTGGCCTATTTTGTCGATACGTATGCGAATTATAACGACCACGAATTAGGTTTTGCTGTGCTCGATGTGCTGCGGCATAACAATATTGAGGTTATTTTGCCGAATCAGCTCCCCGCACCGCTGCCGGCGATGGTCTATGGCGATACCAATAAAGCGAGAAAAGATCTGTCATACAATGTCAGGCACCTGGCCCAGGCGGTCCGCGACGGTTACAAGATCATCTGTTCCGAGCCAAGCGCTGCATTGTGTCTGAAGCAGGAGTTGAGGCATTTTGTGCCGGGTGAGGATGCGAAGCTTGTCTCGGAAAATACCTTCGAGTTGATGAATTATCTGCTCAACCTTTACAATAAGGACAAGTTGAAAAACCCCCAGGTAAACCTGGGGGCTAAATACAGGGATGGTTTTGTTTATCATATGCCGTGCCACTTACACGCGGTCGGCGACGGAACGGCGAGTATCAAACTGCTGCAGGATCTTTGCGGCGTCAAAGTCACCGACCTCAAAGCAGGCTGCTGCGGTCTGGCCGGAACGTTCGGAATGCAAAAGAAAAACTACGAACTCTCCTCACAAATCGCTGAGAGCCTGAAAAAGGCCCTCGAAAACAGCTCAAGCGGAAATGCGCTGACCGAGTGCGCCGCCTGCGGTATGCAGATCGGGCATCTGAGCGATAAACAGGTTACCCATCCAGTCAAAGTAATAGCCCGAGCTTACGCTCTCCAATAGCATCTGTGCGTAACGGACGGCGTGCGGAGCATACACCATCAGTTTTCGAATTCGATATTGTTTTCCCGGCACCATTCGATGGCTATTTCTTTTATGGCATTGTCACGGTAGCTGTGCCATTCGTCTTCTATTTCGTATCGATATATCGCGTCTTTGAATCGTCGAAAAGCGCCGCTGCCTTTTATTAAGTCGTAAAGAACATCGCTAATTTCCTGATTGTCCAGAGATATGCAGAATCTCTCCATAATTCTGTATTCATCGATGTCGAACTTCGTGGGCAATGGAATGTACTGACCGGTCTCGGCTAATATTTCCCTGGCGATAGCGACGAGATCCCGCTCCCAGTCCTCCAGTTCTTCAAGGGGTTCGTCATCTTCGGCGGCCCGCATGGCGTAATCGGTCATAAGGACCACCTCGCCGGTTTTTTTGTTCAGGAACGAGGAGCTTTCGTCCGACTGAAATTCCAATCCTTCAATTATATCATCCAGTTTTACGCGAATTGTCATGTGCCGGCATTGCCTCCAATTCTACTTTTTTCAGAACGGTTGCCCGATTTCATAACGTACGCCTTATATGATATTGTATCGTTCCCGGACAGCTACGCAATCGAACTTTTCGTTTCTGGGCTGTTTGTCGAAAAGTATTATTTTTTTGCGTATGCTGCTGGAAGTGGTACACTGAATGGCAGGCCGAATTCCTGTTACGCGGCCGTGACGAGGGTATATCGGTCTCGGAGCGAGATTCTTCGCTTCGCTCGGTATAACGGGAAAGGGCAGGAAGCTGGATAATGGCGATTGAAGAAAAAAATCTCAAAAAGGCAGTGCTTTGGGACACAGATGGGGATAGTAAGGTTCGCTGTAAGCTGTGCAACTGGCGCTGCGTGATCGATAGCGGTAAGCTCGGCCGGTGCTGTGTACGCAGGAATATCGACGGTGTGCTGTATTCGCTGACGTATGACAAAGTGTGCTCGGCTAATCCGGATCCTATCGAGAAAAAGCCTTTGTTTCATTTTCAGCCCGGCTCGCGTAGTTTTTCGGTTGCGACGATGGGCTGTAATTTTCGCTGTGAGTTTTGCCAGAACTGGCAGATTAGCCAGGCCGCGGTCGAGGATGGTCGAATTGACGGCGAATCCATCGCTCCCGAGCAAATTGTCGAAGCGGCTGTTCGCAGCGGGTGCAAGAGCATGGCTTACACCTATACCGAGCCGACGGTCTTTATAGAACTGTGTTACGACTGTGGACGCCTGGCAAAGAAGCGAGGCTTAGCGAACGTTTTCGTCAGTAACGGCTATATGACGACCGAGGCGATCGACTTCGCGGCCGACTGGCTCGACGGTATCAATGTTGACCTGAAGGCTTTCAGTGAGGATTATTACAAGCGGCTGTGCAAGGCGAGATTGCAACCGGTGCTTGATACGATCAGCTACATTGCGAAAGATACGAACATCTGGCTTGAGATTACGACGCTGCTGGTGCCCGGGCAAAACGATTCCGATGACGAGCTTAAAGAGCTTGCCGGCTTTATTGTCAGCAACGCCGGAGCTGATGTCCCCTGGCATATCAGCCGGTTCCATCCACAATACAAGTATATGGATTCGGTTCCCACGTCTATAAGCAGTCTGGAGCGGGCTTTCGAGATTGGCAAATCCGCCGGGCTGCGTTACGTTTATCTCGGCAACGTGCCGGGCTCGACATCTGAAAGTACGTTCTGCTATAATTGCGGCCGGTTGTTGATCGAACGTATTGGTTACAGAATCGCCACTAATAGTATAAAAGATTCGAAGTGTCCTGATTGCGGCTCGCAGATTGCAGGTTTCGAGCTTTAGCATGATGAAGCGAAATGCGAGATACACAGTATGATGAAAATTGTTGCAGATGCGAATATTCCGTTTGTCGAAGAGTGTTTTTCTTCTATCGGTGAGGTTACGGTTGTCGGAGGCCGGGAAATAACGCCGGACGTTGTTGCCGATGCGGACGCTCTTCTTGTGCGCAGTATCACGCCGGTCGGTGAAAAGCTGCTGGCTCGCAGCAAGGTGCGTTTTGTGGCGACCGCTACGATTGGCTTCGACCATGTCGACATTGATTTCCTTCGCCTTAACAATATCGGATTTGCATCGGCGCCGGGCTCGAATGCCAACTCGGCCGCTGAATATGTCATTGCCGGGCTGTTGGATATCGGACAAAGATATGCTCTCGACCTGGAGGGTAGATCGATCGGCATTGTCGGTGTGGGCAATGTCGGCAGCAGGGTGGCGAAGAAATGTGCGGCCATGGGGATGGCCGTCTGTCTGAATGATCCGCCCCTGCAAAGGCAAACCGGCGATGCGAAATATCTGCCGTTGAAAAAGCTTTTCGATTGTGATTTTATTACGTTCCATACACCGTTGACGTTCGAAGGCCCGGATAAGACGCATCATTTGGCAGATGAGAAGTTCTTCAAATCGCTCAAGCAAAGATGCGTGCTCGTGAATGCTTCCCGGGGCGGAGTGGTTGACAGCAGTGCTTTGAAATCGGCCATACGGTCGGGGCGGCTGCGGGCTGTCGCGCTGGACGTCTGGGAGAACGAGCCGGATATCGATATCGAACTTCTGAAACTGGTTGATCTTGGCACGCCGCACATCGCAGGTTATTCGCTGGACGGTAAGATTGCGGGAATGATTATGATATACAAGGCGGCCTGTGAATATTTTGCCGTGGAGCCGAAGTTCGATCTGAAGGATTTTCTGCCTGAGCCTGCTGTACCGGAGCTGAAGGTCGATCCGAATATCACCAGTGATCAGGATGTGTTGTTAAGTTCGGTGCAGAAAATCTACCGGGTTGACAAGGATGATACGAGAATGAGGCGTGTTTTGGATAAGCCGGCGGAAAACAGAGGCGAACATTTTGACAGCCTGCGGAAGAATTATCCCGTGAGAAGGGAATTTCAGAACACCAGGGTGATTCTCAAAGATACCAACTCAAATTTGGCCAGAAAACTGATCGGGATCGGATTTAAAGAAGTCGAAAGTGAAAAGTAAAAAGGTAAAAGCGGAAAGTTGCGGTCAAAACGTTATTGAGTGGCCGAGGGGAAGTCTGGATTTTTCGGACGGGTGTCTTTTGATGGGAGTCTTGAATGTGACGCCGGATTCCTTCAGCGACGGCGGTGAATTCTTCGATTCCGAAAAGGCTGTCGAGCACGGTCTGAAAATGGCGGCCGATGGCGCTGCGATTATCGACGTCGGCGGCGAATCGACCCGGCCGGGTTCGGATTCAGTCTCGGCTGATGAGCAGATACAACGGGTGACGCCGGTTATTGAAGCGCTTTGCGAAAAGACCGATGTGCCGGTTAGCATTGATACGTATAGAGTTGAAGTTGCTCAGGCTGCTCTGGAAGCGGGAGCTGGGATGATAAACGATATTACCGCTCTGAGCGATGAGCGAGTGGGCGAATTGGCGGCCGAGCGGCATGTGCCCGTTGTTTTGATGCACATACAGGGCACGCCGGCGACGATGCAGATTGAGCCGAGATATGATGATGTCGTCGGCGAGGTTCTGGAATTCCTGCTGGGCCGGGCAAAGCGGGCCGAGAAATTCGGTATATCTAAAGATATGATTTTCATCGACCCCGGCATCGGTTTCGGCAAGACTACCGAGCATAATCTTTCGCTCTTGAGAAATATCGATAAATTCGTCGCCGCCGGCTACCGCGTTCTTGTCGGTACGAGCCGCAAGAGATTCATCGGTAAAATCACCGGCAAAGAAAAACCCGCCGAGAGGATTTTCGGCACAGCCGCAACGGTCGCCCTTTGCGCCGCGGCAGGTGTCTCTATAGTTCGCGTCCATGACGTGGCTGAAATGGTGGATGTAATAAAGGTGGCGAATGCTGTCAATGACTCATAGAATCGTCGTTTAAACAATAATTGATAAACTTGTTTGAAGGGAAACGATATTGTCGGATATTTTTATTCGTCCGGTCGATTCAGATGATGGGGATTGGATTGCGCAATTCATCACCGAGAGGTGGGGAGCGGAATTTGTTGCCGCTCACTACGAAGTATATCATTGCAGGGATCTGCCCGGCTTTGTCGCGACAGAGGGAGAGAAAAAGGTCGGCCTTCTGACGTATAAAATTGTTGCCGGCGATTGCGAGGTTGTGAGCCTTGACAGTTTACAGCCCTGCGTGGGTATCGGCACAGGCCTGATTGAAGCAGTCAAAGCAGTAGCCTCCGAATCCGGATGCAAGCGACTATGGCTTGTCACAACGAATGATAATATGAACGCCCTGCGTTTTTATCAGAAACGCGGCTTCGCGATGGTTAAGATTAATCGTAATGCGATCGAATTCGCCCGAAACCTCAAACCCGTCCCGTTAATCGGAGACGAGGGTATCCCGTTACGCGATGAGATTGAGCTTGAAATGATGCTGGGGGATTCTGCCTGCTAATGCACTTATCTGAAAAAATAAAACCGTTCAATTACTGCCCGGCCTGCGGATCAGGTGACATATTCTTAGGTGACATGAAAAAAGTCGGTTGCCGGGATTGCTCTTTCACTTATTATCACAATGTCGCCGCAGCGGTAGCAGCGATATTGGAATGCGATAAAAAAGTTGTCCTAATCCAGAGGGCCAAAGAGCCGGGCAAGGGCAAGCTGGACCTGCCGGGCGGCTTCGTGGACCCGAAGGAATCCGCAGAAGAGGCCGTAAAAAGGGAAATAAAGGAAGAATTAAGAATAGATCTCGGAGAGCCGGGATATTTGGGTTCTTATCCGAATATATATAAATACGAGGGAGTGACTTATCATACATGTGATCTGTTCTTCTACTGCAAAATTGATGCTCTGCCCACAGATTTTGATAGAATGGAAATAGAAGAATTGTTTTTGATAAATCCTTTAGAGATTCCGGATGATAAAATTGCATTCGAATCAGTAAAAATGGGTCTCGGCATATTCCAATCCTCAGAATCCAACGTGAAATATGAGACTGAATAGAATCTTTATACGATGTATATGATATCAGGGAGTCCGTTGTATTTTCAATTGAACATTTGAATATTGATTAATGGAGTGTATGTATGATTATCGAAAAAGGTGAAAAGGTTCACATCGTTACCCGACGGCATTTTAACGGCGACCTGCGGCGGCATTTTGTAGGCGAAGTGCTCGACGTCGAGGGGATCATCGTTCGTATAGAAGGTTATGCCTTTATCTACGATTCGACTAAGAATGACTTCATACGAAAACCTCGGAAACGCGTCCGAATCTTTGATCTGGGCCAGAGCGGATATATTGTGACAATCATACCGAGCCAAGTCCTGCTGCACGAGTTGACATACAAGTCGACAGATCAAAAAACGTTATTGTTCACAGACGGCAAATCGTTCCAAATAGACGTTAGCGAGTTTGGTGTTCACCGATAGACGCGCGTCGTCGAATGAAAAAGTATGGAGCATTCTGACTGTATATTTGCGGTAGAGTCACCTATAGTTATTTTACGCCCAACGCAAGTTCAATGATTTCGCTGGTGTTTTTGACGAATTTGAATTGCAGTCCTTTTTTGGCTTCTTTCGGGACTTCGGGCAGGTCTTTTTTGTTTCTTGCCGGCAGGATAACGGTTTTTATGCCGGCCTGTTTAGCGGCTAATATTTTCTCTTTCATGCCGCCAATGGGCAGGACCAGCCCTCGCAGCGTGATTTCCCCGGTCATTGCCACATCCGGCCGGATGGGTTTGCCGAGCAGCAGGCTGACCAGCGATGTGAACATTGCTACACCGGCACTCGGGCCGTCCTTGGGGATTGCTCCTGCCGGGACGTGGATGTGATAATCGAATTTGCTGAAGCTTTCCGGCTCGATTTTCAGTTTTTTCGCGTTTGCCTTCACGATGGAAAAGGCGGCCTGGGCGCTTTCTTTCATCACGTCGCCGATTTGGCCTGTCAATTGCAGAAGTCCTTTGCCCGGCATGGATGCCGATTCGATGAAGAGCAGCTCGCCGCCGACCGGCGTGTAAGCCAGGGCGGTTGCGACGCCCGGTATTCCGGTTCGCAGCGCCAGCTCAGATTCGAATCGTGCCGGGCCCAGGATTTTTGCGAGGTCTTTTTTGCCGATAGTCGCCCGTCTCTTTTTGCCTTTGGCAATTTCAGTTGCCACGGCTCTGCAGACGGCAGCGAGATTCCTCTCGAGATTTCGCACACCAGCCTCTCGTGTATAACCTCTGATGATGGTGAGTGCGGCGTCGTCTTTCATTCCGCAGCGGTTCTTACTAAGGCCGTGCTCTTTGAGCTGGCGGGGAATGAGATATTTTTTTGCGATTTTAAGTTTTTCGGTCTCGGTGTAGCCGGGCAGCTCGATCACTTCCATTCGGTCGCGCAATGCCGGCGGGACCGGCTCGGTATAATTCGCGGTCCCGATGAACATGACCGAAGATAAATTGAAAGGCTGGTCGAGGTAATGATCGGTAAAATCGAAGTTCTGTTCCGGGTCGAGCACTTCCAGCAGGGCACTGGCCGGGTCGCCCCTGAAGTCGCTGCCGATTTTGTCCAGCTCATCGAGCATGAACACAGGATTTTTGCTGCCGCACTTTCGCAGCTCCTGCAGGATTCGTCCTGGCAGCGCCCCGATATACGTTCTGCGATGTCCCCGTATGTCTGCTTCGTCCCTGATTCCGCCGAGAGATATGCGGACAAATTCTCTTCCCATCGCCCGGGCGATGGATTTGCCGAGCGACGTTTTGCCCACTCCGGGCGGCCCTACGAAGCAAAGGATGGGGCTCTTGCCCTTGGGATTCAGCTTGCGGACGGCTAAGAATTCGAGGATGCGTTTTTTTACCTTAGTCAGATCGTAATGGTCCGTGTTTAAAATCCGCTGGGCCTTATTTATATCGAGCTGGTCTTTGGTTTGAACCGACCAGGGCAGTTCGCAGACCCAATCCAGGTATGTCCGGATAACGCTGTATTCCGGTGAAGCGGGGGGTATTTTACTTAATCTGTCCAACTCGCGAAGGGCTTCATGCTCCACTTTTTTGGGCATCCTGGCTTTGGCGATGTTCTGGGCGACCTGTTTGAGCTCTTCGGTTCTGAGGTCTTTTTGGCCAAGCTCGGTCTGAATGGCTTTTAACTGCTCTTGGAGGAAATACTCCCGCTGATTTTTGTCTATCGATTCCCTGACACGGCCCTGTATCTTGTGGCTTAATTCGAGTACCTCCAACTGATGGGCCAGAATAAGGGATATTTGTTCGAGGCGTTTGGCTGCGTCGAGCTCTTCGAGTAACTGCTGTTTCTTTGCGATGTCAAGGCTGAGATTCGCCGCCAAAAAATCAGCCAGGGCGGAAGGATTTTCGATATTTTCCAGCAGAACCGATGCTTCTTCCGGAACATTGGAACTTAATGTGATAACGCGGTTGGCAGCCTGGCGGACGCTGACGATGAGCGCCTGGAGTTTTTTTGTTCTCCTTACTTTTGTGCTTAGCGGCTGGATTCTTGCCTTCAGGTAGGGCTTTGTTGCTATCTTTTCTATTATTTTAAAGCGGACTATGCCGTGGACCACAACATGTATCGAACCCTGGGGCAATTTTGTGACCTTCAGCACTGAAATAGCGGTTCCGATTGAATAGAGATTATCGAAATCCGGCCTGTCGGTTTCAGGATTGCGCTGCGCCAGGAGTCCTATGATTGATTCGTTAGGTTCAGTATCGGCAAGTAATGCTTTGCTTTTTTTTCGGCCGATCGCTAAAGGCATTATCGTGCCGGGATAGGCAACGGCGTTACGAATCGGCAGGATGCCAACGACTTCCGGTAATTTGAATGCCTGGCCGTTCTCCTGTGATTGATTGTCGTCGTCGTATAGATATGGCTCAAAGCGAGCGGTCTCTTCCGCCATCAATTCAATCGACCAATTGCCCCCAAAAGGTAACATATTTTTCAAATAGCTTGCCATAAAGTAAAAAATCCAATATTAAATCCCAAAGAAGTCAGTGGAAAAATCCGCCCGGTATTTCATTTGGGTTCATCGCATTAAATACGACCAGCGTATCTATTATAAGCATATTCTACGTTGGCATAAAGCGTTAAATCCGAGAATAAGTATCAGTATGAAAATATTCAGGATGATTATCCGCTTCGTAGCAATCAAAAAATGCCAAAAAGTGAAAAGTTTGCTTATAAATTTATGCCGGACTCCGGAAAAAACTGTCAGGTTTTAATCTTCCATTCTTACTCGAACTGACCGATTCACGCTGTCATCCCTGCGAAAGCAGGGATCCAGGAACATAATGGATAAAGTGGATTCCCGCTTTCGCGGGAATGACAAATCGCTTATGTTGTTGTGATTGAAGGGCTTATCATGTCGTTCGACTCAAAAACGGTCAGTTTGAGATTCTTACTCATTTATTCCGGGGGATCTAATCACTTTTTCCTGTATAGCGGAACTATCGGTAAATTGTTCGGATTTATGGGACATGTTGCGGTTGCTATGAAGAGAACGTATACAAATTATGCCAATTGTCACAGGTTGGAATGGAACATTTCATGAAGATCTAAACGCCGCAGAGCAATAAATCGCAAACTTCTTCTTGACAAACAGAGTCGTAAAAGATATAATAATACATATTGAGAATACGCATCTATTTGGGGGTAATTATTACGTTTATCCGACGGGGGAGTTGGACCTAATACTTAGCGCAGGGATGAATTTAATACAATTGTTACTTTTATTTTGGGGATGGATGATGGAAAACTTAAGAAAAAAAATTAGAATTCGGTGCTTTAGGAAGGTTGTCATATACTTCCTGACATGTTGTTTGATTTTGAATACGTCACTGCCGGCCGTGATGGCCACGCCTACGCCTGTCGTTAACGGAGCGGACGGATTTACGGTTGGTACCGGTTCCGTCACTCAGGTCGGAAACGCAACCAACGTTGTAGTCGATCAGGTTAAGTCGGTTATCGAGTGGACCAGTTTGGATACAGCCGGTGATGTTGGTCGAGAAAGTCTGAACTTCTCACAGGGTAGCCTCAGTAATTCCGCTGTGCTAAACAGAGTTTCTGGAAAGTTAACGGAATTTAACGGAGACCTAAACGCTGCAGGCATGCGTATTTTCATCGTTAATCCAGCCGGCGTTATGTTTGGTGAGGGTTCTACTGTTAATGTCACACAGTTGGTCGCATCCGGTCTCGCAATGTCAAACACAGACTTCAGCAATGCCGTAGGTGATCCGACACAGCCGATGATATTCTCGGGCGGCAGCGGTGACGTGACGAATAACGGCACCATCACAGTCACTGATAGCGTTTATCTCGTAGGAAAAAACGTCATAAACAATGGTTCCATTTTTTGTCCGGACGGACTTGTAGTATTGGCTGCCGGCGACACACTGCGGCTCGGTCAGCCCGGCAGCAGCGTCATTGTTGACGTTCAAAACTTAGCCGACGACTTAGTCGCCTCTCCAGGCGACAACGTTGTTACTAACAACGGTACAATCGGAGAAGCTGGTTCACCGGTTGGTAAATTGGTTCTTGCAGCCGGCGACGTCTGGTCCCAGGCTGCTATCGCCAATGTTGGCGACCTTGTAGCCATAGCAAAAGAAGATGTAACACTCGACGAAGATGTTACAGTTACAGGCGATATGACTCTGATTGCAGATATGTCTCCGGAGCCAATGCAAGTCAGTATGCACGCATCGGGTACCCTCGTTGCTGATGGTGATATAGATATTATGGGCAATAAAATCACGCTTGAAGAAGCTGTGGATGCCGGCGGTAATCTGACGATAACCGGCAGAGCTGGTTATTCAGAATATTCACCGGATACACCGAATTACGAATCCTGGGGCGATGTGTATGCCTATAGCACCCTCGATGCCGGCGGCGATATAGAGATTTCAGTAACCGGAGAGGATCAGCAGGGCAATTATTGGCCCGGTAGTATATATCTGGACGGCGATGTAACCGCCGGTGGAAATCTTGTGCTTTACAACGACACCTATACGAGTTATGACAACTATTTGGAAAAAGGCGTAACGCTTCAAGCCGGCCAGGATGTGATTCTCGTAAATAACCCCGATAAAAGTAATCTCCCCGGATGTAATACGTTGACTGGCGAGACCGAACTGACAATTATAGCCGGAGCTGGGGACGGCGTTGATGACGGCAGAATATATGCCGAAAACACCACTATAAGTGTATATGATGATACCTCACTGACATTGCAGCAGGACCTGGATATAGACCTTGGTGATGGCCAGTGGACCTTTAGCAATCAGGATGATACAGACCTTACGCTGATAAGCAACGAAGGCTCGGTAACTGTAGTGCATGAGGCCCACCCACTAAACGGCAATAATGAAAACGCTGCCGGCCAGTGGGAGTCCGTAGGAGCAGAGGCCAAAGGCGACATCGAGCTTACGGATTCGGATGACATACGGACCAGAGAGTTGCTCTCGCATGAGGGCGATATAACCGTTGATTCATGGTATGGCGCGATCGAGGCCTGGGAGGATATAACGGCTGAACAAGGCAACGTTACTTTAACTGCATATTACGATGAATGTATTTACAGTTGGGCTGATATCTATGCCGGCCAGAATGTCAATATAGAAAGTCCGCTGATACTTCTCGGCGGCGAATGGGTCTGGGATGAAACAGCCAGCGGATGGAGAAAAGTTTACCAAGAACCGGGATGGGTCTTTTTTGAAGGCGGTGCGTGGGTATGGCAGGGTAATCAGTACATAACAGCCGAGAATGGCATACTCACCGCGGAAAGCTGGATAGGTAAGTATACCCCGGGCGAGCTGCACATGTACGCCGGCTGGGATAGTTCCGACGGCCATCCGGCCATAGACCTTCAGTATCCGGGTAGTATTGAGTATGGTGACCCCA
>Ga0268285_1000579_pt1 | contig 20679 bp, 18 predicted proteins | sample saktaG_2_FD_190144 | JGI IMG/M metagenome (GOLD analysis project Ga0268285, IMG submission 190144) | Saline water microbial communities from Sakinaw Lake, British Columbia, Canada - sak_2013_06_06_120m | ecosystem: Environmental > Aquatic > Non-marine Saline and Alkaline > Saline ... | reverse complement strand
TGAATGTTATGGTTATGGCAGTGTATGAACGGATAAGAGAGATCGGTACTATTGCCGCCATAGGTACACTGCCTGGGAAAATAGTGGCGATGTTTTTGATAGAGGGTTTCTCATTGGGGCTATTTGGTGCAGTAGTTGGAGATATTCTGGGAGTGGCGATCATCTATATACTAAGCGCTGCCAAACTTACCTTTAATTTCGGCAGGCAAAAAGGGCTTTTGCTTTCTCCAAGTATAAGTTTACAGGATATTCTTACGATCTCAATAATAGTGATAATAATTTCAGTATTAGCCAGTCTTCAGCCGGCCTATAAGGCATCAAGGATGAACCCGATTGACGCGCTGAGACATGTTTAGGAGGTAATGAATTATGCGGAGCCTCGGGAAAGGTGTTATGTCAGCCACACTGCCAATGAGCCGAAAAAGTGATTTGACTTCCTCGCTAAGGCGGTTTACTATATGGCAGTATTGATTTGATTGTAGATTCTTGACAACAGGCAAAAGAGGGGAAATAGATGCCGAGATTTCCTAAAAAAGAAGCCCAAATCGCCGCATTAGCTGAGCAGCTATGGCGGGGACTGCTGGACAATAACGCTATTTTCCCTCAGCCGCCGGTTCATCCAATACTGATAAGAATTAAGAAACTAATCTACCAGTCCCGACACGATAATTTTCTGGCAGCCCGCGCTGCTGCCGAACAGGCTACCGGCGAGAAGACAGAGGCACTTGAAGAACTCATCGAGGCTATGAAGGCCGATATTCGTTACGCTGAAAATACGGTTGATTTTGATGACGACAAACTGAAACTCATCGGCTGGGCGGGCAAAAAGGCCAAAACCCCGATAGCGGTGCCCGGCCAGACCCGCCTGCTTGAAGCTCCCAAACAAGGTAAGGGCTGGCTGTTTCTCGATTGGAAAGCGCCCGCCGATGGCGGAAAACCAAAGGCATATAAAGTCCAACGTAGAGTCCGCGATGGCGGGGATTGGAAAGATGTTGCAACGGCAATACTGACAGAAGCGACCTTAGTTGACCAGCCGGAAAAAACAGAACTCGAATACCGTGTTATCGCGCTAAATAAAGCGGGTGAAGGACAGCCAAGTAATACGGTAATGGTGGTATTGTGAGCTTACATTGTGGCATTGCAGGCTTACATCGTTAAATTGCGGCTTTACATCGTGGCGTTGTGAGTTTACAATGTGGCTTCGTAACGTTACATCAAGGCATTGCAGGCTTACATTGAGGCATTGTAACGTTACATCAAGGCATTGCAGGCTTACATTGAGGCATTGTAACGTTACATTGAGCCGTTGTAAATGGGTTAAACGAGCCGTTAAGACGGCAAAAAGGAATATAAGTTCTTTATTGAAAGGAGTTTAGATAAAATGGCAAGATTTCCAAGAACAGAAGCAGAAGTTATAGCATTAGCCGAGGCGATGATAACGGGACTGACAGCAAACGCCGTGCTTTACCCGGCCCCGCCGGTAGGAGTGCTGGACCTGACGGTAGCGAAAACCGCCTATATCACGGCACTCAATGCCGCGATTGCAGCCGCAGCAGCCGCCGAGGCAGCAACTACCACTAAGGACGATGCACTCGACAGTCTTGTCGATGCTATGAAAAGCGATATCCGCTATGCCGAGAATACGGTCGATTTCGATGATGATAAATTGAAGCTCATCGGCTGGGCTGGCAAAAAGGCCCCGACACCATTGGCCATACCCGGACAGACGCGCCTGCTGGAAGCACCGCGACAGGGCGATGGCTGGGTATTTTTAGACTGGAAAGCCCCTGTCGATGGCGGTGCACCAAGCGCTTATAAGGTAACGCGAAGGGAACGACCGGCTGGCGCGTGGCAAGATGTAGCAACGGCAGTTATTACAGAGGCCACATTAGTCGAACAGCCGAAGGGAAAAGAGCTTGAATACCGTATTGTCGCCGTAAACAAAGCAGGCGAAGGCGAACCGTCAAATACAGAGATGGTTGTGCTGTAAGAAAACGGTGTTTTTGGGCTAAAATCGTCATTCGTCTGGGAAATTAAAGTTAGGAAGCAAACTGGCCGATATACTCTTTGTATATGTGGATAATTAAATATTCCCAGAGAAAGGGTAGATAATCATGGACATTGGTAATATCTCAACTGCTCAACCGACGGCACCGACACCGCCACCAGGCGGCAATATCGAAAACCGTCAACCGCCATCAGCGCCACCACCGCCGCCTCAAACAGACGGTACTTCGGAGAGTGATAAGGTAAATTATGATACCCTGGAATTGTTGCGAGAAATCCTCGATGACTATTCTGATGTATCCGGCCTTAACAGTGAAAAACAGAGCGAATTGACTTCTCGTCTTCAGGGTGCCGGGCTGCTTGAGCCTGGAATTTTGTTTAATACAACGGCCTGAAATTGAATATCGAGTCGAAAGCAATAAGGCGCAAGCGTCTCGCATGTCTGGATATATTGGTACTGTTTGCGGGACTTGCATTTCTCGCGATCCTTATCGTCACGTCGTCACGCGCCAACATTGTAGCTGATTCTGTGGACTACTATGCGATCCTCCAGTGGATGACGCCGGCCCAAGAAAAGCCCATCGTACGTAACCTGCATTTCGCTGAGCAGAGGTCACCGGGTTACAGTTTGACGGCTTTGATTCCATATGGACTTCTCACTCTGACCGTCGAGCCATTTGTGTCAACAGAGAAAGTGGTTGATATGGATTCAGCACCCTTACATCCACCGCCCCCGATTCGGATGCGCGACGACAGGAGAGGGCCTCCATTCTCCCCAGCCGGACCTGGGGGTTCAGAGTTTCGGTTGATTCCGCCGCAACCTCTCCTTCTTCAGGACGTGCCTTTCAAAGACTTCTATGTTCCGCAGGAGGACAGTTGGTTTCAGTGGAAGTTATTTCTGGCGTTGGCTGTCACCAGTTACTCTTTGTTATTCCTTGGCATGGCTGCTAATGCATGGATACTTCGGCTGCGTTTCCCTGCTTTTCCCGGTTATGCTCTGATTCCATTGGCAGTCTTCAGCTCGGTGATATTCATGCACAACATCCTGCGGACGCCGCTATATGCCACATTAACGGCTTACGGATTCAGCTCTCTATTCGCCCTTTTCTTTGTCAAGTCCACCAGTGAAAGTCATAAGTCACGCGATATGTTCCTGGCGGGCGTGTTTCTTGGCTTCCTTGTGCTTACGCGCCTGGAGACAGGTGTCATCGCTGCAGTATTTAGGAATACTTCTTCTCGCCAAGAGAGAATGGCGCATGGTCGGCAAGATTATTCTTGGCTCCAGTTTGTCCATGATAGCTTGGTCTGTGTACAACTTGGCACAATTTGGAACACCTGTTCACCTTGGTATCCTCAGGGGAGATATCAATCAATTAGTTTTCCGGGCAGGCTATATAATTGACAGCTTAGTTCATCCCTCATCGGGAGTTATTTACTGGACGCCCATTTTAGTGCCCGGCCTTGTCGGCCTTCTGCTGAGCCGCTCAACATTTTTAAGGATGCTCGGCATCTCATCGCTGGCAATGCTTACGCTACTGCTTCTACGCGTGCCAATTATGTACGAGCACGTTGGAAGCGGGCCTATTGATATCGGCGGTATTCTGGTTACATCACCTAAAACACACACCGATATGCGTGAACTTATCCGGTCAGACAACAACCGCTACCTGATTGTTCTGGCGCCGTTCCTGCTGCTGGGGCTGCGTGAGGGTATCGGGAAGGCTTGGTGGTGGGTATCCCGATTCAGGAAAAAAACGACCAGTATATGCTGACGGGACACTGGCACTGCCTCTTTTTCTCGCTCTTTCCCCGTTGAATCGGTTCATAAACCTTCCTATCCCAATTAGTTCTTTACATCCGACAATTGCAGGTTAAAATCAGCAGTTATGTTCTGCTCTTGATACCGAAAGGCAAGAGAAACAGCGAAAACAAATTAAACCTGAATGAAAGGAACCATATTATGCCTACTCGACAAAAGACATTTCTCTCAATTTTGGTCATTCTCTCTATAGTATCAGTTATAGCTTTCGCCGCCCAGAAGGATACAGCGAAAATTGCAGTCGCAGCCAATAGCAAAGATATTGCAGCCTCTATAAGCAAAAAGGCCGGTAAATGCCCACACTATCTTATATTCGACAGTGAGGGTGAACTGGTGGAGGTTGTTGATAACCCGTACAAAGATGCACAAAGTGGGGCAGGGTCACAGACGGCGGATTTTCTTGCCAACAAAGGCGTGACAATAGTAATTGCTGAAACTTTTGGTGAAAAAATGATTGCGGCTATGAGGAGTAATAATACGGATTATTTCCAATTTCAGGGAATTGCTCAAGATGCAGTCAAGACAGTTTTGAGTCCCGGCAACCAGATCCTTATGAAGTTGGATAGAAATCTCAACCCGGATTCCTATGAGTCGTATAGAAAACTGATAAACATCGAGCCTGACGGTAAAAAAAGGGAGTATGTACTTTTTACAGTCAAAAAGGGAGCCGATAAAGTTGCAGCACTATTTCTTTCACCTGCCAGCGAAAAAGGCAGAAGCACCTTAAGGCTTGACGAAAATATGTGGCTTTACATTCCTAATGTAGGTAAACCCGTTCGCATAACAAGCCTTCAGTCAGTAGTAGGAGGTGTATTTAATAACTCTGACATATTGCGTCTGGATTATGCATCGGAATATTTTGTTGAGAAAATGGAAGATCCCAATGATAAGGAAGAGTTGAGCGATAAGTATATTTTACACCTTAAGGCAAAGACAAAAACAGTAGCATACGACAAATTGAAAATGTGGGTAGATAAAGAAACAATTTTGCCTACCAAGATTGAGTGTCTCACTGAAGCATCGATGCTCATAAAAACAATCTATTACAAGAAAACCGAGGACTTTGGTGACAAAATAGTAAGGCCATCGGTTATTGAGACGGACAGTCCATTATACAAAGACTATAAATCTGTGATGATATTCGCAAAGATAAAGAAAAGAACATTCGAAGATGAAGTGTTTACACTCACATTTATGCCAAATCTGGAATCATTGAGACAATGAGATTATGGACGGCAATTGGGATTTTGTTAACATTTTCTTATGGAATGGCTTTGGGCGAGGAAGAGTACTCCTTTGACCTGTCAGAAATAGAAGAAAAACCATTGCATATCGGTGGATATCTTGAATTCCGTCCCGTTCTTTTCGGGTTGGATAAGAACTCTGCATTACACAAGCTCAAATTGTATAACCGCGGCAAAAAAAGTACTCGTGAAGAATATAATTTTACGGCGTTGTTAGATGGCAGCTATAAGAAAGGAATTACAGAATTCCATGCAATAGTCAATACTGACTTTAAAAAATCCTATCTCGGATGGTCAGAGGAAATAACGCTTTATGAAGGCTATATGTCATTAAAGCCATCGTCAGCGTTTAATTTTAATATAGGCAAAAAAACATTAAAATGGGGTAAAGGATACGCATGGAACCCTGTGGCATTTTTAGATAGACCGAAAGACCCCGAAGACCCTGAACTTGCTCGTGAAGGCTTTGTAATTGCATCCGCAGATTACATCAAGAGTTTTGACGGTCCACTGAAAACGTTTTCTTTCACACCGGTTTTGATGCCCGTTTATGACCATATAAATGATGATTTCGGGAAGATTAACAGCTTGAATTTCGCAGGAAAAATCTATCTTCTGTTTTATGACACAGATATTGATTTTATGTTTCTTACAGGCCAAAGCAAAACAAATCGATACGGGATGGATTTTTCCAGGAATATCACTTCCAATTTTGAGATGCACGGAGAGTTGGCATTCGTCAATGACCACAAAAAGAGTTTTGTCAACAGTGATGGCACAGTTTTTAATAAGGAATATGACGCAACAAGCTATCTGCTTGGCCTGCGATATCTGACGAAATCAGATACAACATATATCTTTGAGTATTTTCATGATGCGACAGGCTTTGCCCAAAGCGAAATGGAAGACTACTTTTCGTTCATAGACACTGGTTATGATACGTATCTTACTTCAGGCGATGATTCTCTTTTAAAAAAAGCATCAAACGTGGCCGGAGGAAACTACAACAGAAAAAACCTCATGAGAGACTATCTATATCTGCGAGTCAGTCAGAAAGAGCCGTTTGATATATTATATTTTACGCCCTCACTAACAGGAATATTTAACGTTAACGACAAAAGCCTCTCCATTGGGCCAGAGTTATTGTACACCGGCATCAAAAATCTGGAACTTCGACTGAAAACAACTTTTCTTGTCGGGGACTCATATACCGAGTTCGGAGAAAAACAGAATAATTCCAGAATAGAATTACGGGTAAGATACTATTTTTGAGTTAAATTATCTGCCTGCTTACAAGAAACAATACTTTTAGGATGGTGGGATGAAAAAGTGGCGATACAAAACACAGATATATTTAAGAAAACCAAAATTGTAAAAATACTAAAGGAAGATATTTTGAGAATACTATGTGAAAGCAAACAACAGTTTCCGCGGGATGCTATTTGCCGATGCCCTATAGTATTGGGTTTGAGTGTTGATACCTGCGATTTTAACGCAAGCTACCAGCTACTGGAGGTACAAGTATGAGAACATTAAAAGGGATAGTGGCTTCACCAGGATTAGCAAAAGGAACTGCATGTCTTTATTCAGAGAGGCTTGAGGAAAGCTTTTCTCACTATGTAATAGATGAAGATAAAGTCGAAAACGAGATTTTGCGCCTGAAAGAAGCACTCAAAAAAGCAAAGACTACAATGGAAGGAATAGTCCAAACTACTGAGAAATCGTTTGACAAATCTATAAGTGAAATATTTAAAGCGCATTTAATGCTTTTGGATGATCCTATTCTGACTGAGAAAATGGTAGAGTTAATAAAAAATAGATTCATCAATGCAGAGCACGCCGTCAGTGATGCTTTTGAAGAGTACATACAAATGTATGAGCGTAACAATCTTTATTTTGGCGAGCTTTCTCATGATATCAAAGATGTCAGAGACCGCCTGTTAACATCTTTTGGCGAAGTCTCCACCCATTTTGAGTGTCCTGAAAGCCAGAGGCATCAGGTTGTTGTCGTCTCTGAAAACATGACCACTTCAATGGTAGCACATATACCAAAACATAATGTGCTGGCATTTGTAACCAAGGAAGGCGGTTTTACAAATCATGCGACTATTCTGGCCAGGAGTTACAATGTTCCTGTAATTTTTGGAATAGACGTAGAGGGAAATATAAATTGCGGCGACAAAATTATCGTTGATGGTTCTCAGGGAACAGTATTTGTAATGCCGGATGAAGCTACCTATGAATATTACTCACATAAGATAGAAGATATAAAAAGAAAGAAAATAATTTGCGAAGCAAAAAAGGATGAACCATCTTACACAAAGGAAGGACTAAGAATTACGATAAAAGCAAACATAAGCACACCTGGCGAGATGGAACTTGTAAGAAACCTTGATTACGATGGTATAGGCCTGCTGAGAACAGAATTTCTGTTCTTGGATAAGGAAATACCTCCGTCCGAAGAGGAACAGTTAAAGATGTATCGACATATATTGAGAAAAACAGAGGGACATCCTGTTGTTATTAGGCTGTTAGACTTGGGATGGGATAAGAGACCAAATTATTTACATATTCCACAACAGGACAAACAACATTTAGATATAAGAGGTGCCAGGGCATTGGAGTTTTACTACGAAACATATCTTACGCAGATAAAGGCTATTCTCAGAGCCTCTGTTTTTGGTGATCTAAGAATTTTGTATCCAATGGTAGCGGACATGAATGATATAAATACCTTTAGAAATATGGTTGCCAAGGCGAAGGCAATCCTGAAGAAAGAAAGAAAAAAATTTAACGAAAACATCAGAGAGGGTATTATGATAGAGACGCCAGCTGCAGCTATAATGGCACACGACATTTTAGGGCAGGTGGACTTTGCCAATATTGGCTCAAACGATCTTCTTCAATATACGCTTGCAGCGTCCCGTGAAGATCCTTCGGTAGAACAAACATATCATATTTTGCATCCTTCCCTGGCAAAATTCATCGAGATTATTGTTAAAGCCGGTAATTACCATAACAAAGAGGTTTGTTTATGTGGTGAAATAGCGAGTTTCGAAGAGTTTTACCCTTTCTTTTTAAGCTTAGGATTGAAAAGTTTCAGTGTTGCCACTTCAAAATTAGCAGATATAAAATGCGAAATATCACATTTAGAAAAACCTTCTGAGTCCTTACCAAGAAGATTTTATAGCGCTACAACAAAAGAAGAAATTGACAAATTATTTTTTGAAATCAAGAAATAACACTGATTTGGGTTTTGTGACGGATTTGCTGACTATAATTGTCATTGCTGTTGACCTTTCAATGGAGGTATTTTCAGTATCTATTGCCCGAAGGGACTCGAACCCTCAACCTTCGGATCGACAGTCCGATACTACCTTTTTAAACCCTTATGTCACAACGACTTATATGCGGTTTTTTGGGCAAAAATGAGGATTACAAGTGAATAACAAGTGAACCCTAGTGAGACTTACAAGTGGTTGACAACTGGCGACTGACGCAATAATGACGCAGATTTAAGAAGTAATTCAATTCTCCCCCTGAGATCCTGTGGTAAACGGATTCTCTCTGTGTTTCTTCCTATAAAGCCTATTTCAGATTCCGGCGTCCTAACAGATACACCGGAAGTGAAAGGCAAACGTTGAGCTATTAAAATTGGTTTCATTATCATGATTTTCTTCAATCTCCTGCTTGAGAGGGTCCATAATGGGCCCTCTCATCGATTCTGAAAGCCTTTTATTAAACTGCCCCTAATCCACAGCATCAAATCACTGTCTTAGAAGGGTGGTGTAGGTCGAGGAGTTTCACCTCGACCCCAACCCCAAACCGGACGTGCAAGTTTCCAAGCATCCGGCTTTCCAGATATTTCTAAACTTCATAGCTTTCTTTGGACTTCATCTGTGTTCATTGTAAACCCTTACAATTGTATGAACTCATTAGTCATCCAGCACAAAATATCCTGCAGCCCTTCGCCATGTAGACGGCTTTCCCGTCTTCGGACTACTACGACTGCTCCGCCACCTGTTTGCCTCGTCAGTGCGATTTAGCCGGAACTACGTCCCGACCTATCGGTGTGCCTCCATAATCAAACAGGCTTCCCTGGTTCCCTTACAGGCACTCATTCGTTATCAGTTAGACTCTAATGCTTATTTCAAACCCGACAGTTTTCTACTGCTCTTTCAAACATTGACAGATAATTGGTCCTTCTGTCAAATCCTCGAGCCATGATAGCTCTTTGTGATGGTTGTTAGACACAAAAACTTCCATCCGTTTGAACCATTGCCTATTCCGGGGATTCAATCCCAGACGGTTTCAGTATTAACAGCAACGGGGGCGACTTTTTCCCAAAGGTTTTCATCAGTTTCTCTCGTAGTCATTCGATAACTCTACTTAACAGGACTTCCACGGCTATGAAACCTCGCCTGTGTCCCGCATTGTCAGGAGAACTCTTTCGCCGACTGCCTCACACTCTTGCAGTCAGCTTACTCCCTAAGTACGATGGCCGACCAAACGGCCACGGTTTAATAAACATTGCCTGTAAGGTGTCCCTGCCGTACGTATCGTTTACATGCAGCAGGATACATCAGGCGTACGTGTCAAAAGTCGTCCTAACTTTATTATCCCTGCTTTTAGCAAAAAAATGCGGTTCTTGCAAGTCTTACACATTTCGAATTTCACCGATGACTTTTGGAATATTAACTAATGAAAAAGCAAAGATTTAAGCTCTTATGAATTTTTCCACCCCACGAGAGATATGTAAATTGAATAGCCACGACCCATTTGCATATTTTAACGATGTGCTTAGGAAAGTCAGCACACATCTTGCTGCCAAGATTGATAAGTTGCTAGCGAGCAATTGGAAAAAGCCTTTAAAGCAAGTAAAGCCTGAAGACGACATCGCCACATAATTTTTTGCGGGGGTGTCGTTCATCGGAATGTTACGATATTATTATGGCCACAACCAGTATTTAGCCATATAAGATAGATCGCTTGTGTCAACTATATGGTCACCATTTAAATCTGCTGGAATATACATACCCATTTGCTGCCAATATTGTGAAAAAATAGAAAAATCAGCAAAATTAAGACTGTCTTCATTATTTAAATCCAATGGGCCTGTTAGCGCTGTTAAATCAAAAACAACGTGAAACCATCGCTGTATTCCTTTAACTGGCGGGTTCGTTATGGTCTCAATGTAAGTATTCACAACACAACCAGGGTAATTAGTCCACCATGATTGGCGAGCCATATCATGATGAGTATTAGATTCTGAAATCATTGGAAAACGCGTATCCAAAATTCGTTGACTGCCAATATTGTACAGATTAACGGTTATATCACTATACTCGACAGTCATAAGTTCTTCCGCCTTATTTCGTGCTAAAGGCAGGCATTTTCTTTTAGCAACTCCATGTTAATAATAGTCATTTCTTCAACAATCTCAAGAAGTTTCTTGTAGTTTTGAGAATATTCTCTGGCTTTATCTTCTCTTTTTTTCCCAAGGTAAATCAGCCGTGTTTTCTTGTTCTTATTGAGCGAGAAGTAAGGCTGCTTGTTGCGCGTTCCTATGACCACCACACTGCCGCGTATCAAGGGGCCTAATTTGCCCAATTGATTCTGAAGTGTTTTTACCCGCCGTTTCATTTTTGCCAGTTCTTTTTTGTCCATTTTCTGTCCTTTCGTGTTTGTTTTTTCTTGACTTTCATTCTATTTTGACTATGCTATATAGCATAGTGTATAGACAAAGGAATGTCAAGTGAAAAATGATATTTTTTTTTCAGAAAGGATTCTGTCATGTTAGAAGAACTTAAACGGTTTTTGGTATTCATGAGGCCGGCATTCTCGAGGCGGGCGACCTATTACTGGTTTGTTGTGGTCTTTGCTGGATTCATTTTACGAACGGATAATTTCGGTGTCAGTTCAATTATTCGTGCCTTGGATCTATCACCGGAAAGCTACACCTGCCTACTGCATTTTTTCCATTCGACTGCCTGGGATGTAGAAGGGATGATGGCCATTTGGTGGCAGTGGCTTGTTAAGAAAAATGTGGCACACTGTATCAATGACCGTCTGGTTCTTATTGGAGATCACACCAAGACACCGAAAGACGGGCGTAAAATGCCAGCGGTATCAACATTACATCAGGATTCAGAGACCGGCAGCAAACCCTCCTACTTTCGTGGGCATCATTGGGGATGTATCGGGATACTGGTGCAGGCTTGCGATAAATACTTCGCTGTGCCGCTGTGGGCCAATATACAGGAAGGATTGACACTTTTGGCTGGTTCTGATGAAAAACGTCATTTGCCGAAAACCGTTCAAATTGTTGAGATGGCCAGAAGGACGGCTTGGGCCATGAAAAAAGAAACCTATCTGATTCTTGACGCTTATTTTTCTGTCGGACCCGTATTCTTAGCAGCTGCCGGGGAACTCAACGGCGTCAGCCACTTCGTTCATATTCTAACACGGGCAAAGAAAAATGTAGTCGCTTACGGCAAACCGCCAAAGAAAGACCCACACAAAAGAGGACCCGCTAAAAAATACGGCAAAAAAATAAAGTTGATGGAGCTTTTTGATTCAACGGCTCAATGCTATCGCTTCCAGACAATCGAAGCGGATATCTACGGCCAAACCGAAACCGTTCGCTATCTCGTCCTCAATTTACTTTGGAAACCGGTCAAAGGAATGCTGCGTTTTATTCTGGTGGAAACATCTCGCGGCCGTATTATTTTAATGACATCCGACCTCAAACTCAATCCCATAACAGCGATACAGCTTTATTGTCGGCGAGTAACAATTGAGACGATGTTTGATACGCTTAAGAATACGCTCGGCGCGATGGCTTATCACTTCTGGTCGCACTATCTCAGCCGGACATCTCGCAAACCAAAAAAGAATAAAGATATGGAACCCAATTCCGCTGACATTGACAAAACCAATAACACCCTTGCCGCAATCGAAAAATTTGTCAATGTCCAACTACTCGTACTCGGCATACTGCAACTGGTTGCAAAACAGTTCCCCGTAGAAGTAAAAGTTAAAGCTAACTGCTGGCTGAGAACAGTTTCATCCAACGCCCCCTCGGAATTTGTAACGCGAACAGCGTTAGCCAATATTCTTAGAAATAACTTATACGGTTTCGGCAAAGACTGGATAACGCAGTTAATTCAATGCAAGCAAAAATCACGCAAGAATAAAGGTGTTGACAGGAAAGTTGCCTAATGTAAACTTATGACTGTCGAGCACTATAATGAATGCGATAGTAATCAGAATCATAAACAATACTTTGGCCAATCGGGGCATTGCCAGTTACCTCAAAATCATTCATATCGGAATAAGCTTGAGCTAAGCCTTGTGGTGTTGCAGAATAACTTACTCCCCATGGATGCGTTTCGTGCCAAAGACATTCATTCTGCATGGCCCAATCTTCCTGCAAAAGCGGCTTACTGGTAACCGGAAAATATTGTGGAAATGCTTTATTTCCAAATCCGGCGCCAAGCACCCCCGTTTCTCTATAAACGTTTGAGCCTGCATTCGTAGCTAAACCAACCCAGTAGCCATATTCGCCAGGTCTTTGAACCCAGAACTGAGCCGAGCCAACTATTGCCCTGGCTGGAATATTCAGTACTCGCAGGGTAGCGGCAGCGAGCCACGAATGCTCCACGCAGATGGAACATTTGACAGCTAAGGTTTCAGCTGGTTTATATCCCCAGTCATAAAAGTTTTCGCCCCAGCACCATCCGCCGTTACGGAGAGTTTGATAGATGCCACTTGTTACATCCTCATAACTGCCAAATACAGCATCGTGATTGATGTTCTTGCTAATCCATTCATAAACTGCCCAGGCGACCTCGTAGGTATTGCTTCTGTTTGGCTCAGGCACAGTTTCAAGAATTTGATTAGCCAGCGATATAATTTCCGCTTCGTCAGAGGTAATGCACCTATCGCTTTTGAGGAACTCTTGTACAAAATCTGGATAACCATTTGAATCGGCTGGTATAATTGCATCGACTGGAACCTGACAAGGGTCAATAGCATATTTGAGTTCCAAACATCCATATTTTACTCTCAAATTATCCACGGGATTATTGCCAGCAACCATATCGAAATCAACGGTTGTCGTTTCGCTCTCAGCGACAGCGACTCTGCCAGTTGGCTTAGTCTTGTAGCCAACTTTCTCTGCCAACATAACATAGCGAGGAAAAGCCACTGGCACGTTTTCAATCAGGTACTGGCCGTTAACGTCAGTAACGTCATTGTAATCTTCGCCCCAGGGTTGACCATTGAGATAAACGTTGACTCCTTCCAGTTTCTGTCCATCACTGCTTACTGTGCCAGCTATGTTACCAAGCGGCGCAGTAGCAAAAAACATATCATCAAACCACGCAGAGCCCGGCCCTTTCAAAAAGCAATTAATCTCAGCCGTCACCGCTTCTGCCGGTGCTCGGAACTTCATGCTGTAAGGGAAATCAAGCTCAAAACAGCGACTGCCATTACAATGCTTGGCTAAATCAACATGCTCAATGATTTGGTTGTTAGAATCTCTAAATACCACCTCAAGATTACAATATCCATCTGAGTTGACATTTTCAAACGATACATCGCCGCTAAGTGTATAAACAATTCCTGCGTTGACATCTACGGTTTGTTGCCACATACCAAAATCAGTTCCTGCAATTTCTACCTTAACGCTGTGATTACCCATATTTGAGCAGTTTGCATCCCATGTGTAAATGGCGATATTTTGCGGAAATACTGTCCAATTATCCGGCAGACCGTTGGCTCCGTTTTCAAACCCACTGTTAATAAGAAGATTTTCGTTGCCGCTTTGCTCAATCAACACAGGGTTCTCTCCTATGGCAATTGTAACAGAACCGTTTAACACAGGATATTCAGTAACGGCAAAAGCAGTGTTATAATCGGCAACATCCTTACCTATTTCGACGAAGGGCACAATTTCGGTAACTATTACCTTAGTTTTGGTAAGGCCGGTTAAGGTTATGGGTTTTTTATCACCTTCATTATAGTTAGTTTCATCAAAATAATCCCACCAGGCGATGTGTATGGGTTGGTTATTTTTCTCGATGTTGAAAAGGTAAAGATGGTCGCTTTCTGTGCCATCTCGCAATTTTGTAATAGTTGACCAGTCGGCACCTTCGAGATTTTCGGTCATTTTTTTGTATGTATAATAAGCAAGTTTTTTGACTCCAAGACCCTGGTCATAGGCAAACTCACCATCATATATCAGACCGGTATGATCGAAGTATCTATCATCATGCTTAAAGCCTTCCATTAATCCAAACGCTATGAAAATCTTATCTACGCCGTTTGATAATGAATAAATATACCGCTTAAAATAATCCATTGCCTGTTGTCGTTCGGTTTGAAATGGTTGGAATTCCGGGACGCCAGAGTAGCTCCCCATTTCAGTAATCCATATTGGTATGTTAGCATCAAAGCCATTATCCGTAAGAGCGCTTCTGATGAAATCTACAACATCTTGTCCAGTACCTCCCCAGTCTTTTAGTCTGTAACGTCCGTCAGCGCAGCCATACCAGTGAAAATCCATTACATCAACATATTGGCCAGCCAAATCAACCAGGATTGGCTTAAAATTATAATTGAAAGATGATACATAGCCCAAATTTGAGAAATAGCCATGCGGACCAGCTATCAAAACTGTACACTCAGGACAAGCTTCCTTTATAGCTAAATATGTAATACGCTGTAAATCATCAAAATCTGATTTATATAATACGCTTGGCTCGTTGCCCACTTGCCAATATTTAATAGGGTTAGTTAATCCTGGCATATCATTTATGCCATCGCCATCGTATCGCTCGACCGTTGCCTTAACAAATGCTACATATTTAGCTTCGTCAATAGGAAAAAAGGAATTTGGCATACAGTAGCCCTCATCAATATTTCCCTGAGGACAGATATTGCCCAAGATGCATATGTTTTCAGGAACAGATCCCCACTGATGATCGTACGGGCTAAAATCATATACGGAACTGTTAATGTCAGGCTGAATAAGGAACCAAAAGGCATAAAGTCCCTCACGAGTCCATCCAACACCAATATTAGAGGCGTCCGTATATCCACTATCAGCATAGCCATATCTGGCAACTTTTGCCGGATGAAAACCAAATGGAGAATTCAATAACTGTTCGTTTTCTGCATTTGCACATTGGACAATGCCTAAATTTATCAATAAAACAATAATAATTAGTATTTTGTATGTATTTATTGTGGAAAAACAGTATCGGCAAGCTTCCATAGCAACTCCTGAATTAAAATTAAAGATTATCTCCTATCCTATAGGGTGCCTCTAATATATAGACGGGGAAATTAGCGGATTTATTGCAAATCGACTGTTTTTTTTAAGAAATCATAAATGTATAACCTAAAGTATGACTTCCACTCATAAGTCCATTACTTTATTACAAAATAAGTTCCACTGTTACCATATAACCTTAATTTGAGCCAACTCCCGAAGAAACTATGAAAGTCAGATATTACGGTTCGAAGTGTAATTCATTACAATGCGTTTCGTAAAAAAGGATGGCTGCTGGAGCCATCTGGAAATAGACAGCCTTTATTGAAAGGATATCTGACTATGAATTGTCATACTTAAAAATTTTGTTTTTTAACGCTTGACATATCTGACTTCATAGCAGGGACTCGAACCAATAGTGTTCAAATCCCTTCGGCATAACAAATGGCCTAAACCGCACTATATAGATAAAAGTCTTAATTTGGAGACAATATTAGAAAGATTATTCCACCAAGCTATGCAATCTGTTAAACAAAGATCTGAAATCATCATTTGATCGACATGTCACAGAACTCACCGCAACCTTAACTGAAACCGTATCTGTGCCATAGATATCGAAAGGCTTTTCAGCCAAAACCTTGAGCCTTCCAGCTATCATATCCAATTTTTCATAATCAACATTAACAATAGTTGAAATGACTTTTTTTTGTCCCCAGAGAGTTGTATGATCAAATGAACGTGTATTTGCTGATATCACCTGAGCTTCTCTCCGCAAAATGATATTATTACTTGTGTCTTGCTCAAAACTATCGTCAAATGTTGTTGAATGACCAATATCAAATAACAACAATCCGAATTGCCAGCTATATCTTTGTAACTGTTTGATGCAGTCATTAATGTAAAGTTCTGTGAAACGGCTACTATCGATATTTGTTAGTTGTTCAAAAGAAGTCCGTTGTTTAAGCTGTTTCAGATTAACGGCACATGATGAAAATCTACTGCTCGGTTTTCCTGTTGTAATTTCCGCTAATATATGTTTTGGTGATTTAACAAAGTACCCTTCTGCGCCAAGTTGTTTACTTTGTTTTATTATTGAACCAGGCATATCTGAGACAATTACATATACAGGAATATTCTTGGTTTGTTCATCGGTTTTGAGTTGATCAAGTATTCTTGATGCACGCAACTCTGGCCATTTCCAGTCCAGCAGAATCAGCCCAGGGTAGCTTCCGACGAATAACCGTATATCAGCATCTTTGTATCCGGCGGTTCTAGCTCTGAATCCATAAGGTTCTAAAACATTGTGCATAGATTGAGTGAAATTATTGTCGTCACTAATTATAAGTACTGACATAGATTGAAACATCACTACATACCTCCTTCTTTGTCAGATCTAACAGAAGACAAAACACCACCTTTTAATCTTCTATAAATCAGACTATTCACTATCATCGGCTGTAAAGTTCCCGGTTGATGTATCAAAATGCCAACCATGACTACCATCACCTCGTTCACCGCTTCCGGTTTCAACCTGAACGGTAGCCTTATTGTTAAACGGATTGGCGGGGATAGATAGTACATACGGTCCGCAGTTACCCTCTGAATCAATCGTTCCATCCTCATAGGTTTTTTGCGTTAACTGGCTGGCTGGCCCGGTAAAAACAGCCGGATACGCATCCTGATGCTCCAGTTTATAAAGTTCCAGTTGTTGACACATAACCTGAAGGTTTTTAGCCAGAGCTGAGTCCCTGGCCCCATCAGCAGCATTGCTGAACTGTGGGATGACAATAGCCGCCAGAACACCTAAAATGACCACGACAATAAGGATTTCTACAAGCGTAAATCCGCTGCGGGCAACTTTAGCTTGTTCTTTTACCACAGGACTTTTAGTGCCATTCATGTTGACCAACGGAAGTATGCGATCGTCTTGTGTGATAACAGCTTTGACATTGTCGGGCGAAAGAGGATGGTTTTCTATCGTCATATACCCGATGCGCGCTTTGACCGTTACTATCTCCACAGAATATTCACTGTAAGGATGACCAAAGACACAGTATTCATTTTTCACTGTATCGCCGGCAAGTAACAAACGTGATGTCTCTGATAGTTCAGGTTGTAAATTATTTTCTGTCATTATAAACCCCCTTTTTATGGTAATATAAAAGGCCTCATAACTTACCTGCCCTCATTATGATGCTCTACCTAAAACATACCCTATAAAAGCAAAAGCGCACTACGGACGAGACCCCTTGTTTTTGTCGGAAACCAGCTATTGTGTTGTAGGATATTTCTTGCAAACTCTCATATACATTTTAAAGTCAGACACTACATATGGATTTATGGATTTTCGCCTATGATGATAATTAATGAGAAATGGGGATGAGTGGTAAACAGCTTCCGTCTTTCACTCCCAATGTGGTGCTTACTTAAACTATTGCCGTTTTTAAGACCTTATAATAAAAAATCGGCATAGCATATTTGGACTTTATACTATGCCGACTCTACAAGCACATGCAATATGACTACGCGTTTGGATCTTCACAGGAGCCATCACGTTTACGGTCACCACCGCCTTTGCCACCGCCAGAGCCATCACGTTTACGGTCACCACCGCCTTTGCCACCGCCAGAGCCATCACGTTTACGGTCACCACCACCTTTGCCATTGCCGCCCTTCATTTCTGTCGTTTTATCGACAAATGCAGATGATGTCGTAAGACATGAACCGTCACGAATTTGATCACCATTCCCGCTGCCGTTTGGGCCTTTAGGGCCGTCTCCTTCAGGAATACAGCCACCGCAAATATCACAAATACCATCGGCAGGATCAATGTCCAAACTCGTCTCACAGACACATGGCCCTACTCCAGTACCATCGCCGGGACCATTTCCATTACCTGCCATTGCCAGACTTACAAAGAAGCCGGCTGCAATGACCACTGCTGTTACATACAATACATTCTTTCTCATTTTGTTACTCCTTTCAAAATAAAATTAACATTGACATTTTTGCATTTCTAATATTTAAACGATCCTCAAATGGATGCCCTGCACTTTTTTTAATTTTTATATTTATAGCTTGACCTAAACTGACCAACTGTTTAAGATTACCCAAAATAATACCTCGCAGATAAAAAAACCATATGGATATACAATTACATACTGATGAACAACTTATGGTTGCAATCGCGCAGGGCTGTATGGCTGAATTTGGTGAACTAGTGACACGGCATCAGGAAAAGGTTTTTTTTCTGGCACTGCGTACTCTTGGTCAGTGGGATATGGCAGAAGATATCAGCCAAGAGGCCTTTCTGAGGGTTTATCATGCAGCGAACAGTTATCATCCACATGCCAAATTCACGACATGGCTTTATCGAATAGTAGTCAATTTATGCCTTGATCAAAAACGTAAAACAAAACGTGCGTATACAGCAATTTCAGAGCAAGCAGAACAGTTGGAATCAAACACAGAGGGGGATCCGGCCAACATTTTGCAAGTCAAGGAGAACAAACAAGTTGTCTGGAAAGCGATGGAAAAACTGAGTAAAAGAGAACGCATAGTCGTTGTTTTACACAGATTTCATGGCCTAAGTCACGCAGAAGTAGCAGATACTACCGGCTGGAGTCTGTCAGCGGTAGAATCGTTAATGGTGCGGTCCTACCGAAAGTTGCGGGAGGAGCTTAAAAAATTCGGGGACTTCGAAAAATAATTCGCAGGAAAATGCTTAACCGATCGTTTAATTAGTGATGAGATATATTATGGAACATTTAAGTGATATAAAAATGCTGGATATGCTTGGCGGACATATTGAGGCTAATGAACGGGAAAGATATCTCTCGCATATCGAAAATTGTGCTGATTGCCGGAAACACTGGCATGATTTAAGGCAAGTATGGGGTGTACTTGGAGCATTAGAAAATGACATATGTAGTATTGATTTAATCCCAGCAGTTACTACTGGGATTAACCATCGACGCAGCAATTTCTTTTTATACGCGCGTAAACTGTCGAAAATTGCGGCATCAATTCTATTAGCGGCTTTTATCGGTTATGGTGCGGGTAGAATTTCTATGTCAAAAAGCCCCGAAAAATTGAGTTTGGTAGTTGCTGAAACATCCTATTTAGTATGTTTGGCCCCGGGTTCTTCCACAGGTCTAGCAGAATCTGAATAACCTGTAGATTTCCCGGAAAATAATGGAGATTTGTAATAGTGAAAAATAGGCTCAGGATTATATCAATTTTGTTGCTAACAACTACTGTCGGTGCGGTTTCTTTTTATATCACACGCAGTTTAGAAATGAATGTATTACAGTCGCGTCATGGATATATGCGAAACTGGCTGGACTTGAACGATGAACAAATCATCGCTGTTTTTCAGGCTGATCCTAATTTTGATACGGGTGCCAAGTATCTTTCGGAAACTTTTATTGCTGAACGGCAGAAATTAGCCAGTCTGCTTGATAATGCCAACAGTTCCGAGTTGCAAATAAGTTCCCAAATGAAAAGTGTCGGTAATGCCCATCATGCGTTGATAAGACGTGTATTAAGGCATATCCTCACTGTCAGAAAACACCTTTCAGAAAAACAAAATCAACAGTTTACACAACTGTGCAGCAATATACTGCGTGGCAGGCAAGTTAATGTTTTAAATAACTCGCGTGGAGATGGTCACGGCAAGCAGCAGTTTGTTTCAAATGGTGGACAGGGAAACAGGAGAAGGCGAGGGCATTTTGCTGATGACAGCCAGACGAGCGGAAACGACAACTCCGGTAATGGGCGACAGCACAGACGAAGGTATCGGGGCGGATTGAAGAATAGCATTGATTTTACTGTCGAACAGATACAGATATTTAAACAACTGGATCCTGATTTTGATTCGGAGTCAGCAGAATTCGCCAAAGAAATTGCCAATCATCAGAAACAGCTTGCTTTACTGCTTGAACTATCCACTGCAAGAGATGGCGAGATAATGCATCAGTTGGAAAAAACGTTAGAGGCTCAGCAGCAATTGGAAAGCAGGACATTACAGTATGTATTGTTGATCCGCTCACATCTGTCACCAGAGCAACAGAAACAATTAGTCGGGTTATGTTCCAACTGCGCCAACAAATACCGCAAGAATTAACTTAAAAGTTGTCCACACCCCTTTTGATTATTAATACCACTCCTGAAAAACAGTAAGAGCTTGTAGAACTCTATGCTAATCTATCATAAAAATTCGTCCTCAACATTTACAAACACCCTTAACCACACGCATGTAAGAAATATGGCGATACGCTCTGATTGTCAAGTAAGGCAATTCTTACATTACAAAAAGCCGATGCAGCCTTGAT
>Ga0268285_1000576_pt1 | contig 20710 bp, 19 predicted proteins | sample saktaG_2_FD_190144 | JGI IMG/M metagenome (GOLD analysis project Ga0268285, IMG submission 190144) | Saline water microbial communities from Sakinaw Lake, British Columbia, Canada - sak_2013_06_06_120m | ecosystem: Environmental > Aquatic > Non-marine Saline and Alkaline > Saline ... | reverse complement strand
AGAAGAAATTTGCCCATGCATCATCCAGACCTTATCGTCTAAATCTCTTAAACTAAACTCTCCCCTGCCTAAGTCGGAAATTATTCTCCCGGCCATCATTCCCCTTTCCGGGTTGCCCCAAATCATCCGCCGGTGAAACATTAAACGTTCATAAAAAGGCAGCCGGGCGGAAAATGCTTTATCAATCGTCCAGCCCAACCCGATACTATAGAAAAATATGCCTAAAAATATACTAGCTAAAATACTGCCGGTCACTAAAAGTCTTAGAGAAAAACGATAGCCGCTCTTTGTGTGTTTGAAGTTATAATAAGCCAAAGCGACAAAGGCCGCCAAGAGCAGGAGCCAAACATAAGGCAGGGTGGCAAAAATAAATGATAGTAAATTGCCGCTTACCCTATCGCATAAATCCCAGTCATTGTTCCTGACCATATGGATAATTACGGCCACGGCCAAAGACCCGACCAAGAAAGACGCTCCGGCAAAAACCCAGATAACGTATTCTTTCAGGATAAATTCCCATTTCGGTTTTGGTTTTATGTGTTTTTCTTTTATTTTTTCCAAAACTTCGTTAGTTAAATCACTCATATGTTTATATCTTAATTTTTTGCCTGTCTAATTCTTCCTTAAATTCTTTTTTCGCCCGATTAATCAAAGTTGCGACTGTCCCCATCGGCTTTTTCAAAATATCCGATATTTCCTGATAGCTTCTTTCTTCTAAAAATTTTAAAATTAAAACTTCCCGGTATTTTACATCTAAATTAGCTAAAACTTTTTTTATAGCCTTTTTCAAGTAACCAACCTCAATTTCTTTTTCTATATCTAAATCGGAGGACAAATTGGCCAGAATTTTTTCATTAATGTCTAAAGGCAGACTTTGCGGCCTGGCCCTTACCTTGCGGTAATGGCTTATCACCTGGTTATGAGTTATACGGTAAGCCCAGGAGGAAAATTTCAAACTTGTGTCAAAATCATTAAGGTTCTCATAAATCTTGATAAATACCTCTTGCAGAATATCTTCCGCTTCATCGTGGCTATAATTAGAAATTCTTAATATAAAGGCGAGCAATTTACCCTCATACCGCCTCATTAAACATAAAAAATGACCCTGGTTGCCTAAAGCCAGGCTAACTAATTCTTCGTCGGTTTTTTTTCGGAAATTTTTGTTTTCTGCCATGCTTATAGTATATACCAGCTAAAACTAAAATAAAACTTCCCTTTTCCGTCCCGGCTAAGAATGCTATTTGGGATAAGAGACCTGTTGAATATTATCGGCGGCAAAGCTTCCATCCGAATTTTGGCTGCCGCTAGCTATAATTTGATCGCCAACTTTAAGCTCGTCAACCGAGCTTGAGGCTGATTTAGTAATAGCGGTTGAATCAGAGAGAAAAACTATCTTAGAACCGCCGTCACTAAGCTTTACCGTAACGCTTTGTTCATCCTTGGAAAGAATTTCTCCGCTGACAAAGCCGCCGCCGGCTTGCATTCCCTTCTGTCCGCCTGCGCCAGTAGCCCCTGGTTGCTGAAAACGAGCCTGGCGCTCTGCTGACGAGAGATTGGCAAATCCTCCGTTGGCACCCCACGCCGGACTCTTACTTTGACTATATTTCATGCCGCCATAAAAAGCGCCTGCTCCGACCACAACTAACAACAAAATAATAATTGGTAGTATTTTTTTCATATCTTTCATAATCTTTTTAAAAATTCCAATAACCAAGAAACAAATTCCAAACAATAATCAATAACCAATTTTCAATAATTAAATTTTGATTATTGATTATTGAAATTTATTTGGTTATTGGTGCTTGATTATTGATTATTAATAAATTATTCATATCTAAGAGCGTCTATCGGGTTTAACTTAGCTGCGCGTCTAGCGGGGTAATAACCGAAAATTATGCCAATCGCCGCCGAAACGCTAACCGCCAAAATAACGGAGTTTAAAGTAACCGTCGTAGAGGTGCCGCTGAATTTAGTAATAAGAAAAGACGCCAGCCAGCCAATAATAATTCCGAAAATGCCGCCGATAAAAGTCAGGGTGGCTGATTCCGCTAAAAATTGCAGGCTAATATCCCTGCTTTTCGCTCCTAAAGATTTACGCAAACCGATTTCCCTTGTCCGCTCGGTAACGGTCGTAAGCATCATGTTCATAATGCCAATCCCGCCGACTAAAAGAGAAATTCCGGCAATCGCGCCTAGAAGCAAAGTCAAAGTATCTGTTACTGTTGACATAGTATTTAAAATATCCGCCTGGTTCATAATGCTGAAATCAGCCTGCGTTGAATCCGCAATTTTATGCCTTATTAAAAGTAAACTGGTAATTTGCTCTTGGGCAGCAGTCATCAAATCCTTTTCCGTAACCTGGATATTAATATTGCTTACCGAAGCGCTTCCGGTCAGATAACGCTGGGCCGTGGAAAGAGGAATATAAATTAAATCATCTGAACTGCCCATACCCGACCCGCCTTTGCTGGCGGTTACGCCTATAACAGTAAATTCCAAACCTTCAATGCGAATTTTTTGGCTAACCGGATTAGTGTTTTCCCCGAATAAATCATCTCTGGTCGTAGGGCCAAGCACGGCCACTTTTGATGTGTTTCCGACCTGGGTATCGTTTATGAAATTGCCCGTCTCCATGGTAATATTTTTTATTTGGCCGTAGGCGGAATTTACGCCGTAAATGCTGGTATTGGTGTTAGTGCCCTTAGTGGTCTTAATCTGCTTCCTGGAAGAAACCGTTGGCGCTACCACTTCAGCGGATTGAACCTGTTCTTTAATTGCCTGCGCATCCTCAAGATTTAAGGTGCTGGCCGAGCCCATGCCCCCTCTTACTACCGAGCCGACGTTTCTCTGCGAGCCGGGCATAACCACCAATAAGTTAGACCCCAAGGACTCTATGTTGGTTTCAATATTCTTGGCCGCGCCCTGGCCGATGGAAATCATGGCAATAACCGACCCGATGCCGATGACAATACCCAAAACAGTCAAAGCCGACCTGGGCTTATTGGCTGACAGGGCAAAATAGGTTTCTTGAAATAAATCAGAAAATAACATAAATTTAATGTCTTCTATTTAATTTTCAACCCATCATGATTTAAACTTCTGTCTGACACAACCCTGCCATCCTTAATCTCAATCATTCTGTTAGCATGTTCGGCCACGTATCTTTCATGGGTAATTAAAATAATGGTGTGGCCCTTTTCCTCGTTTAATTTTTTAAAAGTATTTAAAACTATATCTCCGGTCTTTGAATCTAAATTTCCTGTCGGCTCATCAGCTAAAATTAAGTCCGGTTCATTAACTAAAGCCCGGGCAATAGCCACGCGCTGCATCTGCCCGCCAGACAATTGATTAGAAAGATGGTGCCAGCGATCTTTTTCCAGACCGACCGCTTCTAAAGCTTTCTCCGCTTTCTTTTCACGCTCGCTCTTAAGAGTTTTACTGTCATAAATAAGAGGAACCATCACATTCCTTAAAACGCTGGCCCGGGACAATAAATTAAAAGACTGAAAAACAAACCCGATTTTTTGCGAACGGATTTCCGCCAATTCATTATCCGAGAGTGAAAGCATATTCTTGCCAGCTAAAAAATAACTCCCGCTACTGGGCCCGTCTAAAGCGCCTAAAATATGCATTAAAGTTGACTTGCCTGAACCAGAAGGGCCGATTATGGCAACAAATTCCCCTTTTTTTATTTCAAAGGAAACATCTTTTAAAACCTTAAGCTCGGTCTCTCCTGTTTGGTATATTTTTGTTACATTTTCGCATTTTATCATACGCCTCACAAAAACAATAAAGCACAAAAACACGCGGCCTTCGGCCTTAAAACATAAAAGCACAAGTGTTTTCCGTATTTTTGTGTTTTCTGTGTTACCGCATCATTCTAAACACATTTCCCCCTGGCTGGCCTCCTTGCGACTGGTTGGTTGTACTTTGGCTTGCGCCATTATTTATAGTTTGAGTAATAATTTCCTGCCCTTCTTCCAAACCGCTGGTAATCTCTATCATCGTGTCGTTGCTCATGCCCGTAGTAACTGTTTTCTGTTGCGGTTGGCCGTCAACTAAAATTTCAACATAACTATTTTCTCCCGCCGCCTTAACGGCGCTTAATGGAATAAGTAAGATGTCCTGTTTGGAATCAATTATAATTGACGCGCTGGCAGTCATACTGGGCTTAATCCGATCGTCGTCCACATCAAAAGCAATTTTAATTTTATAGCTGACTACTCCTTGGGTGACAGTGCCCAAAGTGTCAACTTCAATAACTTTGCCGGTGACGGTTAAATCCTGAACTGCGTCAAATCCTATAGTCGCGTTTTGCCCAATTTTAACATTGGCTATATCTATTTCGTTTAAAGTAACTTCAACGATTTTCTGTTCGGTTATCACCGTTCCTATAACTGTGCCTGAATTGACTGTGTCGCCTCTGGAAATATCTACTGAAGCGATAGTCCCATCAAAAGGCGCTTTAATGCTGTGCTCTGCCAATTTTTCCTGAACGGCAAGCAGGGCTTCGTATTTTTGCTGGACGGATAGTTCTTCGGAACGAATGTCAATATCGTCCGCGCCGGCCTTTAATTTTTCCAGGGCTAATTCTTTTTCCTTAACCGCTATTTCCTTATCATCAATATCGTACTGTTCCGGGTGGTTAAGCTTATATAAAGCATCTTCTTTCTCCTTAACATTTCTTTCTGCTGCCGCTAAATCAATCGGCTGGTCTTTCTTCATCTCTTCTATATCCTCTTTCGCGTCTATTATGCTCTCTTTAGCATCCTCTAGCGCGCGCTGTTGAGATAAAAGACTTGATAATAAGCTATTAGTTTTTGAAGTGTAAGTTTTTATATCTGATTGATAGCTGGTTACTTTGCTAAAAACTTTTAAATTTTTTCTCGTCCGGTAATCTACCCAAAAATCATACAAGTTATTTTCGCTCTTTACCGTATCCGCCATAGTCCTTACAGTAATCACTGTTTGGGCTAATAAATCCTCTATAATCTTATATTCAGCATCGCGAGCCAAGGTTTTATATTCCGCAAAAATATCATCATAATTCTCTTTTGCGATTTTGTAATTATCTTTGACGCCGGTAATATATTGATTTAATTCATATCTATCGTCATCATCAAATATAGTATTTACAAGTACTGACACATTCCAGTTGTTGTCAACAGTAATCTCGCTGTCCGCTATTGTATAGCCGTATAAAATATCATACAGTCCGGTAATGACTGTCGGCAAATCAAAAAAGACAGTCGTTAGTGTGTTAAAAGAGTCTTCATAAGACTCAATCAGGTCATTCTCCGCGTCTTTTTTAGCGTCGGTTGCCGCCTTATAGCTTTTAGCCTGATCGTTCTTCAGTTTAGTAAGACTATCTTGGGCAGTAATTAAAGCATTTTCAGCATCGTAAAGAGCGTCTTCGGTTGGATTTATCAATTCATCCAGACTTCGTTTAGCCGTATCCAGAGAGCTCTCTGCCTTTAAAATATCTAACTCATCCGGAGGGGCCAGAAGTTCGTTTAAATCCAACTGGGCATTTTCAAGAGAAATTCTTGCATCACGCAATTCTTTTTGGGTTTCACTGTCATCAATTAGGGCAATTACTGTGCTTGACGTTATAGTATCACCACTAAGCACATTTAATTCTACAACCTCGCCTGAAACGTTTGACTTAATATCTACCTGATTAGAAGCGGAGACTTGTCCGGTGCCGGAAATTGAGGAAATAAGCATTCCTTTTTCTGCGGCCGTCGTTATATATTTCACGCCTTCTTTTCCCCCTGAAAAATTTTTATAGCCAAAATAGCCAACAACGGCAATTATTAATAAAACTACCGTTGCTATAACTTTATGGCCAATAATCAGTTTAAATATTCTGATATTCATAAAAAATAGCCCTGATTAGCCAAAATCAGGACAGCTAATAATCATCGCTCACCAGTTAGCGATTTTATTATAATAATATTTATAGTTCACCCCGTTAGAGTTTACGCTGTTATCAGCGGTTTATCCCCGTTAATAAATAGTTTTAGCTGGGTCCATAATAATTTAATTCCAACTAACCCCAACTCTAATGGGGTCCACATTATTTAATACGCAAAATAAGAAATTTTCTTTCATTTCTAGAAAAAATCCCAGCGGAATCAACTCATCGGGATTTAATTTAAAATCTATTTTCTGCCAAAAAGCAAGCGAAGCTCCGTCTTGGCTTGCTCTAAAATCTTTTTTTGTTCTTTGGATAAATTTCTGCCAGCGCGATTAATATAGAAATTAAGCATTGACATAGCCGATTGGAAAGGCCCGGCTTTGCGCCTCTTGCTTTTCAGGGCTGATTTTTTAAAGGACAAAGCAATTTTTTTCGGATCCTTAAAAGTAAACACGCCTTCTTCTAAATCAAGAGCGTCGCTATACTTTGTCACTTGGGAAGACCAATATTTTTTAGAATTTTTGTTTTTGGAATGGTTAACCATAAAAACACTAATCAATTCAAAATTCAGATTTAATAATTACGGCTGTAAAATATCTTCGGTCCGGCCGTTAATTGAAATAACAACCTCACCGACTGTCGAAAATTGCTTTAAAGTTTCCCTAATCTGGGCGCTGATAGCCGCTACCCGGCAGGAGCCGCCAATCTGGAATTCCATCTGTTCATTAAAATCAACCCTGGCTACCCCGTTTTCAATAGATAAGCTTTGGATTTTTACTCCAGGGTTGATGTTGGAAAAAAATCCGTTTGCTTTTTCCTCTTCCGTCGCGCCTTTTAATAATTCTTCCAGCGCGGCCCGGGCGACCGCTTCCGTTTTTGCTATTTCTCTCTCAACCGGAAAAACCTTATTGCAAGAAAATTCCGGATCAAGTTTACTATTGTTAAAGTAAACTTTTATTTTCATTTTTTCTGCGGTCGGCCCAAAAATTATTGGCACTCTTAAAGCGTCATTATTTTCCGGCAAGCCCGAAGGATTGTCTTTTTTTAAAATAAGCAAACCGGTTTTCCCTTTCGGCGCGGTGAATTCCAATTCGGCGGAAAAGGGAACGAAATCCTCTGCCATCCATTGCCCCTTGGCCTCGCCGATAGCTTGGCCCAAATCGCTCCCGTCTTCATCAAGCAAACGGATTGGGAAATCAGCTTCAAAAAACCAATTTCCGCGCGCCTGCCCGGTTATTTTTAGGGGACTCTTTATAGATTCATTCGGCCGAGGAGAATCTATTCTTATTAAATCCATTTTTTCCAGTTCATTACCAATATCTTCAACAAAAGTCTGGCCACCCGCCCGGCATTGCCGCGGATAGCTTTCCATTATAGCGTTACCGGCCGCTGCGCATTCAGCAAAATTTTTTATTGCCTTTTCTATATTTTCATACCAATCCCTGCCTATGCCAAGCCCGGCGCAAAACTCTTCTGTCTGGCAGCTTATGGAACTGCAGGCCATACAAGGCGGGCAAACTACGCACTCACCCGGGCAATTTTCCGGCAAGTATTCCGTGCATTCCATTCTCCGCCCGCAAGATCCTTCTGGCTTTGGCGCGCTCGGCACCCCGTGCTTTACCCAATCTCCGTTTGCGCAAATCCAGTCATCTTCCGGCCCGCCAATAATAAACCTCAAACTAAAGACAATTGCCAGAGCTAAGATGATGATTCCTAAAATTATCAAAATTTTTTTCATAATACAAATTATTCTATTTTTATAATTTTATAAATAACTTCTTTGTTGCCTATCCGGATTTTAGCGATATCACCTATCCGTTGGCCAAGCAGGCCTTGGCCCACGGCTGAATTATGGGAGATTACTCCCCTATCCGGATCGGTTTCGGCAGAGCCGAGAATTTTATATTTTCTCTGTTTTCCATTAATTTCAACAATTACCGTATTGCCCAGTTCCACGATGCCGGAATTTCTTCCCGGCTTGATAATAACAGCGTTTTTTAGTATTTCTTCTAAATCCAAAATGCGCTGATTTAGGGAGCGCAGTCTCCCCTTAGCCATCTGGTAGCCGGCGTTTTCCGAATAATCGCCCGTGGTGGAAAGGTCTTTTACTAGAGCCGCAGCCCGCGGCCGGCTCATCTTCTTTAACTTTTCCAGTTTGGCTTTAAGTTCAATAAACTTTTGCCTCGTAATATGCGCATCCGGCTTTAAATTAGTGTATTTCCCCGGTTTTCTTATTGGCACTCTCATATCAAAAAAAAAATAAAAACTAAAGTAAGTATTTTCCTTATTATAACCTGTCTTTACCAGCAAAGCAAACAAAAACGCCCTGAACGGACGTTTTTATCCCCACACCAAATTTGGTGTGGGGATTTATTGAAACAGCAAATATAAATCAGCTATGAACTTTTTTTGCGCTTTTTCCTGTTAGCCTTTTTTTCAAGCATAAGCCGCTTTATTTCAAGCCGCTTCTTGGTTTTATGGGAATGCGTTTTTCTTCTCTTCCCTACCCCGGTGCTTCTTTTCGCCATATAAATATTTTATGAATAATAATGAATTTATTCTAACGTGTTAGGGAAATAAAAGCAAGCTACTTGCCTTTTGCTCCCGAGGCAAGGATTCAAAAGTAAGCCCGATGGGTTAACGGGGATAGTCTAGATTCCATACCCAAAAAATTAAATATTTAGCATAGGAGGAATAATGTTTTTATAGCTAAAATTTTCTTGCAAACAAACAAGTTTAAATTATTATAAGAGAGTTAAAATTTTCTTTTTTATTGAAAAAACTATTTTTACCTCTTCTTACGAATAAGGATGACAATTACTACAATTATTGCCACTAAAACAATTAAACCAATAATCATCGGAATCAATAAGGTTATAATCAGGGCCCTTATCCCTGTTTTGGCTAATTCTTCTCCAGTTGGTCCTTCTCCAGTTGGCCATCCTGTTGTTCCTTCGGGTAAAACTGTTTCTTCTCCAGGTAATTTGGCCCCGGCTTGGCTGGTAATATCCAAAGTATAAGCAACAAAGTTCTCACTGCAATACCTATCACAAATAACAGCTACGAAAATATCTTCACTTTTTGCTATTGATACAGAATTTGTCACAATTGCACCTGGATTTGACGCATATTCATCTTTTAATACTTTTCTATCCTTATCATACACAGCTATTCTCATTGTTGCTTCGCTTGGCGGAGTTACCTTAACAGTTAATGTTTCTCCTTTTTTAGCAGCTACTTTATAGAAGTCCTTGGTATCCGCGCCTGCTTTCCCGGAAAGATAAGACTTATATTCTCCTGAAGCAATCTCTATTGCTTTTTCAACTGTATCTCCGGCATCTGTCTGGCTGCCAGCGTCATAACGGTCTATTAGGGATACATCTAATAAATAAGAAGTTATATTCCAGGTATCGCTTCCTGTTCTAATATAATACTTATATGTCTCTTTATCTGAATTAGTCATCCAGGAAGCCTCGCAAGGAATAGCCATTGTGCCTTCCCCCGATTCATAACAACCAACTCTCAAATCTGTTCTATCCTCATCATATAAATCTACTATAGCGATTGCGCTAAGCTTAGTTTCGGGAGTAAAGGTGCCTTTTACCTTAATCTCCTGTCCCGGCTTTACATCAGTAATATAAAAATATTCTATTTCATGACTCTTTAAACTTCTTCCTTTGTAGGACCCTGGTTTTATTTCAACTGCAGTTTCAAATCCATCGCCGCCTCTTGGCAAGGCTGGCTGGGCCTTAGCAATTCCTATTAAACCGAATAAAAGCATCCCCAAAAAGACAATTATGCCTAAATTTTTAGCATTAAATTTTGCCATATTTTTATTATTCTTTATTATTTTTTCTTTTCGACCTTTAAAATTTAAATTTCTCGGCAAACTTTCCAATAACCGGCAATGGCTTTTCTTCTCGTTTAGCGGCATTCATAATTCCGATAACCAAGAGAATAAGAAGGAAAAGACTTAACAGCCAAGATATCATCAAGCCAATAATGGGAATGTAAACTAAGATATAGTTTGCTATCCGGACTACCACTGCCGTAATAAAAAGAGTTAATCCCTGCTTAACATGATACTTCACAAAAGGATCTTTTTTCGCTCCGGTTAAAAGCGGTAAAAAGAAAATGATATAAGCGATAATGGCCATACCCGTGTTTTTTTCTCCTGGGGATGGATTTTGGGGTTGAGTTTCTTTTTGAGTAGTTTCTTCCATAAATTTAAAATAATCTAATATTAATTTAGTTATCTAGTTGTTAAAGTTAGATGAATAAATCGACCTTTCCCTTTTATTATACCTCATATTAAAAATTCTCCAAACTAGTTTCCCACACTGACGCCTTAAATCCTTATTAGCCCATTCGCACCAATTAAGCCAAGGTATCTCAAAATTAGCCTTTAACCTTATTCTTCTTCCCAAAAAAGAGTAATAATATTTTGTGACTCCCCTATTACTTTTTTAACAGCAACAATTTTAGTACCGGTATTATCCCAAACCGGGTCTAAATAAAAACATTCAGGAATGCCAAGGAAATTCTTTTCCGGGCTAAGGGTATGCCTGAAATTACTGCCCTCAGAGTTTATAACCCCCACTTCCGGAATCTCTCTTTCCTTAAGCGGAGATTCGGCAAATAAAATCTCGTTATTCTTATTCCAGGCCCGTTGAAATATCCATTGATAACTGTCGCTTGGCGCATATAGCCGGTGTTTATTCAAACCGTCACTATCCATAATCCATATTTCATTCGGGGCTTTTGGTAATTTATCAAAATTGATATTCCATATCGGCCCCTTAGTGTAAACGATTTTTGCCCCGTCATAACTAAAAGAGGCAAAACTGCATTCTCCATCCGCCGAAGTGGTAAGTCGCGTTTTTCCGCTGCCGTTAGAATTCATTATCCAGATTGATGGTTTTTCAGCGCCATAATAAGTATAGATAATTTTTGTTCCATCCGGATTCCAAGACGGCTGGCCATTGGTAGGCTCGGCTGTTAATTGAGTGATATTTTCCCCCAGGGAATTCATAGTATAAATCTGGCCGTTCATTTCATAGGCTATTTTATCTTGCCTCGGGCTCCAGGATGGATCAAAACCCGGGCCAATCTCTTTAAGCCCGCTGCCATCAGCCTTAACCAGATATAATGTTTCTCTCTCCCCTTCTCTAACGCAAAAAACAATCTGGCTGCCATCAAGACTCCAATCCGGATCAATGGTGTTGTCCAGAAAAGTAAGCTGAGTTATATCAACCGGCCCCGTAGCTTCTTTAGCCTTCTTTTCCCCTCCTTTTTCCGAAACCGGCGCCCCCATATTCTTCCAAATAAAAAATCCTCCTGCCAAAACAATTATTACTATTAAAATGATAAATATTTTTATTTTCATACTTATTTTTATTATACTAAATATTCCTCAAAGGTTCAAATCCTGCTCCGGGGTAGAATTTGAATAAAATCAAAGCAAAAAAAGAATTACGTAATAAATTACGTAATTCTTTTATATCCGGATTTTTTAATAAAATTTAAAAATCTTCAGTCAGCGCCAAATTTTTTTAATATTTTTTGATTCACCCCGGAATACGCCTTGAGCAGGTTATTTTAAAGCTAAAATGAGACAAATGAAACACATGCCCGCCGAAGCCGAAGGCGTTAGGAGGGTTGCTTAAAGATGTTCCTCGGGTGTAGCACTAACTCCTACTCCCGGAGAATAGTTCAGCGCTGCATCATAGGTAAAGGCCTTATAATAGTAAGTAACTCCATTGGTCAGGTCAAGATCAGTGTAACCGTCATCAGCGCCATCATAAACTTGGACTCCGTCGTTCACATTAGCGGGGTAATCCCCTATTTTTCTTATTATTTTTACTCCAACGAAATTCTCGTCAACCGGGTTATGCCAGTGAAGAATAACTGAAGCGCTTATACCCTCCGCCTCAAAACGGATTACATCAGGAGTGGTCTTAGTGAATTGATGAATTGAAGAAACAGACACATTATTAGAAATATCTATAGCTGTAACCTGGTAATAATAAGTTGTGCCGTGGCTAAGACCACTAAAAATATGAAGATGATTAAAGTTATAGCCGCCAAAATAAACATCACTAGCTAATGTGGCTGAACTCAAATCACTATTAAGGGAATATTCAAATTTTGTGATTTTTGCCAGCTTGTCGGTATTCCAGGTTATTTTAGCCGCGCTGGGAATAACATTTAAATAACGGCTGACATTTGCATCGGGAATATTTGAGATTTGAAAATTGGAAAATACTGGCGCAGTAGAGGTAACTTCAAGATAGGCTCTCAATCTTTCCAAGTCTCCCGAGGGGAAGCCGCCTTTTTCCAATGCTTCTACATAAAGATCCCAGTCCCAGAAATAATCTTCAGGCTCATTGTCGCATGAAAACGTCCATCTCTTGACAAACTCTTTAAGGGTCAGGCCGAATTTAGATTCAAGTATTGATTGGCTTTCGGCAATGTATTCTTTAGCGTAATATGCATGGGCCAAAAATGCTATACTTTGGCTTTCTCTTGATGTTATTTCTCTTATTTGGCCGGAATCCACCAGCTCATTGTTCCAGACATGGACTGCCTCGTGAATAAACAAAAAACCGGAGATAGGCGGTTGTTTTTCAAATGGTTTATCTTTATAGTCATATATATAATTATAGGTATTCCTTTCCATCCAGGGGCCGCCTGTTCTGGCGCTGCCGCATCTTGTGCCAAAGCTAATACCCCTGATGTATCCAAACGCCTTGATAGCGTATTCATAAAACTCAGGTGAGTAGCTATAGAGACGGTCAAGGCTGTCCTGGGCAATGCGGAGAAAAACCGGCGCTTCAGGATCGCCAATTATGGTTATGTCATTGTCAGAGTCATAACCGGGCGAGTATTCTATTATAAATTCATCAATAAATTCCTCGGTTATCACCGAATCAAAATCACGCATCCACTTGGCTAAAAACTCAGCATCATCCTGGCCGATTTTTTGGGCTAAATAGAGAAAAACAGAAGATTCCTTTACTTCCTCAATCTCAACAAGAGCGGCGATAGCCTCAACTCCTGAAGAATAATTTGATGCTTCATCAAAGGTGAAGGCTTTATAATAGTAAGTAACGCCATTAAGTAGACCAATATCAGTGTAACCCGTACCTGTGCCAACATAAACTTGAGTGCCATCAATAACATTAACGGGATAGTGGTTGGCTCTTCTTATAATTTTAGTTCCAGTAAAATTATCATGAGTGGGATTTGTCCAAGACAAAACAGCCTGGGTATTTCCAATAGTAACCGTAAAATTAGTAACCTCATCAGACAGAGTAATACCCGGTTCAGGTTCAAGTTCTAGTTCTTCGCCGCTGCCAACTCCCGTGTTGGAGCGCAATACTTTTTCGCTTTCGTCAATTCCTATATTCCCGTTTATAGTTAGCGTGGCTGACCTTTCTTCTTTAGCGTCATATTCTCCCTCCTCTTCAATTGGTTCGCCTTCTTCGTAGTTTACGAAAAATGCATCCGGCACATCATCTATCTTTTTATTCCAATCTGCTCCGTATAGTTTTTCTGCCAGCGCTTCGGTTTTTATCCATTTTAATTTCCCGCCTTTTCCGACGGCATAAACCTTGGGGTTGGATTGAATTTTTATCATTCTCACACCCGGCCGGTATGTAATATTGCCCCTTAACGGAATTTTTGCCAAATCTTCGTCAGCCACGGTAATTACCCCTGAAAAATCAGCAAACCAGCTTTTGTATGTCTTGGCGTTTGGAAATACATATCTAAAACCATCCGCGGCATAATAATAGACCACGGAAGAGCTGCCCCTTATTAAAGAATCCATTAAGGTTGTTTTTGCTTCAGTTGCGGTTAAACTTCCAAAAGAAAACAAAAGCGATATAATAATTATTGAAAATAGTTTCTTTTTCATATTTATATTATATCATAAATATAGAAAACGAAAAAAAGACGGGTTTTTGCCCGTCTTTTTTCTTTTTTTGCTCCCCTGCCCTCAACGCTTCGCCCTGGCCACTTCGCACTGCTTGGCAGGCGGGCTGGCTTGCGAGGCGGGCGGGCTAAAATCAAACAAATTTATAAACGCGCTCTACAGGCATAATTAAAACCGTAAAAATAATTCAGGAAGGATTGGTCCGTAGATTTATAAATATTATTAAAAGCAAAAAAGTCCGCTAAAACTTCGCGCAAGCGCAATAACTCTTTTAACCGCTTCTTATTCTTAGGGTCGGCGACAGTTAAATCCAATAATTCCAAAGCCCGCTCAAAAGCCAAACGGCTATATTCTTTATGGCCTTTATTTTTCCAGTTAATCGTTCGCCTCACCTCGCTGCCAATATTGGCCATCTGCTCTAAAAAATCTAATCCCTGCCAACGGCCGGCCGCCAATTGTTTATGTTGGTAAGCCATTTTTAATAAGCTTATGCGTAATTTTTTTAATCTTTTCTCTCGTGGCCGGACTATCCACGCCAAGGGTGCGATTGCCCTGCCCCGGGCGCAGGTTTATCATAGAATCAAACTCAATAAAATTTTCGCCTTTCTCCTCCGGATAAATATTAATACCCCAAAGATCTTCCTGCTTTGAGCCATTGGCTAAAAGCAACGCCTCTTCGTCCGCGTGCAATTCGCCGTCAACCGCCATAATTTCTTTGGCGACATCAACCACGGCTTTGACTAAATTGCCAAAAGTTTTTTCCGCCATTGAGCTTAGCTCCTCAATTGATATTTTATCTTTAATGATTTTCATGCTCCCGGGGTGGGATTCGAACCCACGACCAATTGGTTACACTTATCCTCTAGTTTCCTAAAGGGGTGGACTATATCATCTCCCTGCTGCATTATAGCGGGGGGCGAGGCGCTTCCGTCCCGCATTCTGCGGGAAGTACTCCCAAAGGGGATAGTCTCTGAACCTGCCTTCGCTAAAACTACGTTAAAGCTTTTGAAGGATTGGCTGCTGATTACCATATTCCACATACGGCGGAATTTAGGCTTCCAGGCAATTCACCTCGTTTTCGATCCCGATTACTCGGGAAAGCTGCGTTTTTGTGTTCACAGCCAACTGCGCTACCGCTGCGCTACCCGGGAAAGTTAATAAATTTACTAATTTACCAATTTACTAATTTTCAAATGGTCCTTAAAAATTGTTTATCTGATTTTACAACATTATTTCTAAAATATCAAGGCTTTTTATTTAAACTCCAGCAAATTTTATTAAAAATCAATTTTAACTCGTTTGCCTCCTTCCATAACCCTCTTAATTTATCTTTCTTTCCGGGGTTTGAATCTGCTAATAATTCTATCCAATATTCCGTTTCTTTTATTTCTTTCCGGCAAATGTATATTATATTTTTAAAATCTTTTCTGGATATGGCCCCGTTTGCTTCGCGATAATTAGCACCCACACTCGTTGCCGATCTAACCAACTGGCTTATCAATGGCCTATTGATATCGTTTCTAAAAAATTCTTTCATCGCCTCCATAACACTCTTACTAAAAGCCTTGGTTCTGTCTTCTAAATCATATTGCATACCCTCCTTTAAAAAAATTTGTAAATTAGTAAATTCGTAAATTAGAAAATTAATCTTAGAAGTCCCTAAGTTTCTGCAGGCCGTCATGCTTTCTTATGCGCTCTAAAGCCTTAGCTTCAATCTGGCGGATGCGCTCGCGGGTAACTTCAAACTCTTGCCCAACTTCTTCTAAAGTGTGGGCCACGCCGTCAATTAAGCCGAAGCGCATTTCCAAAATTTTCTGCTCGCGCGGAGATAAAGTCGCTATAACTTCTTTGACGTAATCCTTAAGAAGTTGGAGGGCGGCAGCTCGATCCGGCGCAACATTTTTTACGTCCTCAATAAAGTCTTCCAAAGTAGAATCTTCCTCATCTTCGCCCACTGTCGTTTCTAAAGAAATCGTATCTTGGGATATTTTTATAATATGCCTTACTTTATCAATATCTTCTCCCATCTCGGAAGCGATTTCCTCCGGCAAGGGCTCGCGGCCAAGATCCTGAATTAAGCGCCGCTCCACCTGCGTAAATTTATTGATGGTTTCCACCATATGGACCGGAATACGGATAGTGCGCGACTGGTCAGCCAAGGCGCGGGTGATCGCCTGCCTAATCCACCAGGTGGCGTAAGTGGAAAATTTATACCCTTTGCGGTATTCAAATTTCTCTACCGCCCGGAATAGGCCGATATTACCTTCCTGAATTAAATCTAAGAGGCTTAAACCCTTGGCCCCGACGAATTTTTTCGCTATGGACACCACCAAACGAAGGTTGGCTTCTATTATTTTTTTCTCCGCCTCTTTATCCCCCTTTTCCTTTCTCTTGGCCAGCTCAACTTCTTCTTCGCCGGAGAGTAATGGCACCCGGCCGATTTCTTTTAAATACATCTGGATAGAATCGGAATTTAATTTTAACAAATCAGCTTTCTTAGCGCTGTCGGCCAAAGCCTTTTTCCCTGAAGCCGATTTTTTCTCTCCTGTTTTTTCCCCCTCTCTATCCTCAAAATCTAAAATTTTTCCCGTATCTTCAAATATCTGCACGCCGCTTTCCTGCAACCGGCTCAAAAAAACTTCGTAATCAAAAATATATTCTTCCACTTCCGGGAAGAGGTACAGCAATTCCGTTTCCGTGACAAAACTGCGCATCTTTCCTTTTCTGATTAAATTTTCCATGCCTTCTTCCGTCGGTCTTTCTGTTATTGCCGGCTCGGCCTTTCGGCCTTTAGGAATTTTACCCCGGCGTTTTATTGCGCCTCTTTTTCTCACCAATCCCGCTTTTCTTTTTTTAGGAATAATCCGGCCTTTTTTGCCGGCTGGCTTTTTTAATTTTCGGATTTTACCCGTCTTTCTTATTTTCTTCTTCCTCACTGCTTTCTTTTTATTTTTCATTTTTCTCCTTTTATTTGCCATATTTTAATTTATAATTTGTAAATTAGTAAATTCGAAAATTTGAAAATTCGTAATTACTCCCCAACCTCTCTCATCTCATCAGACAATATTTTTAATTCTTCCATCATTTCCCCTGCCTTCTCCCCCTCCCCCTCTTCCTCGCAACGGGCAATAGTCTTTTCTATCTCTTTCATACGGCGGATTAAGTAATATCTTTTTAAAGCCATAATTATCTTTATTATTTCTCCTCTCGCTTTTTCCTCGCCTATGTCATAAAAATCCTTATCGCCCAAAAGAACCAGCCGGTCCAATAATTTAAGCTGGCTATTGCCTTCATTTTCCGAGGCCACAGACGAGGAAAAATTTTCTTCAAGCCATTTTTTTAAATCATCGTAGCCAACCTTTAAACTGATTTCCGCTTCCGTTGTTTCACTCTCGCTGCCGATAACATTATTATAATAAATTATTAAGTCCCTATAAAACAATTTATTGGCTGAACCGGCGATTTGGTCCGGCTGGATATGGTCTATGATATATGCCAGCAAACCGGAAAACCTTATAGCTAAAGCCAACATCAGCTCGGAAAGCATCTCCTCCCGGCCTGGCCGCGATTTTTCGTCTTCGGGCTCATTTTCCGGCTTGGGAGCGGTTGGCCGCCGAAACTCTTTTTTCGCCAGATTCATAAAAGTTTCCCGCAATATATTCTCCTCCACCTCAATCTTTTCCGCCAGTTTCTTAAGCCAAAAATCCTGTTCAATTCTATTGCCTAATTTAGCCAAAATCGGCAACATTTCCTTAACTGCCCGGCGTTTATCCTCCACCTCTTCCAGATTCAGACCGGAAAATATCTTATCAAAATAATATTGCATTATCGGTTTGGCTTCCTTTACGGCCCTGGCCCATTCTTCTGGGTTGTTTCTTATGCATTCATCCGGATCCTTGCCAGATGGAATAATAATTATTTTTATGTTCATCTCCGCCGCCATCGCTTCCCTTACGCCGCGGTCAGCCGCCATTTGCCCGGCCTTGTCCATGTCAAAACCCAAGGCAATATTATTAGTGTAGCGTTTTAATAACCCGATCTGCCCTTCGGTTAAGGCCGTACCTGAAGAAGCGATAATATTCTTAAAACCGTTTTGCCAGGCAGTAATTGCATCCATCTGGCCTTCAACGATTATAGCTAAATCCTCATTTTTTATAGTCATCTTAACTTTATCCAAACCAAACAGAATACGACTTTTATCATAAATCATGGTGGCCGGGCTATTAATATACTTACCCATTTTTTCTTCTTTTTCTTTTTCCGGCCGGACCCTAGCTGCCAGACCCACCGCCGCTCCGTTTGTATCGTGAATAGGAAACATAATCCGATCCCGGAAGCGGTTATAAAATCCGGGTCTATTGTCTTTTTTCGTGCTCAAGCCGGCTAAAAATATCTCATTTTCACTATAGCCTTTCTTTTTTAATAAATTAATCAAATCATCCCAAGAATCCGGGCTATAACCAATCTGCCAGGCCCCGATAGTTTCTTCCTTGAGCCCACGGCCGGTTAAATACCGCCTTACACCCCTGGCTGCTTCCCTGTCTAAAGATTTATGGTAATAATTAACTGCCGCCTCCATAATATCAAGGAGCCGGTTGCGCTGCGAAGCCAACTTCGGATCCTGCCTTTTTAAAGTTACGCCGGCCCGGGAGGCTAAATTGCGCAAAACTTCAGCAAAGCCCAGGCCTTCAATTTCCATCAGAAAAGAAAAAACATCCCCGCCCCGGCCGCAACCGAAACAATGCCAAATCTGTTTTTCCGGAGAAACTATAAAAGACGGAGTTTTTTCCCGGTGAAAAGGGCAAAGCGCCCGAAAATTTATTCCCGCTGGCTTTAATGGTATGTATTCGCGGATTATCTCCACGATATCCAGCCTTGATTTTATTTCTTCAGCTTGATTCATCTTAAAAAATGAAAAATAAAAAATAAAAAATTAACGAAAAATTTTATTTATTAAAACGAAACATTGCCTTCTCATATAAAGGTTTAGAAATTTCTTTCGCCTTTCTGCTCGTGATACGATTAAACATCCACTCAAGCTTTTCCCTGACATGCGCTTTACCGTATTCTTCAGCCCTATCATCAATAAGGTGTATAGCATTATTTTCAAAAAAACTAACAGAGTCAGCGTCCCTTAAAATATTTTGGTCCTCATTCCCGCCAGACTCATGCTCTCGTATCAATGTTTTAACCCTCTCTATTAACTCTTCATCCGCTTTTTGTTCTCTTAAAAAATCTTCCGTAATCTGGACCCCTTTTTTCTGATGATATTCTAAGAAATTAAAATCAGCCAAGCCCCTGGCTTTAAATACCGCTTTTATCTTTTCACGATCACGATAAGCCCGCTCAATATCATGCGCTACGGCCGCGATTAGCATGGCTTCGTCAGCATCTGGTTTTAATTTTTTGATCCAATACACCGTACGCAAAAAATGTTTAATTCCTCTTTCATTGCTAACCTTTGTAAAAGAATCGATAACAAAATTTTTCGTTTTTTTATATAAATTTCTTTCCATAAAGTTAAAAAAATTTCCGCCACCAACTCTTTTTCAATTCGGGTTCGGCCTCCTTATCATACTCTCCAGGGCTCATTCTGTCCAACGGATCGCTACCTAAGGGGACATCGGCGCGAATATCTTGGCGGTCGCCTAATAAATTTTTTAACCTGGCGATTTCCGCTTCTACCAGCTCCCCCTCATATTCGGCATTATGCTTATGGGCGCCTAAGTAACTCGCTTGCTTTTGGTCCAAGTGCAGGTTAAAAATAATCTGTCCCCCGCTCTCATTAAAATACATATGAAAACGCGGATAAAATCCAGACCCCAGACGCCGGACAAAACTATCTTGGCCGCTCTTCCTATCTCTTATATAAGCATAACCGGCTTTCCGCAGCCATTGCTCCGGCGCCATATCAAGTTGATTTTTATTTATTATTAATTTCATAAATTAGGTGTTAGGTGTTAGATATTAGATATTAAATATCCGAGAACTATTTTTCCCCCCAAAACCTATAAGGAAGGAGTGTTAATTGTTAATTGAAACAGCTTTCTCCCATGACTCCTTATACAGCTTCAAAGTCTCTTCTTTACTCGGCAATTTCTCTATTGCTTTTTTAGCATTACTGCCCAAATTTTCCCTTAAATCCTTATCCTCTACTATCTTACGCATAGCCGCTTCCAGTTCTTTTTGCCCGCCTACCGGAATAACAATCCCGCTTGCTTCCTTATTCTCATTCGAATGGACGCTCCCGCTAAGCGGGATAGTGGCGTGTTCAAATCCTTTTATAACCTCGCCGGCGCAACCAACATCTGTCATAATAATCGGTAAGCCAAAACTCGCCGCTTCTATTACCGCCATCCCCCAGCCCTCATAATTTGAAGTTAGCAAAAAAGCGTCAGCCTGACCGTAAAATTTCTCTAAATTATTCTGCCACCCCAAAAATCGTACAGACGCATTGCCATGCGTCTCTACCTCTAACTTCTTATCCTCCTTCCCTTCCCCCACTATCCACAATTCTACATTTTTATATTCTTCCACCACTTCTTTTATCGCCCTGATCTGCATCTCAATATTTTTTACCCCTACCAAGCGCCCAACTGTTAAAAAAATAAATTTATCATTCTGACCTTTAACTTTATGAACTTTATAACTTTTAACTTCGGTATATATCGGCACCACTGTAATTTTTTCTTGGGCCACCCCGAAATCATCAACCAGCTGTTCTTTCAGTCTTTGGCTGACTACCCTGATAGCATCGGCTTTAGGAATCAAAAGATTCGCCAGCCAAAAACGAATTCTATTTAGCAAAGACTCCTGTCGGAAAAATCGGCTAAAAAAATCCGTATGGACATGTA
>Ga0268285_1000567_pt1 | contig 20930 bp, 20 predicted proteins | sample saktaG_2_FD_190144 | JGI IMG/M metagenome (GOLD analysis project Ga0268285, IMG submission 190144) | Saline water microbial communities from Sakinaw Lake, British Columbia, Canada - sak_2013_06_06_120m | ecosystem: Environmental > Aquatic > Non-marine Saline and Alkaline > Saline ... | reverse complement strand
CATTCTGCCGAGCATTCCTGATGCTGATAAGTTAGGGCAAATTGCTAAAATGTCGGACATAATCAATCAAAGATTTGGTTCAAAACCAACCGGGCTGTGGCTGGCAGAGCGAGTCTGGGAGCCATACCTGGCAAAGATTCTGGCTGAAGCAAATATAGAATGGACGCTGATTGATGAGACTGCTTTCAAGTTAGTAGGGTTAGATGATAAAGACCTCTTCGGCTACTACATTACCGAAGAGCAAGGTCACTTTGTGAAGCTGTTTCCTATTAGTAAATACCTGCGCCGTTCCATGCCCTGGCAGGATGTGGACAGGGTTATTAGCTATTTGAGCGAAGAGGCTTCGGACGAAGATGGTAAGATAGCTGTAATGGGTGATGACGGCGAGAAATTTGGTGTGTGGCCAGAGACCTATAATTATTGCTGGCGAAACCAGTGGGTGAACCAATTTTTCACTGAGTTAGAAAACAACCAGAATTGGCTACATACCCTCCCACTAGGTGAATATGTCCGTCGGTTTCCGCCTTTGGGTAGGATTTATTTGCCCTGTGCTAGCTATGACGAGATGCTAGAGTGGTCTCTGCCATCTGACAAGTCCTGGGAATATACCAATCTCAAACGTCAACTGGAGGCTGAAGGACGCCCAGATATAATTCAGTTTATGCATAGCGGTCTGTGGCGTAATTTTCTGGTCAAGTATCCAGAAATAAATCGCATGCACAAGAAAATGCTGCGTGTTCATGAAAAAGTTTATCAAGCCAGGTCTCTTGATAGAGATGATTGCGGCCTAGAGGAGTTATGGAAAGCACAATGCAACTGCCCTTATTGGCACGGCGTTTTTGGCGGAATCTACCTGGCTGATATACGGGCAGCCACATATAGCCATCTCATTCAAGCAGAAAACAAGGCTGATAAGATAATCCACCAACACCGCTCATGGTTAGGGCGTGTCTTCCATTTAAACCAGGGATGGCTGGAATGGCAAAAGACTGACTTTGATGGAGATGGCGTTGAGGAACTACTCATTGATGGCAATGCCTTTTCTGTTTATTTAACCCCTGGAGAAGGCGGTTCTATTTTTGAGTGGGACATTCGCCGTCATAGCTATAATTTATTCAGCACGTTGGCCAGAAGACCGGAGGCTTATCATCGGGTATTGACCGAGTTGCCTTCTGAGAAACAGAGGGGAAGGGGAGGTGGTATTTCAAGCATACATGATTTGATAAGAGTAAAAGATGAGGAAGCTTCTCGCTTTTTGGTCTATGACAGGCACCTTCGGTCTAGTCTTATTGACCACTTCTTTAGCCCCGATACAAAACTGCAGGAATTTGCCGACAATCTCTACACGGACATGGGAAACTTTGCTGACCAAGCTTACGAACTGTCGCTAGAGAAGAAAGGCAGCGGAATAAAAGTTCGGCTAAGACGAAGTGGAATTCTACGGATTGAAGGGAAAGGTTTACCCTTCGAGGTGGAAAAGGAAATTGGGTTGGAGGCAGGAAAAGAGAAGATAGAAATAAGCTACCAGCTGAGGAATGTCAGCGATTCACCTGTTGAAGCCATTTTTGGCAGTGAGTGGAACATAAACTTGCTTGGTGGTGGGCATAATGAACAAGCCTATTATCGAGTACCCGGGTTTACTCTGGATGATTGTCATCTTGATTCTTGGGGTGAACTGATAGATATCGATAAGATGGTTTTAGGTAATCGGCATTTGGGCATAGAGCTAGAGTTAACAACGGCGCCAAAAATTGGATTGTGGCGTTTCCCCGTAGAAAGCATTTCCAACTCCGAGGGTGGTGTAGAAAGGCTATATCAAGGGGGTTGCCTGCTTGCTCTGCTACCTTTCAACTTGTGCCCTGGTGGAATGGCCAGTCTTAATCTTATTTGGCGAGTCAAATCGCTTAACAACCTAACTTAAGAAAGATTCAGATGACAATTTGGACTGCACCCCTATTATTGGACAGAAAGGGTTAGGAGAGTCTGGCGGGGTAGTTCTGTATTCTGTTGAATAAGCTGTAAGTCTTCAAAGTCATTGGGTGAGAGATAACCCAACGTCGAATGAAGCCTCTTCTGATTAGAGACTTCCTTGATGAAATAAGGAGGCCTTTCTGTCATGTCCGCCATAGTCTCATAGTCACATAGGTACACCTCCTCATATTTCAGTGTCTTGAAGAAGCTCTCCATCATGGCATTCTCATAGGGGTTACCCATCCGTGCCATGCTAATTTTGAATCCGTGGTGCTTGAGCTCGTCTACATATTCGCTTGAAGCATACTGTACTCCCTGGGCAGAATGATGGATGATGCCCGGGCTAGGCCGCCGCTCGGCTATGGCCATTCGCAATGCCTCCAGCGTCAGCACAGTACCAATCCTGGTGGAAATAGCATAGCCAATTACTCGCCGGGAGCAGGCGTCCAGTATCGCTGCCAGGTAGACGAAGCCAGTCCGAATTCGGATGTAGGTGATATCAGCAACCCAGACCTTATTCAGCCGGTTGATAATCATACACTTGATAAGATTGGGGTATCTTGGGAAGTGGTGCGGCTATCCGTGGTCTTCATCCAGTTCTGTTTGACCTGGCAGAGCAAGTCACCTTCCCGCATTAACCGGAGTACCTTCTTGTGATTTACCGTCCATCCCTCATGCTGTAGCTGTTTGGCAACCCGGCGGTAGCCGTAGCGGGGGAACTCAAGACAGATAGCCTCCATGCGGTCCCTCAGATCAGCCTGTGCCTTCAACCGCTCGGTGCTCTCGGGTTTGGGTTTATAGTAGAAACTGCTCCTGGCTGCCATTACCTCTGTGCCTGAACTAATCATGCAGAGGAATCAGGTACTGCTGAAGGTTGCAATAGTGTTATCATACCCTCTAAAATAGGCGGGGGCAAGGAGTAATTTTTAAGAGAGGCCACGGAATGGAATTTTTGGGAAAGAAAATATGAAATGTAAATTTAATATCAATAGGTGGCAGCCTTGATACTTATTCCGTAAATGATGTGGAGAGTAAACTGAACTCATTGATAGATGCTGGGCAAGCTCGGCTGGTGGTTAGCCTTGATAAATTGGAGTATATAAGCAGCTCAGGGCTCAGGGTTCTGCTGGCAACGCTTAAAAAGGTAAGGAAGCAGCAAGGTGATATAAGATTAGCTTGCTTAAAGTCAAACATAAAGGAAGTGTTTGACATTTCAGGATTCACCCAGCTTTTCAATATCTCAGACACTGAGGAAACTGCCGTAGATAGCTTTGTGGAGGCGTAAATGAAGACAGCACTGCCAGTTTGCTGTCAAAGTATCTAGAGGGAGAGGAGGTAGAATATGTTTTGAGTGTCCCTGGCACCTCATTCTTATGATCCTTCAAGAGACATTCAACAAGTGAGAATCTAGCAAGAATATGCCAAGAATACAACTTGCAGCGAAATTAGAGAACCTAGAGCCGATGCTTGCTTTCGTTGAGCAGGGGGCAAAAAAGCTGGGGTTTGATGCCAATAAGTTAAACAGAATGCACCTTGCCTCTGAGGAGGCGTTGGTAAACGTAATCAATTATGCTTATCCCAATAAGTATGGAAATATTGAGATAACCTATGAGGTCAAAGAGGATAAGCGATTCGTGGTGGAGATAGTGGATTGGGGGATTCCCTTTGATCCCCTGTCACTGCCAAAGCCAGATGTAGAAGCTCCTATAGAAAAGCGTAAGGTCGGCGGGCTGGGCGTATCTTTAATTCGTACTATCATGGATGAAGTAAATTATAGAAGAGACCAGAACCGAAACATACTGACTCTGACAAACTGGCCAACGCTTCATCTCTAAGACGTAAGGCATTTTGGGCATCCACAATCTGTCCATGAATGGCACAGGCATGGTGGAACCCTTTGAATATATGAGCATCAAAGGTAGATATTATATGAGCCTCCGCGCTAGACTCAAGTTGAGAATAGCCGCTAAGATACTGATAGCGCTTTTGGGCCTATCTCTTGCTTCCCTGATAGTGTTTGGATATGTTAGCTTGCGTAGTATGGATAGATTGGGCAACTATGCCTTGGAAAGCTCTGTGTCTTTGGGAGACCGCGCAGTTAGCGATAGTACCCAGGCTCTCAGACACCAAGCTGAGCAAGAGCTTATCACTTTGGCCAAGGGCCAGGCGACTATAAGCGACCATCTATTTGACCAGATTGAGGCAGAAACGAGTACTCTGGCTAGCTTTGCCACCGATCTCTGGAGTAATACGCAATCATTCAGCAGCCGACGCTCCTATTCACAAGAAGAGCCGCCAGACGATATATATGCGGCTTCGGTTTATGTACTGGCACCCGGTGTCAGCGCTGATACAGTCAGAAGAGAATTGGATTTGTCTAGTAATCTAGACACCATTTTCATACCCATTACTTCCAGCGATACAAATTTGACCTTTGTCTACATTGGAACAGAATCCGGAATATTGCGAGCCTATCCCTGGAGCTCTGGAATTGACCCCTCGTATGACCCCAGGGTTCGCCCATGGTATACCGGAGCAAAAGAAACTGGCCACATTGGCTGGTCGGAACCCTATATTGATGCCTTTAGCGGTAAGTTGATGGTCTCCTCCTCAAAGCCTTTCTATGACTCAGCAGGAAAACTGATTGGGGTGGTTGGGATAGATGTGACGATTGAGACAATTAGTCAGCGCATCATAAATACCCAAGTTGGAGAGCTTGGCTATGCTTTCCTGGTAGATGAGCATGGCCATATTATCGCTCAACCAGAACTGTACGCTGGAGACGAGAGATGGGAGCAATCATTTGAAATAGAGGACATGCTAAATAGCAGTAATCCTGAACTCAGGACGGTAGCGGAGCGGATGACTGCTGGCGATACTGGAATATCCACATTTATACATGATGGGAGTGAGGTATACATTGCCTATTCTCCCCTCCCCTGTACCGGGTGGAGCATAGGTATACGAATGCCAGTTGCCGAAGTAATAGCCCCAGCATTAGCAACCAAGGACCAAATAGTGTCTGACATAGAAGTTACCGAAGAGCACATTCTCGGGCAAATAAATAGTACGCAAAGTATCCTTCTCGGCGTTTTCATTGCTATGTTGCTACTGGTCTCCGGTTTAGCTTACGCCCTATCCAGACAAATCACTCGGCCGATATTAGCTCTCAGTGAAGGGACAAAGGCTGTGGGCAGTGGTGACCTGAACTACAGCCTAGAGTTGAAAACGGGTGACGAGATCGAAGATTTGGCTAATACTTTCAACACGATGACCAGCAACCTCAAAACGTATATGGAGAACTTGAGAGAAACAACTGCGGCTAAGGAACGCATTGAGAGCGATCTAAGAATAGCTGGCGAAATACAGGCCAGCATGCTGCCTAGAACATTTCCGCCATTCCCAAACAGAAAAGAGGTTGATATTTTTGCCACTATGGAGCCGGCAAAGGAAGTTGGTGGCGATTTCTATGACTTTTTCTTTGTTAAGGAAAATAAGCTATGCTTCCTTATCGGTGACGTCTCTGGAAAGGGTGTTCCGGCGGCACTATTTATGGCAGCCACCAGGACTCTGTTGAAAACAGCGGCTTTGCGCGACATTCCTCCTGAGGAGATTCTTTTCCAGGTCAACAATACGCTGTGTCCCGATAACGACGCTTGCATGTTCGCTACGATTGCCTGTGCGATACTGAACACGGAAACCGGTGAAGTAGAGCTTGCCAATGCTGGCCATAACCCTCCTCTAATTTACAGTGGTGACCGAGGTTTTGAATTCGTCGATGTACCGAAAGGAATTGCTGCGGGAGTCATGGAAGACACAGGATACGAAAAAATAAAGTTAACTCTTAAGCCACATGACATTATTTTTCTCTATACCGATGGAGTGACCGAGGCTATGAATCTCGAAGGTGAATTATTCTCTGAAAAGAGACTTCGGCAGTGCTTAGCGGAGGTGAAACAAAAAGATACAGAAAACGTGATAAACCTGGTAAGAGCGGAAATAACAACTTTTGTCCGGGAAGCGCTCCAAGCTGACGACATCACTATGTTGGCACTAGAGTTTAAGAGAAAGGCGATATAGTAATACTTCTCACATCAGACAGCGCGCAGAATTGCTATTCAAGGGTTGCCACGGAAAGATTATGTCTATCCAAATTAAACGAGTGCAAATTGTTGACAGCCTGGGGTGAGGTTGCTATGCTTATGGATTTAGCGAAAGGTTATTGGGGTGTACGTCAACTAAGGATTGAAAGTGGTAATTCAAGCTAATTCGGGAATATCATAAGAATTGGAGGAGTATTTAACTTATGGCAGAAGGATGTCTATGTTGCGCGGGCAATGTAAAACAGCACAAAAAGTATGCCGTGCGGTTGAGCAATGTAAACTATGAAGATGAACAAACATTAAAAAAGTCATTAGAGCAGAACTACGGGATATGTAGTGTCCAGGTAAATCTTTTCGAGGGCGTACTATCCATTGAATACAATCCTACAAAAATATCCCTAGACGAAGTCCGCAAAGCATTGACACTCCCAAACTTTATTCTAGACAAGACCCTCAGGAGCGTTGTCGGCACTTTCGGAGAGAAATATGGGGAAAGAATGCGGCTTATTTTTTCCTCAATTTGCATTGTCCTCAGCTGGACACTATTTATTATCTTCCAAGAATCTTACAGTATCCATGGGCTACAAGAAATAACCAGCATTCTGTATATCCTAATCAACGGCATAACAATATTTGTTGCTGGCTATCCTACTTTTAAGCTGGGCTATCAATCACTCAGACAGAAAAAGCTTAATGTTCATGTATTGATTTCCATAGCTTCGTTGGGTGCAATATTGATTGGCGATTGGCTGGAAGCAGCAACGGTACTGTATATAGCGATTATCGGTGGAGCTCTGGAAAAACTTTCATTAAGACAGTCAAAAGAAGATATATTCTCGGTACTTATGATCGGGACCCGGGAAGCACTAGTTAAGGACGAAGCGGGAGTGATTGTTAAGGTGCCCGTACACAAAGTACAAAAGGGACACCTAGTTTCGGTTCATCAGGGTATGAGGATTCCCGTAGACGGCATTATCAAACAGGGAAGCGTACAAGTTAATGAAGCTCCTATTACCGGGGAATCCGATTTTCGTCTGAAAGGTGAGAACGATAAGGTTTATGCGGGCACCATTGTAGAAAACGGCGCGATGGATATGGAAGCGGTAGCTGCTGGTGGTAATACAGTACTGGCACAGATAGCAAAACTGGTTGAGAAGGCACGGAATGAAACAACTGAATCCGAAAAAGTTGTGGATAAATTTGCCCGTTATGCCATTCCTACCATACTTGCTATCTCTGTAGCCGTTTTCGCAGGTAGCGCACTTCTGGGTATCCCCATTATAGAGGCGTTAGAAAGAGGAATAACAATTCTAATTGTGGCGTGTCCCTGTGCCCTCGTTCTGGCCACACCAACCGCCGTGAATGCAGGTATAGCTCGCGTGGCTAAATCAGGCATATTATTCAAAAATGGTACTGTTATGGAGAATCTGGCAAAGGTAAGAACCCTCTTCATGGATAAAACGGGCACACTTACCTATTCCCGCCCGGCTGTAATTGAACTGAAGGCTTTCAATAACTATACAGAAGAAGAGGTTGTGCAAGCGGCTGCCTTGGTAGAGCAAAAATCTCTTCATCCTCTTGCCCAAGCCATATCTAAGTACTGTGAGCGGTACTCGATACGGGTAGAAGAACCTGATAAGTTCTTAGAATTTGAGGGAGGTGGAGTCGCAGCCATCAAAGGGGATAAACATTTCAAAGTAGGGACTTTCTGGCTGATAGATGATGGCAGAGAATTTCCCAGTGAAATTCTAGACTACATTGAGGAGACCCAAAAACAGGGGGCAACGAATGTTATTGTCGCCAACATGAAAGATATAATGGGAATATTCAGAATGGCCGATGAAGTCCGTGGCGATGCCAAACAGACGATTGAGGTCCTGCGAAAAGAGGGAATCGAGAAGTTCGTTATGCTTACCGGTGATAACGAAATGGTGGCAGCCCACGTTTCAAATGTGCTGGGGATAGATGACTATTACGCTCAATGCATGCCGGACACAAAACTGAATAAGATACGAGAGGAAAAGAACAGTGGGAGAATGGTGGCTATGGTAGGCGACGGCATTAATGACGCTCCTGCCCTTGCCGAAGCTGACGTGGGAGTATCGATGGGTGCTATGGGCAGTGAAGCCGCCGTTGAAGCTGGCGATGTTTCACTGATGAAGGATAACGTGTCCGACTTAAAAACGGCAATACGTTTTAGCAAACTGACGCTATCCACTATCAAAATGAATATTCTTTTTGCCGTGCTCGTAAATATCGTAGCGGTAGGTTTCGCTTCGCTAGGAAGTTTAACCATGCTATGGGGAGCCGTAGTCCACCAGGCGAGTGCGTTAGTAGTCATACTTAACTCAATGACACTTTTTATCCGAAAATGAGTCCTAGCTGTTTTGCAGAAAGACTACACATAAAGGAGGGTTTATCATGAGTAGTGATGAATGCACTGATGCTACCCACGAACATCATGACCACGCACATGGACCCGAATGCGGTCACGTAGCCATCGAGTACGATGGAGAAATATGCTACCTGCATGACGGTCATTTACACAAAAAACATGGGGAACATTACCACTGTGTCAGGATAGAATTTAGCGAACAGAATCCCGATGGTTGTAACCCGATTGAAAGTCAAAGTGGCCACGTGCACGGTCCGGGATGCGGACACGAGCTCGTGCCGCACGGCGATCATTTTGATTACCTTGTTGAGGGCAGGCTCTACTATCAACATGGCGACCATATTGACGACCATGGTCCAGTAAAAACTGTTAAATAGGACTTTTGTTCTCCTGTCAAGTCTCTGGAACCATTGGCAAGATCGGCTTCATGGTGCAGCATATCCTTGTGTCGCAAGAGACTCCGGCCTTCAGGATTAATGAACACCTCAAAGGGCACTGCCCTGCTCCCTGATGGTTCTATTGCAGTCCCTTCTTGCTTGTAATGTCCTGTTCTTCGCCTCCTTTCTTGTCTGTATTACCTCATGATGTCTGCCCGTATAGAGGACATCATAGGGTGTGACATCGCCGAGTCCTTCATGATAGCGTTGGTAGTTGTAATACTCGATGAATGCTTTAAGCGCTCCCTTCAGTTCGCCTGGCATCTCATAGGGCACGAGGTTAATCTCTCCCTTGATTGACTTGCCCCCCCCCCAAAAAATCGGTCCAGTCATAAAGAATATATGTTTTAATATTATCCACTGGCGGATATTGCTGGCGAGCCTCCACCGCATCATAACAACCAACCGCCTCGCAGTATCGATTTGTCATCATCGGTGTAGTATGTCCCAAGCAATTTCATCCAGCCCCAATTTCCTAAGGAATTTCTCACACACGTTGTGTTTTAATCCGACCCACAGGGAGGGATAATTCTACAGACAAAAAGGCAGCAGATCGGAACAAAAAGTTATATGTTCTTAGTGTTAGGAAAAGTTGAAAAGTGGGCTGTTGTAAAATTCAAAACTGGACTCTTGGGGACTCCTTTAACGGATAAGTGACGGAGCGCACCACTTGGTTGCTCCGTCATATTCGAACCTCTAGCGCCTCTCTTGCCACATCAGGGATAAGATGAACCTCGACTTCATCTCGCAGCGGAACGTGTGGTACTGGTATGTCATGGTTGGATAGAGATATCCTCCTGTATCCATTGACCATTTTAGTCGAGGTGTACGGCTTGGGTAAAGCAAAAGGCCTAAACAGGCTGTTCCCTTCTTGTCTAGCCTTGTCAAAACGGATGCTGGGCACCTCCCCAGTAGTGGAATGAACCTGATGATTGTTGTAGCGATTCAGCTCCTCTTTTAAGACAGCGCGGACATCGCTGATGGCGGTTAGCTTCTCTATGGCACAGGCCCTGACAATCCTGTCCTGTAGCCAGCGGTAAGGTCTCTCGACTTTGCCTTTTGCCTGGGGAGACAAGGTATAGACAACGTCCACCCCCAAGGTCCTCATTACCTGCCGCCACTGAGGGTCAGCTTCATCAGTTTGAAGGACATGCTTTCTCCAGACGCTATCCCTTCCCTGGACAAAGCGGAATACACGCAGTGAGTCAACGTAATAGTGCAGTGGAATACGGTAGGTGAGCATTACGCTTTCAGCAGCTTTGATGTGAGCCTATGTGCTTTCCTGCTCAAATAGATCAGCGTAGATGATCTTGCGGCTAAAATCATCCAGGGAAGTAATTAAAACCCACCTTTCCCCAGCGTAAGGCGACCACCGATGATGAGAAGCATCGTGTTGAATTAAAGCGCCGACGGCGGTGGTAACCACCTCGTGGTCATGGATATTCTTTCTTGGATGGGGCTGGTAACAACCTAAGTTCTTCGCCCGGGCAATGATAGTGGGCGAAGATAGCTTAATATCACGCTTAATAAAACGATCCCTGATGGCTGAATAGTTGTAGGTAGTAATGGGGAGGGTAGAATCATCAATCAAACTCTTCTCCAACATAAGTTCCTTTTCAATTTCCTTCTCTACCGAGGCAGGTATTCTGGTCGAGGTCTTCCTCTGGTAGGCAAGGGAGAATTTGTGTGGGTCAAGACGATATTGTTTTAAAAAAGCAAAGAATCTGGATCTACTGATGGCTAAAATTTCCTCAATGGTTACCCTATCCAATGACCCCTGGCAGTATCCTTTTAACAGTACTTTCACCTGCTCGGCAGTGAATCGTTTGTGAACCTGGTCCATTGATTCCTCCTTTCTTAGAGGAATGTACCAGAGTCCACTTTTCACCCTTTAATAGTCCAGTTTTGAATTTTTTCAAGAGTCAATGCGGGGTAAGTAGTTTTGGCATTTACTTTGTGCTATGCTATACACCGACATCAAGTAAATCTGGTCCAGGTGCCAGCAGCGTTTCATTTAAGGAGGAGGCTATGCCAATCTACATCGCGTTCACGAATGTCTCTGCTGAAGGGAGGAAAGCTATCAAAGAAGACCCGGCACGGATTAAGGCCAACAACCACGAGATTGAGGCTATGGGAGTAAAAATACTGGCCCAGTATGCTACTCTGGGACAGTATGACTTCATCAACATATTCGAAGCTCCGAATGATGATGCTATATTCAAAGTAGCATTAAATCTTACCGGACGAGGAGTTGCTCAAGTCCAAACCCTGGCGGCGAAGACTCTGGATGACTTTATTGCCGCCACAAAAAAGTAGGCAGTCCTACTTTGGTAGCTGGTGATACGAACCTACAGCCATATATCGAACGCTAGTTTTATAGTCTTAATCGTAGAGCGTTTGTAGAACTGTCTTTGCTCAAATAAGGTACATGTTCTCCGCTTCCCGTAGCAACTCATCTCGAAACTTGGGGTGGGCAATGCTGATGATATCCAGCGCCCTGTCGCGCGTAGATTTCCTCTTCAGATTGACTACTCCGTATTCAGTAGCGAGATAATGAGTGTCCATCCTTGGGATGGTAATCACGGTGCCTGGTTCAAAGCGGGGCACGATACGGGAAGCTTTGCCTTTTTTCGCCGTGGAATAAAAAGCCTGTATGGATTTCCCACCCTTGGAGTCAAATGCCCCACGCACAAAATCAAGCTGCCCACCTGTACCGCTAAACTGAGACCCAGCCAGGAATTCCGCATTGCACTGACCGGTGAGGTCCACTTCAATTATCGTGTTAATGGAAATCATGTTGTCGTTTTAGGCGATTACCGAGGGATCCTCAGTATAGGAGGCAGGATAGTTCTCCATGCTGGGGTTATCGTTTATGAAATCATACATCCTCCTGGTCCCCTGAGCTACCATAAAAACATGCTTTCGCGGGTGCAGAGTTTTCTTCCGGCTGGTAATGACCCCTTTTTCTATTAAATCCACCATGGCGGGAACAAAGACCCCGGTATGAACTCCCAGATCCTTGTGCCCCTCCAGCAAGTGGGCAATGGCATTAGGAATGCCACCCAACCCCAGCTCGATAGTAGCCCCGTCAGGAACCATCTCAGCAATATACCTGGCAATAATTTCGTCCTCAGGCTTCGGCTCTGGCGATATTATCTCTAGAAGCGGTACATGGTTTTCCACAACAGCGGTCACCTCGGAAATATGAAGGAGCGAGTCCCCGAATACGCGAGGCATGTTCTCATTTACCTCTACGATAAGCGTTCTGCAGTTTCTGGCGGCTACGGACGTATAGTCATTAACAGCCCCAAAAGTGAAGTAGCCAGCCTTATCCATGGGGGAAACAGTAGTGATGACGACGTCTATATCCATGAAATCGCTGCATAGCCTCGGTATTTGATGGATATAATTAGGCACATAATAGCTGAGCCCTACCTTAACCCGAGCCCTGTCTGCAGCAGTCACAAACCATGAATAGGCTTGAATACAATCAGAAAGGTCGGGGGACAAGACCGTTTTGGCAGCATACTCCATGGGCAGGCTAGAATACACTTTTATATCTTTCAGGCTGCCTTCTCTAGCGCGGTTGGCAACTGCGGCTAAAAGAGCCGGCGGTTCAGAAATGGTCGCGCCATGTACAAGTGTGTCGCCATTCTTTATTCGTTCCACGGCTTTTTCGGGCGTAGTTAACCTCTGTTTATATGCTGCGGCATATATATTCATCTTTCTCTCCTAGTACCTAACACAGTCTATAACATCTCTCCCCAAAAAGCTAACCAAGACTAAGCCGTTGTAACGACGTCTGTTAAAGTAAGTACATGTTCTCCGCTTCTCGCATAAGCTCATCTCTAAACTTGGGGTGGGCAATGCTGATGATATCCAGTGCTCTCTCCCGCGTGGATTTCCCTTTTAAATCGACTACCCCGTGCTCGGTGACAAAGTACTGTGTATCCATCCTGGGGGTAGTAACCACAGTCCCTGCTTCGAAGCGCGGCACTACACGAGAGAGCTCTTCGTTCTTGGCTGTGGAATGGAAGGCCAGGATGGACTTACCGCCCTTAGAATCGAATGCCCCGCGTACAAAGTCAAGCTGCCCTCCGGTGCCACTGAATTGATAGCCACCCATAAACTCGGCATTGCACTGACCGAGAAGGTCAACTTCGAGTATAGAGTTGATGGAGATCATGTTTTCATTTTGAGCTATCACGGCGGGGTCATTGACATAGGAGACAGGGTAGCTCTCCATAGTCGGGTTATTATCCATGAACTCGTACATCCTCTTAGTGCCTCGGGCAAAAGTGAAAACGTTTTTCCTCGGGTGGAGAGTTTTCCTCCTGCCTGTAACCACACCTTTCTCTATCAGGTCAACCATGCTGGGACAGAACAGCTCGGTGTGAATTCCCAGGTCCTTATGGTTCATCAGATAACGAGTAATTGCACTGGGAACATTACCGGCTCCCAACTGGATAGTCGCTCCATCAGGAACCATCTCAGCAATACTTTTACCGATGTTTTCGTCTTCAATGTCCGGCTCCGCCGGTATACTTTCGAACAAGGGGATATGGTTTTCCACTATGGCATCCACCTCGGAAATGTGGAGGATGGAGTCTCCAAATACGCGGGGCATGTGCTCGTTGACTTCCACGATGAGCTTTCTGCAATGTCTGGCTGCCGTGGAGGTATAGTCATTGGCGGTGCCAAAGGTAAAATAGCCGGCTTTATCCATCGGAGAAACCGTGGCCACGGTAACATCGATTTGCATAAAATCTTTCAACAGCCGGGGTATCTGATGGAAATAATTGGGCACGAAGTAGTTTAGCCCTACTCTAACCCGGGCTCTATCAGCCAAGCTGACGAACCAGGAATATACCTGAATACAATCGCAAAGGTCCGGCGCAAGGATGGTCATGGCAGCATGCTCTGCCGGATGGAGAAAATAGATGTTTATGTTTTTTAGGTCTCCTTGCCTTGCCCTGTTTGCAATAGCAGCCAGAAGTGCAGGTGGTTCAGCATTGACCATGCCCAGTATGATGGTGCTACCATCCTGAATGTCTTCAACTGCCTTTTCCGGCGTGGTTAGCTTTTTCCGATACTCCTCAAAATAGCCATTCATTGCCATTGCTCCTTTACCTCACAAGCGGACTAACTGCGTGACTCAACTCCAAACCATAATTTAATGAGGTCAATTTCCCTTTCCATCAAACCTCAGAGCCAGCATGGTGATGTCGTCATACTGGGGCATTCCGCGAGTGAATGTCTCTATCTCAGCTCGTACTGCATTTATTATGTATGTCGGATCCCTGCCTTTTAAGTTCGACAGGCAGTGCTTCAGTCTATCACTGGAGAATAGCTGTTCCTCAGGATTCACAGCCTCGGTTACACCATCAGTATACATGAAAATAACATCGTTTGGCTTGAGGATTAGTTTTTGGGATTCGAATTTTACATCTGGCATTACCCCTACTACCAAGCTCTTAGGCATTGGGATGAATTGAAACCCGCCGTCGGCGGTGCAGATTAAAGGTGGATTATGCCCACCATTAGCAAATAGCATTTCACCGTTTTCCGCGTTGAGAATTACGCAGAAGCCCGTGAAAAACATGGAGAGGTCGTTATCAGGATATAGTATATCGTTAACTCTGGTAAGAATTTGTTCCGGCGATAAGCCGCGCAATGCCTCCGTTTTCAATAGGGTCTTACTGATGGCCATGAACAGCGCTGCCGGAATACCTTTGCCACAAACATCACCGATGAGGAAACACAGTTTATTCTCTTCGGTGAAGAAGAAATCATAGAAATCGCCGCCCACTTCTCTCGCCGGAGTCATGGTGGCAAAAATGTCGAACTCTTTTCTATCCGGGAATGGAGGAAATGTTCTGGGCAGCATGCTGGTCTGGATTTCAGTAGCCACTCTTAGTTCGCTTTCGATGCGCTCCTTGGCGGCGGTGGTCCTCTCGAGTTCCTTCATGTGTAATTTCAAGCTCTCAACCATATCCTGGAAGGTCCTGGCCAATTCCCCCAACTCGTCGTTACGCCTGGCGACGGGGTTAATTACGCTTGTCTGATACTCACCTGAACCGATAACCTTAGCCCCAGTGCAAAGGAGCGAAACGGGCGATGTCAGCCTCCTGACCACAAATACGGACGTAATTATTCCGACCAGAAGGACGACGACGGAAGCCAGCCCGGCCCAGCGTAGCAAGTCTAGCGTGGCTGCGGCTGTCACTTGAATACCTGCTGTCCCGCCCACAATAGATACAAGCGCATCGTCAGCGCGCCAGACGAGTATGGCTGTTGTTCCCAGAATACAGGCAGCGAGCAGAAAAGTCACCATTAGTATGACTCTAGTCTCCAAGGTCAGCACAATACGCCTGATAGCCAGCAACAACAGAGGTACGATGGCTAAGGCCAGCAAAACGTTGGTCAGCAGCGAGGGAAGCAACCAGCTCAGAATTGCTTCTCTGAACGCCAGCCGGTGCAATAACAGGCTATCTATGAAGGTACCGGTCGCCAATCCGACCAGGTTAGCTATCAAGATGAATAAAAGGACTATGCCGAATTGTCCCACGGTCCTGATGACCCGTATGCCCTTTAGATAGACAAAGCCTGAAATAGCTCCCAGCAGGCCATTGCCGATAGACCAGTCCCAATACTGCAGTCCGTAGCCGGAGAGAAAGTCACCAAAAACGTTGCCCACAAATCCAGTGATAAATCCAGGAAGAGGACCGAAAGCCAACCCCATGGTTATAGGAACGGCAACCTGTGGCCTCAGGCTAACGCTAACCATAGTAGCTCCGGGTAGATGCAGGCCACTGCAAGCCCAGTTCAACAGCCCATAGAGCAGTGCCACCCCCAGAGCCAATAACAGTCTTGTCGTTACTGTTCTACCTGCAAAGATATCAGCAATCATCTATGTCTATGTAATTTGATATTGGCTACAGACAGCCCTTGTTTCTTTAGCCCTCGCACTTTTTCCCAGTCACTATCTTTCTCATTACCAGTGTGTTGCCTTTTTCCACATCAAAGCTGTAGCTGACATCATCCATCATCTTTCTCATCAGATATATGCCAAGTCCGCCGATTTTCCGCTTGTCCAGGTCTCTCCCCAAATCGGGTGGCGGAACAGAGGACGAATCAAATGGTTTACCCTTATCCCTGATGGTGATGACGAAATCCTTGTCCTGTAACTCACAGGTAATAGCGATGATGCCACCTCTGCCAGAGTAGGCATGCTTGATTATGTTGGTGCACGCTTCGTCAACAGAGGTCTCTACGGCCAAGATAATGTCATCCAGTTTTAGGTCTTGCATCCAGCTGGCAACGAAATCGATTATTTTCGGTATGTTTTCCAAACTTGCATCTACTTCCAGTTCAACTCTACTTCCTAACACTCTAGGGCCCTCCTGTGGCTTTGAGCACTACCAAAGTAAAGTCGTCGTATTGCTGCTGGCCACGAGCGAATTCGTTTACTCCGTCCTTTATCAGGTTGATAAGTTGTTGTGTGGGCAAATCGGCGTTGTTTGATATCATGCTTTCTAGCCTGTCCGTGCCAAATTGTTCCCCTTTGTCGTTGATGGCTTCTGTGATGCCGTCAGTATAGAGCACCACCACGTCACTCATGGCAAGCTCAACCTCCTTCTGCTCAAGTTTCACATCTTCCATTGCACCCAATGCAATCCCATTCGCCTTTAGAAGGATAGCTTCTGATGACCCACGTTTCAGCATTATGGGCGGGTTGTGGCCGGCATTTACGTATTGGAGCACGCTTCTTGTGGAATCCAAAACAGCATAGAACAAGGTAACAAACATGCCAAACTTGGCTTCTTCAGCAATCAAGTGGTTTGCCTTTTCTATTGCTTCCGAAGTGGTAATTGTTTCATAAACGTTCGCTCTGACCAAGGCGCGGGACAGGGCCATGAAAAGTGCTGCGGGCACGCCCTTACCTGACACGTCGGCAATAACTATACCCATTCTGTCCTCGGAAATTGGTATGAAGTCAAAGAAATCTCCTCCCACCTGTCTCGCCGGCAAGTTCAAAGCAGCCAGTTCAAACCCCTCTATTCGAGGTGGTGATTCAGGCAGAAAGCTTTGCTGGATTCCCCTGGCAGTCTCCATCTCATATTCTGTTCTCTCCAGTTCGCGTCTATAGCTTTCCCTTTCTTCCGCTGTCCTTCTCTCAGTTATAAGATTGCGTATTATGAAAGCGAAGATAGCCATACCCAGTGCATTGGCACCGGTCATGGGCAAAATAACCTCTTTAACTACTGCCAGCGCCTGCTCATATGGCCTGGCTATCAATAGCACCGAACCCATATGTAACAATTCCATAAAGATAGCAAAAAGTATTGCCTGCCAAACTGCAACGAACTCCCCTCTTTTAAGACGATAAATGGCACCACCCAATAGACCAGCCAGAACGGTGCTCAAAGAGCAAGGAATACAGACAAATCCGCCGAGGAAATAGCGGTGTACGCCGCCTATTAAGCCTGCACCGAGCCCGACCAGCGGGCCCCCGATAAGTCCGGCCACCATCGGACCGAGGTCTCTAATATTGGCTATGGCACCAGATGGCAGCTTTAATCCACCATATGTGCCGAATATAGACAGTGTGCCAAAAAGCAAAATCAGGATAGCCTGGTTTCTGAAACTGAACTTTTTGTCTAATATCTCGGCGAAGAATCCGGTGCGGGTCACAACGTAGGCAAAGGCAACAACTACACAGGCCGTCTTGATAAGGTCTATCAATATACTGGCTACTGACATGTCCATGTCAATGTTATTCCTAGGTTGACTTCTCGAAACAGGGGCCGGGGCCTGTGGTGATTTTCATCTACGCTACCCTTGCTTTAGTAACATAATCAAGTAGCTCTTTCCCAAAATCAGAGGCAATCTGAATGTTTTCAAGGTCAATATCCACATTGTTAAGATATTGTAAACGAAGCACATCGCCTTCAGACATTTCCGGGATAACTCCGGCAAAGAAGAAGCCAAGCATTTCTAAGGAGGCACAGAATTTCTGCGTAGCCGGATGAGACAATGGCAAATCAATGTAGATGCAGTCGATTCGACGCAGGCAAAGCTCACGTAAACGGAATTTCACCAACTCTTCCAAGTCGACTCCGTATTGTGCCACGAGCATAAAAGCACGACTGGCATCAGTCTGCACCCTCACATCTACCTGAGAAGATGGAGGGACATCAGCTTGCTCTTTAAAATCAAGCGCGCTCATAATATTCCGCCTGAAATTATTTCTTTCATATATGCGACGAATAATCGCCTGATGATGAAATGGCGGATATACATCTCGCCATGGCTCCTCTTTAAGCCTGGTATATACAAGAACTGCAGCTTGACGCTGTTGTCGATTTCCTTCCTGGATTTTTTTAAACAACATAGTTGCGGGAGTAAAGCCTAAGAGGACGCCTGTTTCGCGTGCTCCAACCGAAAGAGCTGCCTTCTGACTGTATGTGTGAACAGTTACCCCTTCGCTGTAAGTTCCATACATTTCCATATCCTTCGCATGTTCTACCGAAGCGCTTATTAACTTATTAAGTAAGCCACGGCCTCTATATCGCGGATCAACTACTGCCTGTCCCCTTTCTCCAATCCTAGCATCAGGATATTCCTTACGTATTGCCACATGGCCAACGACCTCATCATCGGGACTTAAGGCGACATGAGATATCAGCAAGCCGCTTTCCAGAAATTCTCGCACTTTGTCAGGGAAATAAACATCACCATTAGCATAGGTGTATCCATAGCAACGATACACACACCTGGCCAGATCGACTGAGTCATCTGGTCTCATCAGGCGTATTGTAAGTGGAATATCCTTTGGAACGGAGGGGAGAGGCAAGGCTCTGTCCTTCTCCTCTTCAGAAATATATGCTTCAACATCTTTGTAGGGAAGGTTTTTAACAAGTTCGACGCGTTTGCCACGACGACCTAAGTTGAGAAAATGAATCTCGTCAGCAAAAGCCTTCATCAATATGACGCCGAGACCTGATTCCTTCTCAACGTCAAATTTCCTGAAATCGAAAGGCAATCCCTGGTCTTCAACTGCCACTACAACCTGCCCTGGCTTCCGCAGGATAACGATATCAAAAGAACCCTGCTCATCAGGGTCGAAAGCATGTTCAATCACATTCATACAAGCTTCCTCTACCACAAGCTCAAGCTGCCCTATATCATTGCCAGCTAGCCCCAGCTTGATGGAGATTTCCCGCACAAAACTGGCAACAGCCGGAAGGAACTCCACCTTTGCCACAAGTGTAATACGAGCCATTTGTTGTTCTTCTTGCATATAATACATGAGGCCAACCTTCCGTATATCAATCAGCTCCGAATGCCGCACTTTCTTAATGCTTGGCTAACGTGCGCTCGATACCATTCTGCTTATTTGTGGCATCGAACAGGGGTACTAGGAGTCATTACAAACTCTCACTGTGATATGGTTCAAAATATATCGGCATGGCAATTTCCATCTACGTCTCGCTGAAACCACTAACAGCGGCCTCCTGAGTATCAAATATGTTGAAAAGCTGGCTAAATCCAGCGATGTCAAACACTTCCTTTATAAAAGGTTTCATGCAGGCTAGCTTGATATCCCCTTGCTGTTTTCTTGTTTTCTTAAGCGTTGCCAAAAAGACCCTAAGTCCAGAACTACTGATGTACTCCAACTTCTCAAGGTCGATTACCAGGCAAGGTTGACCAGCCTCAATCAATGAATCCAGCTTCGCCTCCACCTCAGTCGCACAGTAGGCATCTAGCCTGCCCGATAGGGATAGCACATTCACATTCCCCTGTTTCTTCTCTACAATCTCCATTCTGTTGCCTCCTAGTTTTTGAATTTCGCTGATTCGGACGTGTCAGTTGTAATGACATCCCTTTTTCCTGCCAGCCAGCAATATCTCCATAAGACAATATCTAGGTTTGGCCAGCTCCTGCCGTAAAGTATTATAGCACACACGACTAGTACAATCCCCACCATCTTTCGCCAATACATGCCTTTGTCCGCAGGCTGAATGTGGATTGTTCGGCAAAAAGAGACATTCATGGTACTGGCTTAGGATTAAAGTATATGGAAACTCAATGGATAATCGTGAGGCCCAATATAGCAAAATCTGGTATTATTAAAGGCGATTTAAACATTAAATCCAGAACTAAATGTGCCATGCAGGCGGATTACAAAGCAGTTACCGGCACATTACTGGGAAAATTATGAAAAAAGAAGTGCAATTAAACCTAGCCTTTCACAGCAAAAGGAACGGCCTATCCTACTTGGGGTCATTTTCGGCTTATTTGGCTTAGTAACCGGACTTTCTGCTGCCCTTTCTGCAAACTCCACAGCTATCCTTTCTGAGGTGTTGAAAAACGCCGGCCTTATCATAGCCGTTTTCCTCTCGTGGTTAAGTTTGAGGAAGGTTCATATAAGAAAGACGGAGGGTTATAACTATGGCTACGGCAAGCTAGAGAATTTTTCAGGGTTGCTGGTTGCCATAGTTATGATAGTCTCCTTCTTCTTAATATTATATCACACCGTAGAACGTTTTCAGGCGCGTGTTGAGATGTATCCCACAGGAGTGGATGTATGTAGTCAGCGAAAGTGGGACAATCAGGCCTTCGAAGAAAGTGGACACTTTAAAGGCCATGCCCCTACCCCCTGGCGGTCCTATTATAATCCCTTCTTGCTGTTAATGTCTTACTTTTGACCTCCTTCCTTCTCTGGATTATTTCTACATGTCTTCCTGAGTAGACGTCATAGGGTGTGACATTGCCCAGCCCTCTTCGCCTGACTTCGTCATCTGTAATATCGCCAAACCTCACCCTCTTGAAGCCATTCTCCTCAAATATATTAGCCACCTCGGACTTGCCCGAACCAGCCATGCCAACAATCAATACCACCTTCCTCATTCGCCTGCTTCTAAAAAGACAATAGCCGCCACTTTTTAGTGATTAAACTTGCTCAGACATTATAGGGAAAACCACATTGCTTTAGCAAAGAGTTGCCGCATTGAACCTTGA
>Ga0268285_1000565_pt1 | contig 20949 bp, 17 predicted proteins | sample saktaG_2_FD_190144 | JGI IMG/M metagenome (GOLD analysis project Ga0268285, IMG submission 190144) | Saline water microbial communities from Sakinaw Lake, British Columbia, Canada - sak_2013_06_06_120m | ecosystem: Environmental > Aquatic > Non-marine Saline and Alkaline > Saline ... | reverse complement strand
TCCTGGGCCAGCAACTCTATTCTGTTGAGGAGCAGTAAGAATAGCCTCTTAAGTAGCTCTTTGTCATCGAAGTCGATCTTCTCAACATCGAGAGCAACGATCTCCCTTTCTATACGATCCTTCACAAGTCAAACTGGCGGCGGCGCACCCCGCAGCAAGCTGCGGGGTGCGCCGCCGCCCTGTTAAGCCGATAGACCGCAAATAGCATCATTATTAAGCCAATCATATGCTTCCCGATACCCGCCACTTAGATTATCCGTGGCCCGATTCAAACTGTTGAGTTGATTATTTGACCATCCCAACCGCAGCAAGCTGCGGGGTATTCAATTTAAAATAAGGTTGTAAAGCTGACTAATATATACCGACAAAAATATACCGGCAAAAAAAGTGAACGTGGCCGACTTGAGGGCGTTCCGCAAGGCCTCTTTCCAACCTCTTTGATCTTTCAGATCACCTTCTCCCGTACATCCTGCAGCTCTCAACAAACCTCTCCATCGGGAACGAGTAGACGTGGGTGTGCAGATAGCTTCCCAGGGCCTCGTGCTCGACCAGGCCGTCCTTGTCCTCGATGATCCCCTTCCCGCGCCGGAACCGATAGGCGAACCGCGCGTCTCTCGCGCAGTCCATCTTCGAGTAGTGGAACTCGTGGCCCCTGATCACCCTTCCCCTCTCGACGACGGAATTTTCGCCGACGACGTCCCCCTCGACGTAGCCGAGGGCCTGAAGCCTTCCGGTCATCTGGGTGGATGCGGGAAGGATTCCCGCCATCCTGTTCTCCGAATCCCCGTCTTTTGAGATCACCGACTCGCAGAGGTACATCAGGCCGCCGCACTCGCCGTATATCGGCATCCCCTCCTCGGCGGCCTTTTTGATCTCGCTGCGAGTTTGGGATCTCTCCAGGGCCTCGGCGTATAGCTCCGGGTAGCCACCCCCGAGGTAGAGGCCCTGAACGTCCGGCAGGGGGTCGCGCATGGGGCTGAAGAACTCGATGTCAGCGCCCAGCCTTCGAAGCTCATCGAAGTTCTCCTCGTAGTAGAAACAGAAGGCCTCATCGTATGCTACGCCGATTTTGATCCGGTCCCCTCCAAACTCGGATTTTGGCTCAACAGAGGGGACATTGCAACCGAGCTTTAGGATCCGGTCGAGGTCGGCGTTCTCCTCGACGAAGTCGGCGAGGGCGCCCAGGTCGTGATGGCCTTCAAACCCCATCGTCAACCCGAGGTGGCGGCTCGGAAGCGAGATCTCGCTTTTCCTCGGAAGGGCGGCCAGTATGGGAATTCCCAGAGGCTTTAGCGCCTCCTGCAGGAGGGTGAGGTGGCGCTCGCTTCCGACCCTGTTCAAAATGAGGCCCGCGATCTCAACCTCCGGGTCGAACTTCGCGTAGCCGAGAGCCATGGCTGCCGCGCTCCTGGAGGTCCCGTGAACGTTTATGACCAGGAGGACCGGCACGTTCAGGGCTTTCGCCACGGAGGCCGAAGATGCAATCTCCGTTGCGTCGAGGCCGTCGTAGAGGCCCATGACGCCCTCGATGACGGCCACATCCGCGCCCTCGACCCCCCAGGCGAAGGATCTCCGGACGCCCTCCTCGCCCATCATGAAGGTGTCGAGGTTTCTGGAGGCTCTCTCGCAGATGGCGGTGTGATGAGTGGGATCGATGAAGTCGGGCCCCACCTTGAAGGGCTGAACCTCGATGCCTCGCCTCTTGAGGGCCGCCAAAAGGCCCAATACCACCGTGGTCTTGCCAACGCCGCTGTGGGTTCCCGCGACCAGGACGCAAGGGATCATGATCCTCGATCGGATCCAAGGTAAATGTACTTTCTCCGAGACCTACTCCGAGACAAACTCTATAACCTCCCCTCGTAATGAAACTTACATGCGAGTCGGAGTCGTCACCAGGGGAAAGTACGGCGAGCGTCTCATCGAGACGATAAAAGAGAGATCCGATTTCGAGGTGGTCTCGATCGACCTTCCCCAGTTCCTGCCGGATTTCATCGAAGACCCCGAGGAGTTCTTCGACGATCTGGACCTGGACCCGGAATTTTTCAGCTCGGACCTGATCATCACCTACTCCCTCCACCCCGACGTCACCCCAGAGATCGCCATCAGGGCGGGGAAGGGGGGTGCCCAGGCCCTCATCGTGCCCGGAGGTATAGCACGAGCCGGGTCGGTTCCCGAGCTTCAGAAGATCGCCGACGAGTACGGAATCTACATCGAGGTGGACGAGATCTGCTGCACCCTCGAAAAGTGCGGAGTCGAGGCGGTGGACACTTTCGCCGAGAAATTCGGCCAGCCAGAGATCGAGGTCGATGTGGAGGATGGCCGCGTCGCCAATGTCCATGTCGTAAGAGGCTCGCCCTGCGGCAGCACCTGGCACGTGGCAAAGGAGATCGTGGGAAAGAGCTTGGAAGATGCCCCGCCCCGAGCCGGCCTCCTCTGCCAGATGTACCCCTGCAGAGCTGTCCGGGGCGGCGAGGGCGGAATTCACACCTCCGGCGACCTTCACAAGTACGCCATGGAAAAAGCCCTGGGGCTAGACACCGAACTGAAGATCGCGGACCAGTCGAAGCCGATAAAGATCCGGGGGAAGGATCGATCTTGAGGCGAGAGGACGTAATCGAGGCGACGGTGGCGATTCTCGCGAGGGCAGAGACCACTCTACCCCCCTGGGTGACGGGGATGATCAAAGGGGCCGCCGAGAGGGAGACGAACCCCATCGCGCGATCCCAGCTTGCAGCGATACTGGAGAACGTGAGGATCGCATCTTCTGAAGCGGTTCCCCTCTGCCAGGACACCGGCCTTCCCGTCTTCCACCTGGAGATCGGCCGCGACCTCCAGATGCCACCATACCTGGAGGAGGCGATAGCCGAGGGCGTCCGACGGGCCACCGAAAAGATACCCCTCAGGCCGAACGCCGTCGATCCCCTGACTAGGAAGAACTCCGGGGACAACACAGGCCAGGGGATGCCCGACCTTATCATCGATTTCGCCCCCGGGAACGACCTTCGGATCACGGCCTTCCCCAAGGGCGCGGGCTCCGAGAACGCGAGCTTTCTATCGATGTTAAACCCCGCCGACGACCCCCTGGATTTTGTCGCCCAGGAGGTGGCAAATCGGGCTGGCAGGGCCTGCTCTCCGGTCTTCGTTGGGGTGGGGATCGGCGGAACTTTCGACCTTGCTCCGAGGCTCGCCAAAAGGGCGCTATTCCATATGCCGGGCACCTCGGATATAGAGCTGGACCTATTATCGAAGATCAACCGGATCGGCCCTGGGCCCATGGGCCTCGGCGGCGAGACCACGGCCCTGGGGGTCAAAATCGAATGGTCTCTCTGCCACACCGCCTCGCTCCCGGTGGCGGTGAACATACAGTGCTGGGCCAACAGAAGCGCTTCCGCGACGGTGAGGGATGAAGGATGGAACATAGACTGAAGACGCCGATATCGAAAGAGGACGTTTCGGCCCTTCGGGCCGGAGACCTGGTCTGGATCAGCGGGACCGTCTACACCGCCAGGGACAAGGTCCACGCGCTTTTGAGATCCGGGGAGGAGCTTCCAGTGAACCTGGAGGGAGCCGTCATCTACCACTGCGGCCCCCTGATCCGGGACGATATGGTCCTCTCCGCCGGGCCCACCACCAGCGGCAGGGTCGCCAGGTACACCAAGGACGTTGTCGACAGGGGCGCGAGACTGATCGTCGGAAAAGGCGGCATATCCGAGGAGGCCGAGGCCCTCCGCGGAAAGGCGGCCTACCTCGCCTACCCCGGCGGGTGCGGGGCTCTTGCGGCCCGTCACCTTCGGGTGAGGAGGCTCCACCTTCCGGACCTGGGGATGGCCGAGGGCCTCTGGGAGCTGGAGGCAAAAGATTGGGGGCCGATGATCGTCGCCACGGACTCCTTCGGAAACGACCTCTACAGGGAGGCGAAACGATCACAGGTGAAGAGCTCCAAACCTTGAGAAGGGCGGCAGTGGAGGTCCGATACCTCCTGGATCGGGGATACCCATCGGAACCTGCGATCAGGTTCGTCTCCGACCATCACCGCCTCCCCCAAGAACAGAGGTTCGTCCTGACCAGGGTGGCGGTCCCCTCGAGTCTTGCCGCGTCGCGAAAGGGTAAACGGATCTCTGCGAATGAGCTTCAGGGTCGAACCATCGCCATCGACGGCTACAACGTCCTCATCACCGTCGAGAGCCTCATCGTCGGTGCTCCCGTCTACCTTTGCGACGACGGCTTTTTGAGGGACACAAGGGGCATCTTCAGAAGATACCGGTCCTCGGATCATACGACCCTGGCCCTCTCGGAGATTCTAACAATTCTGAAAGAAAACGGAATCGGTCGGGTCGAGGTGCTCCTCGACCAGCAGATCAGCAAAAGTGGAGAGCTTGCGGCCAAAATCAGGGAGATGATGGCCGGCTTTGAGGTTCCGGGATGCGCGAAGACCGCAAAGGATGTGGACCACAGGCTCAAGCTCGCGAACTGTCCGGTCGCGAGCGGAGACGGCGCCATCATCGATGCAGCCTCGGTGGCCGTCGATCTTCCTGCAGAGGTCGCGAATAGAAGGCGGATAAAGGCCATTATCCTTTAATTTTGGAACCTCCGACCGATTTTTTGGCCCTCCGGAGGTCCGACCCTACTATAGTTATTTATTATATCTATGATCAAGAGAGCATAACATAGATCATGGCAATGTAGGGGGTAAATCCGAGATGAATAAGATCAAGGTTGTGCTGGCCTTTTTTGCGGTTCTCTCGACCGCGTCTCTGGGCGGAGCCATATGGTTTCCCTTCGTTCCGCTCAGCGATCACACCATGGCCAAAGAAGTGAACGCCAACTGGAACCCGGTCTACAGGACCTATTCCTTTTCGCCCCAGGACGACCAGGCCGTCTCCTGGATCAGGTTCGCAAGGGACCTCAAGCCTCACGAGATGGAGTGGAGATGGTACGCGCCGAACGGACAGCTTTACGCCCGGTCCTTCGCGGTGGTCCCGCCAAAGGACTTCACCAGCGGCGACTGGGAAGGGAAAGCCTGGAGCGGCATCCAAATCCGGGGCTGCGACGCCGAAAAGATGCAAGGAACCTGGAGGGTGGACATCCACAGAGACTGGAAGAAGGTCACGTCCGAATGGTTCAACATCGGCGGCCAGTACGTCTCATGTTAGCCTTTTTAGGCTGACAATTTCCACAGATCCAGCCGATCGCCCCAGATGTATTAGCTCTTGCTTCGTCTCGGAACAGAAACTTTAAAGTATATCGTCTCAAATGGCACTTTTATCTCAGTTTTCGGGATCCGAAGGGGATGATCTGCGGGGCCTCCAGCTTCGCAAAAGTTGGAAGCGATGATCTCATCGATCATCCGGATCAGTCGGCGCGACGACCGGAACGGGATGGATCACCGAGAAGTTGGGGATTTTAAGATGATAATATCCGTAGCCAGCGGGAAGGGCGGCACCGGGAAAACCCTTGTTACGACCAACATGGCAACTTCCATCGGAGAGGTGGAGCTTGTGGACTGCGACGTGGAGGAGCCAAACTCATACCTCTTCTTCCCCGACCGGGAGGAAGAGGCGAGCTTTCACTGCACCGTGACGATTCCGGTGATAGATGAGGATAAGTGCACCAGGTGCGGCAGATGCTCACAGTTCTGCGCCTACAACGCTCTTGCGGTCTTTCCCGAGCAGGTCCTCCTCTTCAAGGAGCTGTGCCACGGCTGCGGCGGATGCGCCCTGGTCTGCCCGGAAGGGGCGATCTCCGAGGGGACCCGGCCCATTGGCAAGATCCACAGGGCGAGGTCCGGAGACGTCAGTCTTCTCTGGGGCGAGCTGAACGTGGGCGAGCCGATGGCAACGCCTCTGATAAGGTCGGTGAAGGCAGAGGCGAAGGGCGATCTCGTCCTGATCGACTCGCCCCCGGGAACCGCCTGTCCCGTGATCGAGGCGGTCCGAGGAAGCGACTTCTGCCTCTTGGTCACCGAGCCCACGCCCTTTGGCCTCTACGACCTATCGATCGCGGTCCAGGTGTTGAGGGATATGGAGATCCCCTGTGGCGTGGTGGTGAACAGGAGCGGCATCGGCGACCAAGGGGTTTACACCTACTGCGAGAAGGAGGAGATACCGATACTCCTGGAGATCCCCATGAAGAGGAAGATCGCGGAGCTCTACTCCCGAGGGATCCTCTTCTCCGAGGTTATGACCGAATGGCAGGAGAGGTTCGTGGACCTTCTCGGAAAAGTCGAGGAGGTGATCAAATGAAGCAGCTTGTCGTCATCAGCGGCAAGGGCGGCACCGGCAAGACGACGATGGCCGCGTCTCTCGCCTCCCTCGCCAAAGGAGAGATGGTGGTGGCGGACTGCGACGTCGACGCTCCTGACCTCCACCTGATCCTCAAGCCGAAGATCCTAGAAACGCACGACTTTTTGGGGCTGAAGATCGCCAAGATTGATCCTGAGAAGTGCACAAAGTGTGGCGAGTGCGAGAAGGCTTGCAGGTTCGATGCCATCTCCGACTTTCAAGTGGACCCCCGCAGCTGTGAGGGGTGCAAAGTCTGCACCCTGGTCTGCCCCTCGGAGGCGGTCACAATGATCGAAACGGTCTCGGGCCACGCCTACGTCTCCGGGACGAGGTACGGGACGATGGTTCACGCTGACCTATTTCCGGGCGAAGAGGCGAGCGGAAAACTGGTGACGATGGTGAGAGAGCTCGCCTTGAAGGTCGCCGAAAGGGAGAAAAAAGATCTCGTCCTGATCGACGGGTCACCGGGGATCGGATGTCCCGTAATCGCCTCCATCACCGGAACCGACATCGCCCTCGTCATGACCGAGCCCTCCATCTCGGGGGCTCACGACCTCGAGAGGATCCTCGGCGTCACGAAGCACTTCGGAGTAAAAGCCCTCGTCTGCGTCAACAAGTACGACCTGAACGTCGAGATGACAGGGGAGATCGAGGACCTGTGCCGCGAGATGGGCGTCGACGTCGTTGGAAAGCTGCCCTTCGACCCAGGGGTGGTCGAGGCTATGATCTCGGGAGCTACCCTAGTCGAAGTCGAGGGTCCCGTCGGCGAGGCCATAAGGTCGGTTTGGGACCGGATCAGAGCAAAACTATGAAGGCGCTCCGAGACCGTTCCACAGGCGACCGACCTTCTTCTCCAGTCTATCACGAGTAGAGCCTGAAAGTGAGGGTGGAGACCTCGCCCTCGGGATCGTGCTCGACCCCCTCCAGGGCGGCTAGGATGTGGGCGGTCTTGTGAAGCCCCGCCACGATCAGCCCGCCGATGGGGCAGAGGGGGTGAAGAAGCCCCGTCTCGATCTGCCTGTCGCTGGCGGGAGCAAAAAAGCAGTCTCTGATGGTGACGACGAGCTGGCCGTCCCTCTCCTCGAAGGAGCTTTCTCCGATCACCCCCGAGTCCCTGAGGGTCTTCATGAAGCATCCGATCTTCTCCTCCCTCGTCTCGAAGTTCGGCATGTCGCACTCTTTGAACTGCTCCATCTCCTCCCAGAGCTTGGTTCCGATGGCGACGCTCATGATCATGAGGCCGCCGGACCCCTGAGTCGCCTGGATCGCCTCGGCGGTGGTGGATACGAATGTCATGATGAACTTTCTGAGGTCCTCGCAGAAAGTGGTGGGCTTCTCATCATTTTCCATGAGGTCTACTTCTCGGAAAAACGTTATAAATTTGCCGACCTATCCCCCTTCGGGTGTTGAGACTTGAACGAGCTCGAATTTGGCGGAAAGACGAAGGAGCCCGACGTGAGAATGCTCCACGACATGGACGACGTCCTCTACGATCACGAGTGGGCGAAGGGTGCTGAGAACCTGGAGCTCTACTACATGTACAGGGACCTTTTCCTCAGCAGGAGGGATGGCGACCTCTTCAAAGAGCAGGGGATCAGGTACGACATCACCATCATCCCGCCCCTGGTGCTGGGGTGCGAGTACGTCAAGACCGCGGGCCACTACCATCCTCGGGTCCCGGGCGAGGAAGTCACCTACCCCGAGGTCTACGAGGTCCTGGAGGGGGAGGCGACCTACCTCCTCCAGAGGGAGGACTTGAGCGACGTCGTGGTGGTGAGGGCAAGGGCCGGTGACAAGGTGGTGGTCCCGCCAGGTTACGGCCACATCACCATAAACGAGTCCAATAAGAGGCTTAAGATGGCAAACTTCGTCGCAAGAGAGTTCTCGTCGATCTACGATCCGATAAAGGAGCGGGGTGGAGGAGCCTACTTCCTGATCGACGAGGGGTTCGTCGAGAACCCCCGATGTGAGGAGGCGGCCCCTCTGAGGGAGATCGAGGTTCCGAAGGTGAAGGCCCTCGGCCTCTCGCGGAACCGGGAGATCTACCCAGTCGGAAGGGAGAGGGGGAAGCTCGACTGGCTCGTCCGGCCCCAGGATTACATGGATATCTTCGAGGGGTTTCTGGACTGATGGAGGAGGAAGCTTTGAACGGCTCCACGGCTACGAAAGATGCGAAAAATACGAAGAGCAGCGGCCGGTTCAGGGCCTACTGGGAGCTGCTCCGCCCGCCTCTTGCGCCGATGGACATCGCCCTTCCTGGGGCGACGGCGCTCCTTGCGGTCTACGCCACGACTGGGGGTCTCCCCGCCATTTTTCCCTTCGCCATCGCAACGCTTGGAGCGTACGTAGCCATAACCAGCTCTTACGTCTTCAACGACTGCTGCGACATCGACGTCGACGCCGTCGGGATGCCTGACCGGCCCCTTCCCTCGTCCCAGGTTAGCAAGGAATCGGCCCTCGCCTATTCGGGACTTTTATTCGGGATTGCAGCTCTCGTCGCCCTCTACCTCAACCCCGAGAGCCTCGTCGCCCTGATCACGGCGACCTTGATCATGGCCGTCTACTCGAAGTGGGCGAAGAGGAGCACCCCATTCTCCTGGGCGTTCGTGGGGCTCGCCTACGGGGTCGTCCCGGTGGGCGTATGGCTGGCGATGGCTCCGGCGGGCATTCTAAAAGTAGGACCCGGCCTTCACGAGGGGGCCCTGATCCTCGGCGCCATGATCTGCATCACCGACTGGGGGTTCACCAACTGCGACGCCTCAAGAGACGTCGAGGGCGACCGAAAAGAGGGGATTCCCACATTTCCCGTCACCTACGGCATTCCAAAAACATCGAAGCTCGTCGCCGCAACCTGGGTTCTCGGGGTGGCTCTCTCAATCGCCCTCGGGATCGTCACCGGCCTTGGGCCCATCTACTTCGCCGCAGCTCTTGCGGCCGGAGTCTGGATGGTCGCCCAGACCATCGACTTCATCCGAAAGCCGACGGCGGAGCGGGGAGAGGGGATCTTCTACCAGGGCGCAAACTATCGGGCGGTCCTCTTCGCAGCCCTGATCATCGACGTCCTCCTCCGGGCGACTGTGGCGGGGTACCCAGGAGCGTTCGGCTGAGAAAAAGGACGGGATGAAAGGAGAAGCGAGCTGGAAGGAAAGACGAGATGGAGGTTGGCGGCATGGCGGGCCGCCTTCAAGCCCACGAATTTAGATCGCCGAAAATCGGCTTGATCACTTCAGCACCCAGCTCAATTGCCCGCTCGCCTCTTTTGGCAGGATGCCCCGGATCGGCCCGAGGCTGGTGGCGACCTCGGCGCTGAGGTGGAGGCTCGCCCTCGCCGCGGAGGTTCCCGCTGGCAGCTCCAGAATGGCGTAGACGAGCTGGCTTCCGACGAGAGGATGGGCAGGACCGGAGACGAAGACCCAGCGGGCGATACTCTCGCCGATCCCGTCGGCGACGATCACCGGGACCTCCTGGTGGAGGTCGATGGTCGTCTCGGCCTGGGCGAGGGAGGCGAACTTGAAGTCAAGGCCGACGGTCGCTTTGAAGGTGCCGGTCTTCTCCTCTGTCGTAACCTTGGGCAAGAGGTCGAAGACGACCGGAGCGCCTCCCCCATTTTCTGCCTCCAGGCTCACCATCAACTCCGCCCGGCGCACGACCTTTCTCCCCTGGGGCCTCAAAGAGAAGGCGAAGCGTGCAAGGCCGTAGCGTTTCCCTCCCGATGGCTGTGTCCACTTCTCGCCCAGGATCGCCTCGCCGTCCCACCAGACCGGCCTTCCGATGCTGACCGTGGGCAGCTTTTCGCCAGGCGGCGCGAAAACCCCTTTTGGCGGGGCGAGCACGCCCTCCCAGGCAGGCTCGACCGGGAATCGGGCTTCGTCGATCTGCATTTTTCTCACCTCTTTCTATCCTCGTGACTCCATGTCTTGCTCGATCTTGGCGATGAGCTCTCTTGTATCCTGTATATCTGCCGCCGCGCTCTCGCCGTAGGTCTCGTAGTTTCGAAGGGCCGCCTCGGCATAGTCCAGAGCATCCGAGAATCGGCCTGCTACTTCCAGGGTGAGGGCGACGTTGTAGCGATACATGCCAGCCAGGTAGAGTTCGCCCATGATCTCGCAGTAGCGGATTGCATCGCGATAGTGGACGAGAGCCTGGCCGATGTCATCTGCATAACGGTAAACGTTGCCTAGCGCGTTATGCACCGTCGCCAGATCGTGTACAGAGTTTGGAGGAATAAGTTTCAGGGCCTTCTGGTAGGACTGGTGAGCATCGTTGAGGTGGCGGAGCAGATCCTCTGGAGGCTTCCGAGCTGCACGTGCCTCCTCGAAACGTTCACTGGTAACATGTCCCAACGAAGCCCAGCACTTTCCTTGGCCCGGCAAGTCACGCTCATCACGGAGCTCCAAGCTGCGCCTGAGCCAGCGGTCTGCCTGATCCAGATCACGAATCTCGGCAAGCTCCCAGTACGCATTTCCGAGGTTCGCGGCAACGTTTGAAGCTCCCGCCTTTTCGCCGATCCTCTCCAAAAGCCTGAGCGACTCTTCGTATAACTCCACACACTCTGCTTGGCCCTGCTCTCGCTGTATATGGCCCAGCCCTTCGAGGGAAACGGCCAGCGTTCTTACGAGGCTGCGTTCATAGCCGCCCAGCTCCTCTGGCGATTTTGTCAGGGCATCGGCAGCTAGCCGGCGGTCCAATTCCACACAAACGCTTTGCAGCCGCATGGCCTCCGCCCACTGGCGCATCTCACGAGCGATCCGGACCCGATAACCCGTTACCAGGCTCCAGTTATACTCAAGGCCCGAAAGCGGCCCGTCTGTTTCAGTGTCGACGAAATACGGCACGATCTCCTCCACGAGCCGCCTCCACTCCGCCCTCCGGCCGGTCTGATCGTAGAGACGAGCGAGCCCCTGCATGGCGCTAATTACCGGGTCCATCCAGTCGCGTTCGAGCGCCAGCCCCCTCGCGTGAAGGAGGTTTCGTTCCTCTGCTGCGAGGGCGCTGATCACGTCCCTGTTGCCGTGTTCGTACTGGTACCAGTAGTAGTCTCCCAAGTATCCCATGGCACCCATGAAGGCCCTGGCTGGCCCCTCATCAGATGGATAACGTTCCTCGAAGAGACTTCTGAAGTACCAGGGGAGAGCTGGGTGGACCGAGTAGTACCCGCCGCCGTGGGTGCTGAGCAGCCCGACCTCAGCGGCCCTGTCGAAAAGCGAGATCCAGTAATCCCTGGTAAGACCGCGAACCTCTGGCAGGGACCACCCCGCTTCAGGGTTGCCCATCAATTGTAATACCTCTACATTCACAAAGCCCTGGAAGAAGTGGAGTAAAGCGAGCCTTTTCAGCCCCTCTTCGTTGAAGGCGTGCTCAAAACCGTAGCGAAGCGAGGCTCCCAGGGACTTGGAACGCCCCTCCCTCTCGTCCTCCTCGATCTCAGCGGTGCCTGCCTGAAGCTCCTCAACGAAGCCCTCGATCTCTTCTTTCGTCTTGCGCTCGTCCCTTAGAGCCTGACTCACCAGCACCGTTATTGTCAGGGGGTTTCCTTGCGTGAACCTAAGAAGCAGCGTCCAGTCTTCCACGTCCATGAACCTGCGGCCACGCCTCTCGGCAACGGCCCTGGCAAGCTCCACCCTCTCCTGCATCGGCATCGGCGGGACCAGTATTCGGGCGGGAAGGTCTCCAAGCCATCCGGTCTCGTCTCGCCTGGAGGTGAGAAGGAACTTGGCCTTTGTATCCCGAGCATCCCGGAGGAAGTCGGATAGCTCCTTCTGCTCCTCGGCGCTCCAGTCCGACTTCGTCCCCGACGGGAATCCGGCCACTGATTCCACGTTGTCCCAGACCCAGAGGACGGGAACCTGGCTCAATACTTCCAATGCCACTTTTCGCCGTTCCTTGGGATCTGTCAAAGCGTCCCAGTGGGTCCCTGACCTTGCCAGAGCTTCACCGAAGATCTGGCCGATTTTGTCCAGAACGCGGGCCAACGGGTTGTACTGCTCAAAGGAGGTGAAGAGGACGGGACCGTCAACACCACCGGTCAGCGAGTACCAGCGCCCGAACTCCGCAGCGGTCGCGGTCTTGCCGTTCCCAGCGTAGGCGTGAAGAAGGACGATTCTCTGAGAGTCGAAGGCCCGGTCCAGCGCCAGAAGCGTCTCATCCCTTCCAAAGAAACCAGTGTCGGGTTTTGGCGGAAGGCTGGGGTCGAGCATCCCCCTCTCTGGCATCGCATCCGCACGCCCGATCTCGATCTTCAGCTTCTCTTCAGCTTTAGGCTTCGGGAAGAGGGGGATTGATGCTGCGCCGTAGACTACGGGCACCGGCCAGTCCTGGAGGGGACGTGGCTCGTATGCGATCTCCCTCGGGGGCTGGTCGTGCAGAAGCTTTCTTCCGAAGGTGGCAGCCTCGTCCAGGGTCTGACCCTGGGTGAGGGCGGCGTAGAGGTCTGCGACAAACTGGGCCGCGGTCACCACGTAGACGTTGTAGCGCATGGCCACGACCCCGACGACGCCAGCATCCATCACCTCCTGAGCCAGTGATCCGAAGGCCCTCATCCGAGAATGCTGGTCCAGCACTTCTGCCTCTTCTGCCCCGGTCGCCGAGTCTGGCGCGTTCGGCGATTCGGCATGAGCAGAGCGGCAGGCGTTCAGCACCAGGACCGGGACGTTGGTCTCCACCAGCAGCTTTCCCAGCAACGGACCGCCCACCAGCTGGGCATTCTCTTTCGCGGCAGGATTTTCAAAGAGGAGATAGCCGTGGGGCCCAGGACGACCCGACCCCGCCAGCACCAATCTGCTCAGGCCGCCGACGAGATCCCCCAGTTCGCCGGGCTCCTCCAACTCGGCGTAGGTTCCGTGGCCGTCGAAGTGGACGACGTGATAGGGCTCACCCCTCTCCTTTGCGGCCCTCAGCGTTCGGCCGAGCTGCTCAAAGGTGGGTGGCCGGAGGACGTCCAACCGGAAGTGAGCCCTCGCCTCCTCGCTCAGCCCTTTTACGATCCGACTTGCTACCGATCTGAAGGGGACGTCATCTCTGGCGCCAGGACGGCAGATGACAAGCAAGATGCGGATCGGCCCGGTGGCGGCTTGGGGAAGCTTCGGCCTCTGCGCTGCCTGGCTGTAAGCTCTTACGAAGGATCTTGCCCGCAGGGCCAAAGGCGCGTCCGTTTTTGGGTCTCGAATCAGCTCCCAGGGCATGGCGTTGGCCCCCTCAACCCCCGTTGAGATCTCCACCCGAGTGTCGTTCAGCTGATGGCGCAAAGTGGCCCAGAGATCGCGGGCGTCGTCGTTCGCCTGAAAGACGTCCCTGAAAAGGGCAGCCCCCATCTCGGCCATGCGCCCTTCGATCCGGGCGGCGATCTTGGGCGCTGGATCTTGCGGGTACTGGAGGTAGTCTTCTAGATACCAGCGCAAGTCTTCCTGGTCCCGGACAGAGAGGGCAAAATCGAATTCCGAGACGGCGGTCTGGCGGGGCAGGCCGCCGCCCTCCAGCGCTATCTCGACGCGGTATCTGTCCTCGCCTTCGGAATTCTGAGTTAATCGGAGAGTGGGCGTGGGAGAGTCCTCCTGGTTTCTTTCTCAGAGTTCAGACGCGCCACTCCATCAAAACTCTTCCGTTCGGATCTCGCCTCACTGGATCTGTACTGATTTTAAAAACGCCCAAAATCTGCCGACAGAGCAAACGAAGATCGAGCGTCACGATACCATGCGTGCCAGTTCCTCTTCGATATACGGGTCCATCTCCCCGCAGCGGCCGTGAGTGGCACACTCCGCGATGTGCATCTCTTTTGGCTCAAGCGCCTTTTCGTAGGTGCGGTTCGCGTAAGCGAAGGGGATGACGGTATCGTTGCTCGAATGGATCATCACGAACCTTCTGGGAGGGATATTTTTGAGATACGTGTCCGGATCGATCGATCTGAAGAACTTGACCGCATCCGGGCCTTTCATCCTCAGCAAATCGATCTCTTCCTCCACACCGTAACCGCAGGTGCTGATGGCAATCACGCCCCGAGACTTCGGGTCCAGGGCGGAGGCGATGATGGCAAAGCGCCCGCCATTGCTCTCACCGACGTATACGATGCGGCTTGGGTCGATTTCGGGCTGCATCCTCAAGACCTCGGCTGCTGCCAGTGCATCGTGCACCATCTTGTGTTCGGTCGGCTCTTTGCCGTCCAGAAACTTCTCCAAATCGCCCTGTATATCCACCCCGCCCAAGTTGCGTTGATCGAGGGCGATGCTGGCGTATCCCAGGCCGGAGAGGAACTCTGCCAGTCCCTGTTCCTGCTCTTTGGTGACGGTCGCGCCGGGAAGTAGCACCACGCCTGGAACACCTTCTGGTTGCTCTGCCTCGGGCATTCTGAGGAGGCCTGCCACCTCTGCCCCTCGGCTCGAGAAGCTGACTTCGTACAGATTCGAGTCGCTTGTGGCCTCGGATGAGATCAAATTGTATTCCGGCGCGGCTGGCTGGTACTCCAACGATCCGTCCGCTGAAACGCGCCATTCTTCCCCGATCTCCGAAGAGAAGATAATACCTGCGAACAGGGCAACGATGCCGAGAACGGCGATCGACCGTGCGATTGGACGTCTCTTCCCCATATTTCCCGCCTCCTCCGCCCTTTTTGCGTGAACCTTACTTGATCGTTACGGCGAATCGCAGCTTGCCGGGAGGACAGACTGCGTCATCTATTTATGATAGTTGTTCCCGCTGGGGCTCAGTCCCTTGATGGTCACAAGGTCCACCTCTCTATCGAAGAGGTCTTCGAGAAAGAAGACCAGGCCCATGAAGTTTCTGAAGGTGGGCTCATCGAACTCCGCCAGGACGTCGACGTCGCTCGTCTCTTTCTCTTCGCCTCGGGCATAGGAGCCGAAGATCCCTATCTTCCGGACGCTGAACTTCCTTTTAACCTCGTTCTCGTGCGCTTTCAGAATATTGAGCGCGTCCATATCAAGCCCCAGGCGCCGCTCTCGGCGGCAGTCCGAACTTGGCTTAAATTGAGTCTTTGATCGTGAATATGTTGTTGAACAGGTCCGACATCGATTGAAGGAAGCTGCGATCTGGGCGGCGCTCGAGGCCCCGGCCCCCGGGGCCCCCTGGCCTTCGGCCCCATGCTCCCAACGGCGATGAATTCCCAGCGATCTCGATGACGCCCGTTCACATCCGGCCTGTTCATAAGCGGTGTCCTCTTTGGGATTCCCGGGCACTCCGGTTATGAATACCGATCGGGCCCACTTTTATATACCTCCGCGCCCCATCCACTCGGCCCAGAGAGAATGTTGGTATTACACGCGGTCTGGGACATGAATCGGTTCTACCTATGGGCGGAGTCTTCGGCCCTTCCCGCAACACTTCCGACGGCGCGAGGAAGGCCGCCCAAACGCCCGAAGCCAAAGCCACATCCGTTCTCGGTTCCCGGAGAGATGCTCCGGGACGAGATCGAGACGATCTTCGGTCCGACCCCCACCGGGATCGAGACGAAGACCTTTCTTCTTCCCGGAGCCAAGAGGGGCCCGCTCGCATCGCCCTGGCTCATCAGAGAGGACTCTGCATCTGAAGAGCCACTGGGCCTATCTCCCTGGAACATTGACGCGCTCGCCTTCGATCCTCTTCCCGCCCTCGATCTCCTGCTAGACCTGCCCGCATCCCCGCCGCACGGGATCGTCTTTGGGAACTCCCTTCGGTTCTGGATCGAGGCCGCCAGATTCTCCCTTGAGCTGATCGCACGAGAGCAGTTTGCGCCCACGTTAAGAGATGGACGCGCCCACTGGATGCCTGTGACCGACGAAGAGGATCGGAAAAGGGTCCACATGCTCTCGAAGGCGATGCCTCCAAGCTCTCGCGCCTTCGAGCCTGATCCGGGACGAAAATCAAAGAGGAGATCGAGAGGTGGAGATGCACCATCGCCGTCATCATCGTCATCGCCCCACGGTCTTGTCACGAGCTTTCTCGACCGGACCCTCGACGCCTTCGTGCGCAACTCTCTCAGTGAAGTCCGGCTCGATCCGCCCACGAGGGGCCGCAAGCCCAAGACCGCGCCTCTCTCGTGCCAGTTCCTCCGGGCGCTCGCAAGGGAGGGATGCGCCCTCGATGCCTCAACAGGCGAGCTTAGGGTGTTTTCAAAGGAGATGCAGGCCTGGCTTGCCAGTCTCAAGCCTGCGGCACAGGATGCGCCTTTTCGCACATGTTTCAGGCTCGATGCGCCCTTCGAATTCGATGAAGGTGTATGGCAGGTCAGGATCTTCCTCCAGGCCAAAGACGACCGAAGCCTCCTCGTTCCCGCAGAAGAAGTCTGGAAGGCCCGATCCGATACCGCAACCTTCCTAAAAAGAAAGATCAAAAATCCGCAAGAGCAGATGCTGGCGGATCTCGGCAGAGCCTCGCAGATCTCGCCATTGATCGAAAGTTGCCTCCATAACGCGTGTCCATTGGGCCTTGAGCTGGAGACCGAGGAGGCCTACTCGTTCCTCAGAGAGGAAGCGCCCCTCCTGGAGCAGAACGGCTTTGGCGTTCTACTCCCGTCCTGGTGGGAAAAGCCCGGCGCCCGCCTCGGCCTAAAAGTCAGGCTTAAAGCGCCCGATGATGATGACGCCGACCGACCCACAGGCCAGGGCCTTTTCGGCATGAAATCGATCGTGAACTATGACGTCGAGGCGGCTCTCGGGGACTCGCCCCTCAGCGAGGCTGAGCTTCAGGAGCTGATCAGCCTCAAAGTCCCCCTGGTCCAGGTCCGGGGAGAATGGGTGGAGCTTCCACCCGAGGACATCGAAGCCGCAATAAAATTCTTCGAGAAGATGCGCAGAGAGGACGGCGGAGAGATGGATCTGGCCGAGGCGATACGGCTCGGCCTCGGCGCAGAAGAGCTGATCGAGAGCCCCCTTCCGATTTTGATGATCGAAGCCGAAGGTCGCATCAAGAGCATGCTGGCTGGCCTCTCCGGAAAAGGTGCGATCGAGCAGGTTGATGTGCCATCCGGCTTCAACGGCACCCTCCGTCCCTACCAGCTCACGGGCCTCTCCTGGCTTCGCCGCCTTCACGAGCTGGGCTTTGGTGCCTGCCTTGCAGACGACATGGGCCTTGGGAAGACCATCGAGCTCATAGCCTTCCTTCTCAACGAGCGACAGGCTGAAGCAAAATCAAAATCGAAATCGAAATCAAAAGCCGATACGAAAGCACAGTCGCCAGGTCCCACGCTCCTCATCTGCCCGATGTCGGTGGTGGGAAACTGGATGCGAGAAGCGAAGAAATTCTCACCGTCCCTGAAAGCGATGATCCATCACGGCCCAGACAGGCTCTCAAAGGACGCTTTCGCGAAGGGGGCAGAGATGTGCGACATCGTCATCACCACCTACGCAACAGCTCTGCGGGACCAAGATACGTTATTGAGGGTTCGTTGGGAGCACCTGGTCCTCGACGAGGCCCAGAACATCAAGAACCCAAACACAAAACAGACCCGGGCAATAAAGGGGCTGGATGCCGATCACAGGATCGCCCTCACCGGAACCCCGGTTGAAAATCGGCTCTCTGAGCTCTGGTCGATCATGGATTTCCTCAACCCCGGCTACCTCGGCACCGCGAAGAGCTTCCACGAGAACTTCGCTCTGCCGATCGAAAAGTATCGGAACAGAGATCAGGCTGAAAGGCTCCGACGAATGACTCAGCCCTTCATCCTCCGGCGGCTCAAGACCGATCCCGCCATAATCAGAGACCTGCCCGATAAGGTCGAGGCGAAGGTCTACTACAACCTCACCCCTGAGCAGGCCTCCCTCTACGGAGCCGTGGTCGAAGACATGCTGGACCGGATAGAGCAATCCGAGGGGATCGGGCGAAAAGGGCAGGTCTTGGCGGCACTAACCAAGCTCAAACAGATATGCAACCACCCAGCTCTCTTCCTCCAGGATGGAAGCCTTCTTCCCGGGCGCTCCGGAAAGCTTGCCCGTCTCGAAGAGATGCTGGATGAGGTGCTCGCAGAGGGTGACAAGGCCCTGATCTTCACCCAGTTTGCTGGGATGGGCGCAATGCTCCGCCACCACCTCCAGGAAACGCTTGGGTGCGAGGTTCTCTTCCTCCACGGCAAAACGCCAAAAAAGCAGCGAGACGCCATGATAGAGAGGTTCCAGGCCGACGGGTCTGCATCCGTGTCCGCGTACGAATCTGATGGGCCGTCGATCTTCATCCTCTCCCTCAAAGCAGGCGGCTTTGGCCTCAACCTGACAGCGGCAAACTACGTCTTCCACTTCGACCGCTGGTGGAACCCGGCCGTTGAAGACCAGGCAACCGATCGAGCCTTCCGAATCGGCCAGAAAAAGAACGTCTTCGTAAACAAGTTCGTCTGCATGGGAACGCTCGAAGAGCGGATCGACAATATGATAGAAGATAAGAAAGGGCTTGCGGAGTCGGTCATCGGCGCAGGCGAAGCGTGGCTGACAGAGCTATCTTTAGAGGAGCTGAGAGAAGTCCTCACCCTCAGCCGTGATAGCCTTGGAAGTGATCAATCATGAGCGGCTACTGGGGATACTACCGATCAGGAACACCAAAAGCGGTCAAGAACGGCATAAAAGCGAAGAGCAAACGGGGTGTCATCGGCGAGAAGTGGTGGTCGAAGCGATGGGTTGCCCTGCTGGAATCCTTCGACATAGGAGCAAGACTTGGAAGGGGCCGCTCTTATGCTCGCAAAGGCCAGGTCATCTCCATCGAGGTCCAGAAGGGGCTCGTCAAATCCGAGGTCCAAGGAGTGCGATCGAAGCCCTACAAGATCGACATTCAACTGAAACCCATACCGAACGATGACTGGGAGAAGGTGATAGATGTCATGGCCTCAAAGGCGATCTTTGCGGCAAAGCTGCTCTCTGGAGAGATGCCAACCGATATCGAGGACGCCTTTGCCGAGGCAGGCGTCTCGCTCTTCCCGACCAAAAAAGATCTCAAGACCGACTGCTCCTGCCCCGACTGGTCAAACCCGTGCAAACATATCGCAGCGGTCTATTATCTCCTCGCAGAGCGGTTCGACGAGGATCCCTTCCTCATCTTCACGCTCCGGGGAAGGACGAAGGAGGAGGTCGTCGGTGCTCTTCGGAAAAGGCGCGTTTCGGCCGTAGAACCTGAGGTTGTGCCGCAAGATTCAGCTTTTGCCTCTGAAGATGCTGCGTCCCTGGAAAAATGCCTTGACAACTTCTGGGACCTTGGTGAGGGCCTAGATGCAGTTCGTCCTGCCCCAAGACCCCCGAAAATATCCAAAGCCGTCCTCAAGCGACTGGGGAATGCGCCCATCTTTATAGGCGAGACAAACCTTGCGGCCTGCCTTCCAAAAGCCTACGAGGTCGCAGGACGGGAAGCGCTGCAGAAAGCCGCCGGTTACAGGGCGATCGGACCCGACGATGAAAGAGCGTTTAAACGACACCTCCACAGCGAAAGAGGGCGATGAAAGTTAAAATATAAAAAACAATATCACAGATATTGAACTTATTTTCTTGCCCGCTGATGCTTCATAGTTGAATCGAGATAGAACGTCATTTCACAACAATTTGATCGTTTCACCAAGACCAGGATCAGAATCTAATACCTCAGCAGCGCCCCAACCCCCTCCGACGACGCAAGACAGGCGTCCTCCTCGACGAACTCGACCTCGGCCCCCGTCCTCACCGCAAGCTCGTAGAGCTCCTCGACGACGTTGACTGGCGATGTGGGGCCTCCGCAGGTCGGGCAGGTCTCCGGCGGCCTTTTTCTCGCTTCGAGGATCTGGCACCTCTCGCAGATCCAGCCTGGGATCGAGGCGTTCTTCAATAGGACGAGGACGTTCACCCGCCCCTGGTTGAGGGCGCCCTTCGTCGCCTCGACGCCCTGGACGGCTAGACCCCCTTTAAGGATCTCGGCCCGCAGCTCCTCGGCCCTTTCCTTCGACCTCGCCCTCTCGTCTTCGAGGGCGATCTCGTCTCCCACCTCGACCAGGTCCCTTTGGGACGTGTCGATGGATAGGTCGACGAGGCCCAGAACCTTCTTTCCCATTTCGGAGGGAAGCATCTCGAGGAGCTGGCGTTTGGCGTCGCCAGGTCCCGCAATGACGATCCCCCGGGTCTTGTGGCGGCTGCACGACTCTTGGACGTCCTCGACCACCTCCGAGAGGAAGGACTTTATCGCGCCCTTGCGGAGCCGGTTGAACCTCATCTGGCTCCAGCCCCCCTTCTTGTGCTTGTTCATGAGGTCGGTCGATAGGTGATTCATCTCCTCGGGAACGTCGGACCGGACACAAAAGAGCCTCGCCTCCTTCGAGTCGAGGAGGAGGACGCCGTAGTCCATGTAGTCGTCCCTCATCTTCGCCAGGGGCAGGAGGAAGGGGGAGGTGTCAAGGACCATGGTTTGCTTCGGCTCGATCCCGATCCTGTAGACGGCGAGGAGGGAATGGGGCAATGAAGCGAAGACTATTCGGCCCCTCTCGCCGGGGATGGGCTTCCAGAATAGGAGATCATCGACCATGGCCATCGTCTCCCTGAAGCTCTCCTTAAGGTCCTGGGAAAGGGCCTCCTCGATCGCCCTTCTCCGAGCGTCTACGAAGGACCGGTTGGAGGCCTCGTCCTCTTTGGAGGCGGTCGGGAGGTAGACCGACAGGTAGACGTCCTTCTCGTCTCGGATCTCGGCCAGCTCTCTTATCTCGATCTCCGTCACCGGGGTCAGCACCATCTCCTCGACCCTC
>Ga0268285_1000562_pt1 | contig 21022 bp, 17 predicted proteins | sample saktaG_2_FD_190144 | JGI IMG/M metagenome (GOLD analysis project Ga0268285, IMG submission 190144) | Saline water microbial communities from Sakinaw Lake, British Columbia, Canada - sak_2013_06_06_120m | ecosystem: Environmental > Aquatic > Non-marine Saline and Alkaline > Saline ... | reverse complement strand
GGTGTCTGATAATTAAGAGAGGAATGCTCCCTCACATTGTTGTAGTAGTAGATATAACCCATAGCTTCATTTAAAAGGGCAGCTTCACTTTTAATCTCCAGAGCGCGGGGGATATAGAACTCGTCATCATCAGTCCGGTGGGAACGCTCAAGATGAGCATTCTCTTCGCAATGCCCCTTATGGTTCTGAATTAACCTGCAGCCGAAACCACTGATGAGCTTCCGTAGCTCCCTAACCTTCATCCATGACTTGCCGCCAAACTCCTCACCGTTATCAACTGTAAAAACAATTGATGCCTTGACCCCATGAGACCTCAACCAGGATATAACCCACAGATACCAACACAGTCCATTAGTCCATGACTTCTCCCTGGAATAGGCGATAAGCTTGAATCTGGAGTTCACGTCCAGGGCGCTCCACTGGTAGTTGGGTATATCACACTGGTCAAGATGAACGATCTGCTCCTTAGTTAAGGCTTTATGGTCCCTGATGTATTTCAAATCTATCTGCACGATTTCGAACGGCTTAGCCGAGTACCAGTCAATGAACTCTCGTTTTTCTTTCCTGGTTCGATGACGGGATAACCGGCAGTTAACTCTCCTCTTGTTCCTCCTGATGATATGGCGGATAGTGCCCGCAGGGACTGATATACCTTCATGCTTCTGTAGATAGCGTGACAATCTCTCTGGGCCAAATCCTGTCTTGTTCTTTATCTCAATGACTCTATCTTCAATCGCCGCAGGTGTTCTTCTGGGTTGGTGCTTAGGTATCTTCGATCGATCTTTTAAATCGCCTTCTTCGCTTCTCCTGATGATGTCGTAAACTACCGCTCTGTTTATCCCAAAGATAAAGGCTGCCTCTGAGACATTGTGGTTATTCGTCTTGAGATACTCAACAACAGCTTGTCTGGCAGCTTCGGGATTAATCTTTCTCAACTGCTTGTAATCAATCTTGCCTGTTGGCAACCATGTACGGAGTCCATGTCTCATATTCTTTCCACTCCAAACTACTAATGTCGATATCAAGAAGCTTTAAGGTCTCCTTGATATACTGAGTATAACCGTAATTTAGAAACTGTATAGTATGTCTTGGACACCGCACAACAACGTATTGACTTGCCCTTATCAGGCGTGTTAAACTAAGTTCCGCTGGCTTCATAAGCTGGAAAAGAAGTACCAGCCGCTAGATTTAAAATAATTTTTGAAGGAGGAACAATGAAAACAGCAGCCGAGTATAGGGCAGATCTAGATGAAATGAACGTCGACCTTGTCGTAGGTGGGGAAAGGGTAAAAAAACCAACAGATAATCCATGGCTCCAGCGGGGCATAAATGTAATCTCTCTTACCTATGATTTTGCTAATGACCCAGTGTATCAACCATTGATGACGGCAACATCTCATCTGAGCGGAAAGAAGATTAGCCGCTTCACCCATATTCACCAAAGCTGTGATGACCTATTGAGGAAGCTAGCCATGACCAGACTTTACACGCAGACTTGTGGGGGATGCATCCAACGTTGTATGGGTACGGACGGCTTAAATGCAACCTCCATCATTAGCTATGAGATAGATAAGGCGCGTGGTACCAGCTATCATCAGAATTTTTTGAAATATCTGAGATATGTACAAGATAATGATTTGATGTTGGCTGGATGTGTTACCGATGTCAAGGGGGATAGAAGCTTAAGATGCCATCAACAAGCAGACCCGGACCTGAATGTTCATGTGGTAGATAAGAGAGATGACGGAATTGTGGTTCGTGGGGCCAAGACGCATATATCGTGCGCAGCCTATTCGCACGAAATGATGGTAATTCCCACTCAGGCCAGACCGGAAGAGGATAAGGATTGGGCAGTTTGTTTTTCTTGTCCTTGCGATGCTCCAGGGCTAAAGCTCATTGTCAACAGAGGCCCAACGCCACCAGCAGGTGGTATAAGCTGTCCTATAACCTCGAAGTATAATATTAATGAAGCGCTTGTTATCTTTGATAATGTCTTTGTTCCTTGGGAAAGAGTATTCATGTGTGGCGAATGGGAGTGGGCAGGAATCCTAGCCAGGCTATTTGGCGACTATCACCGGCATAGCTACTCGGCTTGTAAGCCTGGACTTGCTGATTTAATAATGGGGTCGGCAGCCTTAGCATCTGATTGTAATTTCTCAGGCAAAATGCCTGGGCATATAAATGATAAGATTTTTCAACTCATCTATAACGCTGAGATGATATACTCCTGTGGCGTTGCCTCTTCAGTCATGGGTAGAAAGCAGCAATCAGGGACCTATCTACCCGATGTTACTATGGCTAATATGGGTAAGTATCATGCTGGTTTGTGCATCCACGATGAAGTGGCAACTCTTCAGGATATAGCCGGTGGGTTAGCCTTTACCGCTCCGGATAACGATAATTGGCAGAATCCTGAAGTGCGGAAGGATCTTGAGAAATATCTGAAGGGTCCAGCTTCGCTCCCCACTGAGGAGCGCCTGCGCGTATTTCATCTTTGCCGGGACCTTTGTAATTCAGAAGAGGCAGCTTTTAATATGACGGTTGGTGTGATTGGTGCTGGCCCAATGCAGGCACAGAGGATAACCGTGATGAAAGACTATGACCTAGAATGGAGAAAGGTAATGGCTAGACACCATGCTGGAATTCCGCAACCGGAGGGAGCCTGGGAGGAGGTAAATAGAAAGCTGGTATCGGCATTGGCTAACCAGAACTCGACTGAGACAGAGCTGCCTATCTTGGAGAAAGAGACTAAAAAGGGTGGTTAATTAGTTCTAAAGGAGCTGAAAATGGAATTCGGGTATAATGAGGAAGAGGAAAAGTTCAGGAAAAGACTTAGTGATTTTCTGGACAAGAATTTAACTGAGGAGATTGCCCGGCAAAACTGGGAAGATAAAGGTGTATGGGCTGAGGGCCGTGAATTTAGTCGTAAACTGGCAGCTAATGGTTTCTTGGGGATGAGCTGGCCAAAAGAGTATGGCGGACAAGATTTGCCTATCACTTATGACTTTATCCTTCTTGAGGAGTTAGGGCGGCGCTGGGGAGCTCATGTCCCCCTTGACATAGGTTACACAATGGTTGGTCATACTATTTTGCGCCATGGCAGTGAGGAGATGAAGCAGGAGTTTATCCCCAAGATTCTAAGGGGGGAGATAGAGTTCAGTTTAGGCTATAGCGAGCCTGATGCTGGCTCTGATTTGGCAGCGATGAAAATGCTTGCTGTAGAAGATGGTGATGATTATGTCATAAATGGACAGAAGACATTTAGTACCGAGACTCATTATGCAGACTATCACTGGCTGGCAGCAAGGACTGATCCTAATGTACCGAAGCACAGAGGGATAAGCCTATTTATTGTAGACATGAATAGCCCTGGCATCACCATTTCACCCTTATGGACAATGTCTGGAGAGAGGACAAATGAGGTCTATTATGATAGTGTACGGGTCCCCAAGGGCAGAATGGTAGGGGAGAAGAACAAAGGTTTTTATTATATGATGGAGGCTATAGACTCTGAGCGGAATGCAGTTTTTATTCCCAGCCGTCTGTATTTCCTTCTTGATGAGATGGTTCAGTATGCTAAGGAAACAAGGTATGGTGATGGGACGCTGGCTGATGACCCTATAGTTCGGCAAAAGCTGGCACAGATAGCTATTGAGCTTGATGTGGCAAAGATACTTGCTGAGCATTCACATTGGATGGAAGCTAGTGGTTTGCCGATGACCTATGAGCCAGATGTAACCAAAATAATAGTCTCTGAAGTAGAGCAGAGGATGGTTAATGCCTTAATGCAAATTCTGGGCCTTTATGGTCAGTTAGAGGAGGATTCCAAGTGGGTGCCTCTGAGGGGAAGGGTAGAGTGGTATTATCTCCACTCTTTTATGACTACCATCGGCGCTGGCACCAGTGAAATCGGCAGGAATGTCATCGCCACGCGAGGCTTGGGGTTACCTCGAAGCTTCTAAATTAATAATACTCTGATGGAGAGGTGCGACCATGGATTTCGAGTTTAGCGAAGAGCAGAAGATGCTGAGGGCAATGGCTCGTGATTTCTTAGAAACCCACTGTCCCAAAACGCTAGTGAAGGAGATGGCGAAAGACGAGAGAGGCTATACCGCAGAGTTATGGCGTGGGGTGGTAGATATGGGGTGGATGGGGTTGATTCCCCCCGAGGAGTATGGCGGTGCTGGAGGGAACTTTTTGGATCTAGTGGTGCTGTTGGAAGAAATGGGGCGGGCTTGCCTTCCTGGACCATTCTTCTCTACAATAGTTCTGGGCAGTCTTACTCTTCTAGAAATGGGTAACGAACTGCAGAAGCACGAATTCTTACCCAAGATAGCCAGTGGGGATGTGATTTTCACCCTTGCTCTGAGTGAGCCAGTGACTACCAAGTATAATCCCGCCTTAATTACGATAAAAGCTAATACTGAGCAGAATGATTATATTATTGATGGTACTAAGCTCTTCGTTCCTGATGCCAATGTAGCTGACTATATAATTTGTGTCACTAGAACTAAGGGAGGAACAATGTCAAGGGATGGCATAACTCTTTTCCTTGTTGATGCGAAGAGCAGTGGAATCAATTGCACGCTACTGAAAACCCTTGCCGGAGCTAAGCTGTGTGAGGTTACGTTTGATAAGGTTAAGGTGCCAAATAGTAATATGATTGGAGAGCTACATTCAGGGCTACCCCCTCTGGAGAGAGTTTTGCAGAAGGCAGCAGTAGCCAAGTGTGCTGAGATGGTAGGTGGTGCTCGGTGGGTGCTTGGAACGGTAGTCGATTATGCTAAAGAGAGGGTACAATTTGGAAAACCTATTGGTAGTTTTCAGGCAGTTCAGCATCATTGTGCCAATATGGTAATAGATGTTGACGGGGCAAAGTTCATCACCTACAAAGCAGCGTGGCTGCTAAGTGAAGGCATGCCATGTGATAGGGAAGTGGCAGTAGCTAAGGCTTGGGTTAGTGAAGCCTACCGGCGGGTTTGTCTTCTAGGACATGAACTTTTTGCCGCTGTTGGCTATATGGTAGACCATGACATGCCACTCTATACCTTAAGGGCTAAAACAGCTGAGCTGGCTTTTGGTGATGCTGAGTTTCACCGAGAGGTAATAGCTGAGGAGTTGGGTCTATAATCTCGAGAGACAGTGGTTTCAATCACAAAGAAAGGGGTAATTTAGTGGTTGAGTTGGAAAAGGAAAAACTGGTTCAAGTATTGACTGTTATGCTGAGAGCTAGAATATTTGACGAGAAGACTATGGAGTTGTTTAGCCGTGGTTCTATCCCTGGGTTTATCCATGTAGGTATAGGCCAAGAAGCCATAGCTGCTGGGGTCTGCCTTAATCTTCGCCCTACCGATGCTATTTTCACCACTCATCGGGGACATGCTCAAAGTGTGGCTAAGGGGATTGACCTCAAGCGGATGATGGCTGAGCTGTTTGGTAAAGAGACAGGTTTTTGCCGAGGAAAGGGTGGGTCAATGCACCTCGCCGATAAGAATATAGGAGTGCTGGGTGCCTCCGGTATTGTGGGGGCAGGAATACCAGCCGCTACAGGGGCGGCTCTTTCTTATCAGATACAAGGCACCGACCGAGTTACTGTCTGTTTCTTTGGTGATGGTGCAGCTAATCAAGGAACGTTTCACGAGTCCTTGAATATCGCCTCTCTCTGGAAGCTTCCTATTGTTTATTGTTGCGAAAATAACGGGTGGGCTCAATTTACATCCCAGAAATTGGTTACCAGGGTTACGGATGTGGTTACACGGGCAGTAGCTTATGATATGATTGGTGTCACCGTGGATGGAGATGATGCTCTGGCGGTTTATGAGGCGGCTAGGGAAGCTATTGACCGGGCCCGGAAGGGGGATGGGCCAACGCTCCTTGAGTGTAAGACTCATAGATGGTATGGTCACTATGTAGGAGACCCGCAGAAGTATCGTAATGCTGCGGAAATAGAGGAATGCCGCAAATTTGACCCTATAGCCATATTTGAAAATAAGTTGATTCAAGAGAAGGTGTTAACTTCTGATGAGATTAAGGGGATTGAAGAAAAGGTTTCCGCCGAGGTGGATGAGGCAGTTAAGTTTGCTGAGGAGAGTCCTCTGCCTGAACCTACGAAGGCTCTTGCCGATGTATATGAGACTGTTTAAAAATGGGAAGTTAGTCTCATCCGGTGTTCTTTGGGAGGTTTCAAACCCGAGAAGTCAGTCTTTTTAAGTCATGTTTTCATTGTATAGCTCCTCGTTTTAACGATTTTAGCACCTTAACAACAGCATAAGTCAGCTTGCCAAAGGCATAATACTGCCGCTGAGGCAATATTATCCCTGTGACCAAAATCTGGTTATCTCTTTTAAGGTTCTCTAGGCCATTATGGGGCATAGCATAGACTCAGGTCTGGTAAGCCTCTCCATTATCGTAGCTCCGATTCTCTTTATGACTTGGGCACACAGAGCCAAATAGACATGGGTCTTCACGTTGGATAGCCCTCTTACTCTAGGATTGGCCAGGCGGTGACTGCCTTTTTCTTCAGAGTAAGCTCTCTCCACACTGGTGCGGGCATTGTATTTCTCCTGCCAGAGGTTGGTTCCTCTAGGGATAGGGCCTATCAGGCGATAATCTCGGTCAGGGTAAAGATAGAAGGTTTTTCCATAGGGAGATAAGGAGCAGATAGAGCGGAAGAGGCACTGGCATTTGCCCACAGCCGCCGGGCAGCGGAACTTGAGGCGGCCACGCTTTTCGTCTTTGCCCCAATAAACCACTTTGAAACCAGCCAGGCAAGTGTATGTGCCATCATCTGAGAGATAAAGAGAACCCGCGGTGATAGCATCAAGCTTACCTCTACGATTTAGGGCAATGATGGGGGTTGTTCCTATATCCTCGATAGCGAAGCGGTAATTGTCATAGCTATCATAGGCAGAGTCCATAGAGGATGAATCCATCTTGATTTCAGGATGCCTTTCCGTAGCTCCTTTCAGTAGGGGTTTAGCCTGAGGTGAATCACTTCTGTTAGCTGGGGTTACCTTAACATCCAGCGGTAACTGGGATTTAGCATCGACAATGAGATGTACTTTGTAGCCAAAGAACATGTAGTCCTTGCTCTTAGCTCCCCACTGGGCATCCATGTCGGAGTAATCACGAGGGCAATGGCATCTCCCCTTACAAGAGCAGGTCTTCTTACCGAACTTGCTCGAATAAGCCCATAAGTGAGTAGAATCTATGGCGGTATCACCACCGATGATTACCTTTAAGACAATAGCCTGGGCAATCAGCTGATGGAGCATCTCATAGAAAATCTCCTCTCCAAGACGGTGACGGAAGTTGGTAAAGGTAGCGTTGGAGGGTGTCTTGAGGAAGTTAAAGCCGCAAAGAAGACAGAGCCTGGCGTTATAGCGTAGAGCGGAGGCAAGCTTGCGGTCAGAACTAACCTCACCCAGGTAGATTAGAAGCTGAGCCTTGAAAAGGGAAATAGGATCATAACCTTCTGCACCTTGGGGTGAATATCTGCCTTTGACCAAAGAATGGACAAAAGACCAATCGATATTATCGAAGATGATTTTAGTAGGGTCGTTGGGTTTGAGCTTAAGGGAAGCCTCATAAGTGGTAAACGTGAGCTGATTAGCTGTTTTCATATGTCTAACCTCCTGGTGCCTGGTTAATTTTACCATGTAGCTGGGGGTGAAGGAATAAAAAGGAGGCTGAAAAGCCCTGGACTTGAAGCTAAAAATGGGGCCTTTCAAAACTAAACGGCCTCTATATTTGTAGGGGGTAAAGGTCAATGAAGGAGATACGTTATGTTAGAGCCATAACTGAAGCCCTACACGAGGAGATGGCAAGAGATAAGGCGGTTTGTATCATAGGAGAAGATGTGGGGGCTGGAGGCGGCGCCTTTACTGCCACTCGAGGGCTGCTTGAAGAGTTCGGGCCAGAGCGGGTAAAAGATACCCCTATCAGTGAGTCAGCCTTTATGGGGATGGCTTTGGGTATGGCGATCACCGGGCTCAAGCCGGTAGTGGAAATTATGTTTATGGACTTCCTGACAACTTGCATGGATCCGATAGTCAACGGAATTGCCAAGACGAGGTACATGTTTGGAGGACAATTCAAGGTACCTCTCACCATTCGTACCCCAGCGGGGGCAGGGGGTAGTGCTGGCCCCCATCATTCCCAGTGCCTGGAGGCATGGTTTGCCCATGTCCCGGGGTTAAAGGTAGTGATGCCATCCACAGCCTATGATGTTAAGGGTTTGCTCAAGTCATCTATCAGGGATGATGCCCCTGTTCTGTTCATCGAGCATAAATATCTTTATGCCTTGAAGGGCGAGATACCCCAAGAAGAATATACTATCCCTCTGGGTCAGGCAGAGGTCAAAAGGGAAGGTAGTGATGTTACCGTTGTAGCGGTTGCACGGATGGTTCATGAGGCTATGAGAGCAGCAGATAAGCTAGCTGCAGATGGCATTAGTATAGAGATAATTGACCCACGGACTATTACCCCACTGGATAAGGAGACAATCTTGGCTTCAGTTAGGAAAACAAGTAAATTAGTGGTTGCCCATGAGGCAGTGAGAACTTGTGGCATTGGCGCTGAAATTGCTGCTACTGTGGCGGAGGAGGCCTTTGATTATCTTGATGCTCCGATCAAGAGGGTAGGGGCTGCCTTCAGCCCTGTCCCGTTCAGCAAACCGATGGAGCAATTCTGCCTTCCCTGGGCTGAGGATATTATCAAAGCGGTTAGGGAAATTAGTAAATAGTTACTCTCAGGCTAACACAAGGAGGACAGAGAAACATGAAAGCTTTAAGATGGTATGGTCAGAGAGACCTTCGTATTGAAGAAGTGCCGGTGCCCTCACCAGGTGCTGGTGAGGTAAAAATCAAGGTTAAGTGGTGTGGTATTTGTGGAACAGATCTCCATGAGTACCGTGATGGCCCAGTCCTAGTTCCAGCAAAAAGGCCCCATCCTCTCACCGGGAAGCAGGTCCCAGTAGTCCTAGGGCACGAGTTCTCCGGTGACATAGTGGAAGTCGGTAGTGGGGTTACTGGTTTTAGTGTGGGGGACAGAGTCACCGTGAATCCGTTGTTGGTGTGTCATAATTGCTTTTGGTGCAGACAGGGACGCTACAATGAATGTGCCATGTTAGCAACTATAGGTCTGGGTGCCGATGGAGCCTTTGCTGAATATGTCATCGCACCTGACTATGGATGCTATAAGCTCCCTCCAGAGATATCTTATGAGATGGCAGCACTCACTGAACCATTGGCGGTTCTCGTTCGTGCCGGTAAACGAGGGGGAATCTCACTTGGCGACTCGGTGGCAATAATAGGCGCTGGCCCTATAGGTTTATTAGCACTTGAGGTAGCTAAGGCAGCCGGGGCAGGCAAGGTTTTTGTTATTGAACCTATTTCGGCGAGAAGAGAGATTGCTAAAAAGCTAGGGGCTACTGCTGTATATGACCCTATGGAAGTAGATGCTGGTAAGGAGATTGCCAAGCTAACTGACGGGCTAAGAGCTGATGTAACGATAGAATGTGTAGGCAGTGCGCCAACAATTCTACTGGCGCTCAGAGTTTCTAGAAGGGCGGGCAGGATAGTGTTGGTCGGAATTGCGGTAAAGCCCGTTGAATTCCCCTTCGACAGCCTCCTTTGGGCAGAGAAAGAGCTCATACCTGTGCAGGGCTATGTTGATGAATACCCAGCAGCCATTTCACTCCTAGCTAGCGGGAAGATTGATAGTGATACGCTGATTACTGATAAGATAAAGCTCGATGACATCGTAGAGAAGGGATTTAAGTTGCTAGATAGTGAGCAGACAGTCGAACACATTAAGATTTTGGTTTCACCGGAATGATAGTAACCGGGGGAATTAGCAAGTACACATAGGAGGACGAAAGTGGCTTTTGAGACGATAATCTTTGAGAAGCGGGGGCAAATAGGTTATATTACATTTAATCGTCCTAAGACATATAATGCCATAAATTCTCAGTTAATTTCAGAATTTAGAGAGGCGCTTAGGGGAGTTGAGAGAGATAATGACATAAGGGTATTAATTATTACCGGTGCTGGGAAAGCATTCCAGGCAGGTGCTGATATTGAGAATTTAGCCAGCATGGGTCCTTTAGAGCTCCATGAATGGAACCATGAGTTGTTAGAGAACAACCGTGCTGTGGAAGCACTAAGAATACCTGTGATTGCTGCTATCAATGGTTATGCTCTAGGTGGTGGCTTGGAATTAGCCACCTCGTGTGATATTCGTATAGCCTCTGAGAATGCGCGACTGGGGCAACCTGAGGTGGGGTTGGGCATAATCCCTGGCGTAGGTGGTACCCAGCGATTACCACGCCTAATCGGTAAGGGGGCAGCCATGGAGATGCTGTTAACCGGTGAGACGATTGATGCCCACGAGGCTTATCGGCTCGGGCTGGTTAATAAAGTGGTCCCTGAAGGTCAAGCCCTGGCAGCAGCGGAAGAGATAGCGAATAAGATTCTCAAGAATGCACCCTTGGCAGTCATGATGGCAAAGGATGCTGTAGAAGTGGGGAAGGACTTACCTCTTGATGCTGCCATAGAGTATGGTCATAAGAATATTCTTCTTTGCCAAGCCTCAGAGGATGCCAAAGAGGGGTTAAGAGCATTCTTGGAGAAGCGTCTCCCTCAATGGAGGGGGAAATAACCTCATTTAGTATAAGTAGTAGTTTGAAAAGAACTAAGACCACCCCGGTCGAGTTACAAACTCGGGGAAATCTCTTGATAGAATTATATGGAGGTTAAGGTGGCAACAAAGGTGAGCATGCCTAAATTAGGACTAACAATGACGGAGGGGACAATTGTTGAATGGAAGAAGAAGGAAGGAGAGGAAGTAACCAAGGGGGAGATTCTTTACGTCGTAGAAACGGAAAAGGTGACTTTTGAGGTTGAAGCACCGGAATCAGGTATCCTCGGGAAGATTGTAGCGAAGGAAGGGGATGTAATACCTGTGGGGGGAGTTGTGGCATACATCCTGCAAGTGGGTGAGAAGATAAGCGATATTTCTGAGCTGGTTGCTGAGAGCGAAGAAGGCAAAGTAGTGATAGAGCCAATGGCCGAAGCAGCAACAGCAGGTCAGGTAGGGGTTCCTACAAAGGTCAAAATTTCCCCGGTGGCAAGGAAAATAGCTGCTGAGCATAATATTGATGTATTTACAATAAAGGGAACTGGACCGGGTGGTAGAATAGTTAGAGAAGATGTCCTGCGAGCTGTGGAAGAAAGCAAGGTGGTGACTGCCCAACCTGTCCGTGAAGAAGTAGCACTTGCTGAAGAAAAGGCAGTGCCATTAGCCTCCATGCGAAAGGTTATTGCTAGGCGTATGACGGAGAGCTTCCAAGCGCCGCATTTCTACTTGACGATAGAAGTTGACACTCTAGAATTGGGGAAGACTCGTGAGCAGTTGATGCCGCTTATGGAGAGCAAGACTGGAATAAGGCTGACATATACCGATCTATTGATTAAGATGGTTGCCCGAGCGTTGGAGGATAATCCTTCTGTGAATTGTGCCTATGCTGATGGATCAGTCAAGCTCTTTAAGAGGATAGATATAGGATTAGTTACTGCTGTTGAAGGAGGTCTGATTGTTCCCGTTATTCGCCAGGCTAACAAGAAGTCTCTACAGGAGATTTCTGTGGCTAGAGTAGAACTGGCTCAGAAAGCAAGGGAGCACAAACTCAGTATGGAAGAAATGAGCGGCAGTACTTTCACTATTTCCAACCTAGGAATGTTTGGTATAGATCAGTTCAGTGCTATCCTCCAACCACCGGAAGCAGCGATTTTGGCAGTCAGTAGCATTGCTGACAAAGTAGTGGCGAGGGATGGACAGATAGTGATAAGGCCTATGATGACCCTGACTTTATCTATTGACCACCGTGTTCTGGACGGCGTGATTGGGTCACAATTCTTACAGAGCCTCAAAGGCTACGTGGAGAACCCCTCTAGAATGCTTTTGTAAGTGGCTTCATTTCATTAGTTCAGATGTGAGGGCAAAGCGATGACTAAGAGGATTATAATAATTGGCGGGGGGCCTGGTGGTTATGTGGCTGCTATTCGTGGAGCACAATTGGGCGCTCAAGTGACTTTAATTGAAAAAGATACTCTGGGAGGAACATGCCTTAACCGGGGGTGTATTCCGACTAAGGCATTACTTCAATCTGCCGATATTTTAGCAGAGGTGAGGAACGCCACGACCTTCGGCATATTAGCGGAGAAGGTTTCTATAGATTTCTCAATGATAACTAAGCGAAAGGAAGCTGTAGTTAAGCAACTGGTGAATGGCGTGGCCTCTTTAATGAAGAAGAATAAGATTGAGGTTATTAAGGGCACCGGTACCCTAATTGATTCCAGAACAGTTGAGATTCTTGAGAAAGGCGATAGAATCAAGGCCGATAGCATCATTGTTGCCACAGGGTCAAAGCCCTCCACTGTTCCAATCAAAGGCATTGATCAGCTAGGGGTCATGACCAGCGATGAAGCCTTGACCATGGAGCAATTTCCTTCCAGCATTCTTATTATTGGTGGGGGGGTGATCGGGCTGGAGTTCGCTCAGATTATGCATAGAATGGGAAGTACGGTAACTATTATAGAGATGATGCCTCAAATACTGCCCACTGAGGATGCGGTGATTGCCAACTTGCTCCAAGGGATATTCGAGGAAGATGGTATTGAGATATTCACCGGTGCCACTATAACAGACATCAAAAGTGCCGAGAAGGAAGGAGAGGTGGTTTCGTTCACCACTAGGAATGGCGAGAGAGTGGAAGAAAGGATGGTACAGAAGGTTCTGCTTGCTGCGGGGCGTCGTCCTAATAGCGATGACTTGCGAATAGATAAGCTGGGCATTGCTACTGACAAAGGTAATCTTATTGTTAATAAACGAATGGAGACTAATATCCCAGGTATTTACGCTATTGGTGATGTGGTGGGAGGTTCTATGTTGGCTCATGTTGCCATGGGGGAAGGTAAATGTGCTGCAGAGAACATTATGGGGGGCGACCTGGAGATGGATTACCGGGCTGTTCCGAGGTGTGTCTATACCTCTCCTGAGATAGCGACAGTCGGGCTAACTGAGGCGGAGGCAAAAAAGGAATACGGGGATATTCGGGTGGGGAAGTTTCCCTTTATAGCTAATGGCAGAGCGATGACCCTCAATGCGATAAAGGGCATGGTAAGAATTATCGCTGATGCTAGGTATGGACAAATCCTGGGAGTGCAAATTCTTGGCTCTCAAGCCACTGAGTTGATTGCTGAGGCTACTCTTGCGATACGACTCGAGGCTACCTTTGATGACATTGCCTCTACCATGCATCCTCATCCCACATTATCAGAAGTAATGATGGAGGCTGCTCTAAATGTGCGTGAGGAGGCCATCCATTTCTAGCTGGGCAACAGACTTGTGCTACGCATATAATATAGGTATGACTGGATATGCCCAGGCTTTAGAGTTGCAAGCTAATTTGGTGGCCGCCCATCTTGCTCGAAAGATTCCTGACGTAATCCTGTTTCTTCAGCATCCTCCAGTATTGACGATTGGAACATCCGGAAGCGAGGAAAATATTGTTGTCTCTAAGGATATATTGGATAAAGAAGGGATGCCTATTTTCCATACTGACCGTGGAGGAGACATTACCTATCACGGACCAGGGCAGTTAGTGGGATATCTAATTTTTGACCTGAAGACCAGAGGCAAGGACATTCACCAATATGTACGTAACCTTGAGGAGGTGATAATACGAACTTTGGCTGCCTTTTCTATTGTAGGACATCGCATCCGTCAATACCCTGGTGTTTGGGTGGGGCAGGAGAAGATTTGTGCTGTGGGAATTCGAGTAACTCGCTGGGTCAGTAAGCACGGGTTTGCTTTGAATGTGAATACTGACCTGAGATATTTTTCCTACATTAATCCCTGTGGCATTACGAATGGGGGAGTAACCTCTATCTCTCGGTTGCTGGGGTATGACCTTGCCATCGAAGACGTGCTTTCGTATATACTTAAATATAGTACTCAAGTCTTTGGTATGAATATTAAACGAGAATCTATAGAGCAACTCCAAGAGGTACTATGTCCGGTAAACATCCACCATTCTTAAGGCAGAGGGCCTCTTCTCCAACTGTTCTCACAGAGATGAAGCTATTACTCAATGGGCTCTCGCTTCACACAGTTTGCGAGAGTGCCGAGTGTCCAAATCAGGGCTACTGTTTTTCCAAAGGAACGGCTACTTTCCTTGCTATGGGAGATATTTGCACTCGCAATTGCCGCTTCTGTGCTATCAAAAAGGGGTGCCCTTCATCCCTTGATCCCAATGAGCCCCAGAATATTGCTCAAGCGGTGGGCAAGCTCAAACTGAAGCATGTTGTCGTTACTTCGGTAACCAGAGATGACCTGCCCGATGGTGGAGCTACACATTTTGCCCGTGTGATAGACGCCATCAGACAAGCTAATCCTCAAACTGCCATTGAGGTTCTCATTCCTGACTTTCAAGGTTCTCTCGGTGCATTGAAGATAATCGTCGACCACTTTCCAGAAATTATCAATCACAATATGGAAACAGTACCCCGCTTATACCCCGAGGTACGCCCCAAAGCTGATTATCATCGCTCTCTCAATCTGTTGAGAGCAGTGAAATCTATAGACGGGGATATACTGACAAAATCAGGGCTGATGTTGGGGCTGGGAGAGGAACACAGTGAAGTAGTAGCAGTGATGGAAGACCTCCATGCTGTGGCATGTGACTCACTCACCCTTGGGCAATACTTGCCACCTTCTTCCAGACACTACCCATTGACTAGGTATGTTGCCCCGCAGGAATTTGAAGAGTATCAAAACCTTGCTGAACGGATGGGCTTTAGATCTGTAGCCTCAGGGACCTTTGTCCGCAGCTCCTTTAACGCTGCAGAACTCCGAAAGAGAGCACTGGAGAGGCAAGTAACATAGCCTTTATAACCACTTTCATAAGATACCCCCTGCTGCCTGGTTAATCTTACCACGTAGCTGGGGGTGAAGGAATTAAAAGGAGGCTGAAAAGCCCTGGATTTGAAGCTAAAATGGGGCCTTTCAAAACTAAACGGCCTCAATAGAGAAAGGAGGTGATATGATTAGTAAAATTAAGCGTGTAGTTATATGACCGCTTTGCACAAGAATATGAGTGCAGAAGTAATAACGATGTTTAAAAAGGAGGATAAAGTATATCATGAAAGCTAACAGAAGGGTAGCTATATGTGGTGGGGGGATATTCAGACCCGATCTCTGGCATGGGGAGAACGCTGAGGAAGGTGTTGCTACAGCTTATCAGGATTTGCTACAAAATTGCCCTAATCTAGGAGCAGATGATATAGACGCAGTAATGATAAGTTATTTCAGCGACCACTTGAATCAGCAGTTGTGCATGGGCTGGGTAATCCAAGATTATCTTGGTTTACATAGTAAGCCTGGTTACAGAGTCGAATCCGGGGGTGCTACTTCAATAGATGCGTTAGTTAACGCTTACTACTTGATACAATCGGGTTTCTTCGATGTTATCTTAGTCCCAGGCTGGGAATGGATGTGTGAGGTTGATGTTGCCAGCACAAACGAGATGATTGCTTCCGCTGCCGATACCGATTGGGACTTCCCGGTGGGCGGTTACTACAATGCGTATTACGCCGCTCTAGAAGTGAGGCATATGCAATTATACGGAGAAACCTGTGAAGACCTTGGCAAGATTGCTGTAAAGAATCACAACAACTCTACCCACGTTCCTTTCTCTCAATGGGTAAGTCAACGCGGTACTGCACCTATAACACTCGATGATTACTGGAAGAGCAGGATGGTATGTTGGCCTTATAGGGTATTAAATAATGCGGTAATGAGCGAAGGGGCATGCTGCATTCTAATGGCAGCGGAGGAAAAGGTTAAAAGATTTACAGACACACCTGTGTGGATAACTGGGGTGGGGGTAGGGACGGATTCAATGAGACCGGGAGACCGAACGGCAGACTTTGCTTATGCTGGATTCAAGGATGAAGCGAAGATATATCCAGACTTTGTTCAAAAAATTAAGACGCCTTATCCTGAGATGGCAAATTTCGCCTCTCTACACATAGCAGGAAAGAGAGCTTATGCCCAGGCAGGTATTACTAATCCACTGAAACAGATAGACCTGGTGGAGCTATTTACCCCCTATGACGGCGTTGAACTTTGCCTTTATGAAGATATGGGCCTTTGTGGTAGAGGAGAAGGGAAATATATGATAAGGGAAGGTGCAGTGGACTATGGCGGCGAATGCCCTGTTAACTTGAGTGGTGGGCTGACGGCGACAGGGCATCCAGTGGGTGCTACTTCTCTCTATTACACGACTTTCCTTTATTGGCAGCTTGCTGGAAAGGTGAAGGAAGCCTGTGGCCCGGACGGTTTACAGGTGCCAGATGCAAAAAGGGCACTTATTACCGGGCATGGTGGCACCGGCTGTCAAGGTGCAGCAATGATTTTTGAACGAGACTAAAGGTAAAAGAAAAATAAGAAGGAAAAGAGGAGAAATGGAAATGGAGCAAGAAAAGGGATTAGTTGAAGTAAAATTAAAAGTAAGGCAAGTAAAGCGAGAACGTGAAAAGAAGTACAAAGATTATCCTGTGTTGGTGGACCAGTCAACCAAGGCTCATGAATTTTGGGAGCCGATAGTTCATCTTGGATTGTGGGATATCAAAGGACATCAGATTGTGAAAGGCCCCTGGGGTGGTGGTACAGTTCAGGATGCGCTGAAGAGGACTCCTAAAGAGTTCATGGTGATAGACCGGGCCAGTTTCGCTTTTTATTCTCACAGCTATGGTCTTGTTTCTCCCTTCTTTCAGCAGCTACTAGAGGGGAAGCTTATGGGAACAAAGTGCCCGAAATGTGGCACAGTATATTGCCCTCCTCGGGCTCACTGTTGGAATCCGGAGTGCAAAGTGGCTGACTGTCATGAAAATTGGATAGAGCTTCCTTTAAGTGGTATTGTTCACACTTTCACAGTTCAGTGTAATGCTGCAGCTCCTTTCGAACACATGCTACCCTTTTCAATGGGCTGGGTGCAAATTGATGGTGCCGATACTACTTTACCCACCCTATTGCATATTCAACCACGGGAGATTTTTATTGGGAAAAAGGTTAAGTTTGAGTTTGTGCCTAAAGAGGAGAGGAAGGGTGATTTGATGGATGTATATGCTGTAGCTGCAGTTCCCGGTGAGAAAGCTCCTGAGTGGGCTTGTCTGCAGAAAGATGCAAAGCAAATGGAGTATGTGGAAAACTCAATGAAATCTAGCTTGGAATTCGTTAAGAACAGGTATGGCCTGGATAACAGTCCAGAATCGAGAGGGTGGTAAATTAAAGGTCAGAATAAGCAATGAGCATGAATTTTGACTTTAGTGAAGAGCAAAAGATGATTGCTAACTCTGCGAAAGAGATAGCCGAAGCCTTTGGTCCAGAATACTGGAGACAAAAGGAGGAAAAGGCGGAGTTTGGAGCTGAGTTTTGGAAGGCGATAAGCGAGGCCGGATTTGTTGGCATAGTAATTCCTGAGGAATATGGTGGCTCAGGAAAGGGGATTGCCGAGCTGCTCATAGTTATGGAGGAACTGGCTGCAAATGGATGTGGCATGGCTGGCCCGTGGTACCTTATTCTGACCGAAGTTTTCGGCGGTTTGAGCATAGTGAAACATGGGACAAGGGAACAGAAGAAAAAATACTTACCAGGGATAGCCCGAGGAGAAATTGAATTTTGTATGGCGCTTACGGAGCCTGATGCTGGGTCAAACACCCTGAACACAAAAACAACAGCGAGAAAGCAGGGCAACGAATGGCTTATAGACGGGACTAAGACGTTTATTAGCGGGGCTGACAGAGCCAAAGGCATGATGGTTGTCGCTAGAACAACGCCGAAAGACAAAGCCGCCAAGAAAGCACTGGGGCTAAGTCTTTTCCTTGTGGATTTACCGCATAAACTTGTTGAGGTGAACCCCATATCTAAGCATGGCATAAATTACTCGCACTCGTGTGAAGTCTCATTTAACAGTCTAAGGTTGCCACAAAGTGCTCTTATGCCACCACAGGATTTGGGCTGGCACTCCATACTTGATACACTAAATACTGAGAGAATGAGCTTTACATCAGCAGCCATAGGCATAGCCAGGCTTGCGATAAATAAGGCTGTTGATTATTCAAAGCAGAGAAAGGTTTTTGGTGATGTACCAATCGGAGCTTACCAGGGGCTGCAGTTCCCAATAGCTGAGGCTTATGCGGCCTTGGAGGCGGCTAGACTATTGAATTTCAAGGCAGCATCATTATTCGATAGTGGCGCCGATATAGCAGCAATTGGAGCAGCATCTAATATGGCGAAGGTTGTTGCAGTTGAAAATGCTACTAAGGCTATTTACTGGGCAATGCAGGTTTTCGGCGGCTATGGATATGCGAGGGAATACGATGTTGAACGATGGTGGAGAGAGATCAACTTGCTTAGGCTGGCTCCAGTAACCCAGCAAATGGGGCTGAATTACATTGGGCAGCACGTACTTGGAATGCCAAGAGCCTATTATTGATTGTGACATTTGCTTGGCAACTACTGGAAGAATGAAAATAGCGACAATTTGGTGTAGAAATCTAAGTTGAACCATCACATTTGAGTATCAAGGAGGCAACTAAGATGGAAGTATTAAAAGAGGGCAAAGGAGAACTTTTAGGTTGGCATGACCCTGATGAGGCCAGGGAATGGGTGCTTGAGAATAAATCTCGCGAGCTAAAGGACAAAACCATGTCGGCTAAAGAGGCTGTCTCCAAGTTTGTTCATGATGGAGATTTTATAGCGAGTGGAGGTTTTGGGCATATAAGAGTGTCTATGGCTATTATCTATGAGATAGTCAAACAGCAGAAATGCAACCTAGCTATGGCTGGTAAGACAGCGGTTCACGATATTGACATTCTGGTAGGCTCAGGTTGTGTAAATAAGGTAGAGGCAGCTTATTGCTTTGGCCACGAGCTTAGAGGCTTATCTCCAGCTTCGAGGAGGCTGGTGCAAGGCGGGCAGTGTAAAGTAGTTGCGGAAACCAGCAATGCCGGGTATCAGTGGCGCTGGCTGGCTGGTATGATGGGTATACCCTTTATACCCAGTCGCAATTTGCTTGGAACCGATACCGGCAATTATAGCTCATGCAAAGTGGTCAATGACCCCTTCAGTGGTAAGCCAATTAATCTCATTCCTGCAGCTTATCCTGATGTAGCTTTTATTCATGTTCACCGCTGTGACATTTATGGTAATTCCCAAATAGATGGAATTTTGGTAGAAGATTTTGAACTCTCCAGGTGTGCACGAAGATTAATAATAACTACTGAAGAAATAGTGGACAGTGAAATTATCCGAAGAGAGCCCTGGAAAACAAGCATACCCTTTCTTGTAGTAGATGCCGTAGTTGAAGTTCCTTATGGCTCACATCCTTGTGAGATGCCTGGCATGTATTATTATGATGAGAGCCACATAGCTGAGTGGCTAAACCTTTCCAGAACCTCGGAAGGCATAGATGAGTACCTTAACAAATATGTTTTCAGTGTGGATAACTTCGAGGATTATCTGGAGCTTTGTGGTGGTGTAAAGAAGTTGAATTACTTAAAGAGAAGGGAGTTTCTCAGGGAGCCGATGACTGCTCCGTGGCGGAAACAGAGTTAAGAGTTACTGAGAAAGGAGGGGTTTGAAGAGATATGACCGCAGAAACTAGATATAACTTGAGAGAATTCTTAGCTTTTACTGGTGCTAGCGTGTTGGAGGATGAAAAATCTGTCTTTGTGGGCACAGGTCTCCCCATAATAGCTTCCATGCTGGCTCAGAAAACACATGCGCCTAATCTGTTTATAGTGTTTGAAGCTGGTGGATTAGGACCTCTGCTACCTGAGTTACCCATATCAGTGGGTGAATCTAGAACCTTTCATCAGGCTATAGCCGCCTCTACCATGCATGATGTTATGTCACTTGCACAGGGAGGTTATGTGGATTTTGGATTTTTGGGTGGTGCTCAGATGGATATATATGGGAATATAAATACTACAGTTATAGGTGACCATGATTCACCTAAGACTCGCTTACCAGGTAGTGGTGGAGCTAACGATGTTGGCTCTTTCTCTCAAAGGCTTATTATCATTATTGCTAACCAATCAAAGAGGACTTTTGTCAATAAGGTTGATTTCTTGACAACCCCGGGTTACCTAGATGGACCAGGGGCTAGGGAGAGAGTTGGGTTGCCTAAGGGCACAGGACCGTATAGGGTCATCACTCAGTTAGCTGTTTACGGCTTTGACAATGAAACAAAAAGACTTAAATTGATATCATTATCTCCGGGTGTGAGCATAGACGAAGTAAAAGAAAACAGCAGCTTTGAGATTATCATACCTGATAAAGTCGAAACAACCCCTGAGCCTACAGATGAGCACTTGAGGATATTGCATGAAGAAATAGACACGGCGGGCATAGTGTTAGGGAAATAACTTGTAGCGGAAGAGACTAGGCGTTGACCGATACGGATGGATGTGCTATCCTGCTATTTGTATGTCGCCAGGTTCGTTCGGTGGCCCGGGCAGAAGGAAGTCAAGGCAGTGTAACCCTGCCAGCTATGGATTAGAAAGTTTGAGGTAAATAGATTGCGTTCATTTGATAGAGAAAGGCAGCGCTGGTTTCCTGAGAGTGGAGGGGAGGAGCCTGTACCCCCTGTCCAGCACGGAAGGGGAACCTCCATAGTGTTCTTGGTGTTGGGCGGCGTTTTGGCCTTGTTTATTCTCGCTAGTATAGCGAAGGGGTTCTATGCTGAGTGGCTCTGGTTCAGCAGTCTGGACTATGGCAGTGTCTATACTACTATTTTGCAAACCAAGGTGCTGCTCTTCTTCTCTGCAGCCATCATCTTCTGTGCCTTGTTTTTGGGGAACTTCGTGCTGGCTACACGCCTGGCACCCAAGACTGAAGCACACTTTTTACCTTGGGCCGTGGTTATACTGGGAACAGTACTACTGAGTCTAATATT